>ENA-OREM01001393-OREM01001393.1-marine-metagenome-genome-assembly--contig:-NODE-1393-length-12109-cov-3.034574_pt1 | contig 12109 bp, 21 predicted proteins | sample MGYA00248623_ERZ508561 | MGnify/ENA primary metagenome ERZ508561 (study PRJEB26227, sample SAMN06264494) | marine metagenome | isolation source: Columbia River Estuary | place: USA:Columbia River...
GGTCTTTTATGAAATACTATTTATCTTTTCAAACAACTCTTTTGAAATAGTTACAGTCTGAGAACTCTCACGAAGTTTTCTCTTTTCCAAGCGTTTATTTCCAGGAAGTCTTGTTGACGGCTGCTCAAGAATTGAGGTTACCATGGTCTCTGTTCTCTCAGAAAATTGATCACCTGCAAAAAAGCTAGGGTCAATTGCTATAATGAGCTGCCCAACTCCCGGCGAGTCTCCCTCAGCATTTAAAAACGAGCTTGCCTCAAATCCAAAATTAGAACCAGTCAGCCCTGCAGCCAATATCTCTACCATCAGCGCAAGAGCGCTTCCTTTGGCATCTCCGATTGGAAGCATCGCACCCTCCAAAGCCTTCTTTGGGTCAGTCGTAGGCTTACCTTCACTATCAATGGCCCAGCCCTCTGGAATTTTTTCACCCTGCTGGTTCGCGACCATCACTTTTCCGCGTGCAACTTTACTTAGACTCATATCTATTACCATTGGTGCATCGTTTTCTCTAGGCGCAGAAAATGCTATTGGGTTCGTACCAAATAAGGCTTTTGTACCGCCCCAAGGAGGAATCGCTTTGGGCGTATTTCCAAACATTAGACCAATCAATCCATTGTCAGCTAAGATCTCAACATGCCTTCCAGCTTGACCAAAGTGATGAGAGCGCGTTATGCTAGCAGCAGCAATTCCAAATTTTTTACAGGCAGTCGTTATCTCTTTTAATGCTAAAGAAATGGCAGGATAGGCAAAGCCATTTTTAGCGTCAACTCTAATGACGCTCCCCTTTGAACTAATAATTGATGGCGCCTCTGTGCCTTTAACCTTTCCTGCAGTCAGCTGCTCAACATAAGAGGGTATTCGTGAAAGTCCATGACCCGCCTGACCATCAAACTCCGCACTGATTAATGCATCAGCAACCTCTTTGGCATTATCTTCTGAAGTATTGTTATTGACAAGAGCGTTGAATGCTAAATCCCACGCCTCTTTTTCAGAAATTTGCAATGTTTTTATCATAATAGTTCCTATAAATTCAGAAAGTAAATTATAGTTATCTTAAGACAAATTAAGTATATTTATTTCAGATAATCAAGCTATCATTAAAAACAAGAGTGAGTTTTTACCTGAGTGGTGGCTGGCTTCTTTTTTCATTTTTCATAGCGACCACCTACTCCAAACTCAATAATCAAATTATCCTGGGTTGGTTTGATTTAAGTAATGTATATTGGCATATCTTTTTTATTGTTGGCGTTCCAGTTTGGCTATACTGGCTAGGAATAAGGCCCTATCTATTGATAAAAAAAATTCGTCATAAAAACAAATGAAAATGAATATCGGAATTTTCCAATATGAAATGCAGGATGAAAGCCCTCTTGAAAAGATAGATAGGCTTGCAGCCCTATTAAATGAAAAACCTCAATTAGATCTAGTCGTCTGTCCCGAGTTATTTATATCCGGTTATGGCAGTTTTGAAAAAATAAAAGAATATAGTGAGAATAGGGACGGCAAATTTGCCAATACAATAGCATCCCTTGCAAAAAAGACCTGCACTGCAATTGTTTACGGATATCCTGAATTACAGGGCGATAGTCTTTTTAATGCAGCTCAACTTTTTGATTCTAAAGGCATATCAATTGCCAATCATCGCAAAAAAATGTTGCCACCAACAGCTGATGAGTCAAAAATATTTACGCCTGGTCAGGATAGCTCTATCGTCTCAATCAATGGCATCAAAATTGCAATCGTTATATGCTATGAGTTAGAGTTTCCAGAGCTCATAAGAGAGTTAGCACTGCAAGATGTACAGTTGATCATTGCTCCAACAGGGCAGTCTTCAAATTGGCCTGCTGCTGCTCTTCATAACTGCAGAACAAGAGCATTTGAGAATGGGATATTTGTAGCTTATGCAAACTCAACGGGCATGCTTAATGATATTAACTTCATGGGTGAGAGCAAGATTATTGGTCCGGATGGGATAGATCTTGTTAACGCAGAACAAGGTGAAAAACTGATTTGCGCTGAGATTAATACAGATGATATTTTATTAGTACGTGAAAAATTGCCCTATCTAGATGATTCAAGAAAACTCTATTAATTTAAACTTTAGGATATAAGTCTAAGATTAAGCCTATTTCACTCACATGAAGAGTTGTCTATGCCCCATGGGGTTTTAGTATTACAAAAAATTGTGCCATTAAGGATTGCTCCTCTTAGATTTGCATTGGTCAGGTTTGCACCGGTAAGATTGGCTAGCGTTAAATCAGCCTTACTTAAATCCGCTTGTCTCAGGTCAGCTCCAATCAACCATGCCTCCTTAAGAGTTACGCCAAAAAGATTGGCTGCAAAAAATGAAGTATTCTCTAAATTAGCCCCTTCAAAACTAGATCCAAATAAGCTTGATCCTTCAAAGTTTGCGCCACTTAAGTTTGCGCCACTGAGTTTAGCTTCAATAAAGTTTGCACCACTCAAGTTTGCACCCGAGAGGTTGGCACGAATAAAATTGGTGGCGCGTAAGTCACAGCCCTTACATTGATTCAGTTGATTTAATATATCAGTATTAAAACCAACATCTTGCCAGTCATCAGCTCCATCTGCATTAGCAGAACTAGCGATAGTCATAGAAAGAAAGAAAAAGAGTAGAAAATTTTTCATAATGTCTAGTATTTGTAGAATTTTATTATTTGTTATAGAATATCACAGACCAATTAAAAAAAGTTTATTTTTAATACATAGGAGAAGCAAAATGGCTAATTTAGTAAGAAAATCTTTTGACAATCCAGATGATTCTGTAACGCCCGATAAAACTAGCGTAGCAACATTAGAGTTTGGCTCGGTAAAAGCAAATAGAATTACACTTCAACCAGGATGGATGTGGTCAGAATGCATCAAGCCTCATGTTGGTGGTGAGAGTTGCCAGGCAGGACATCTAGGAACATGCATCCAAGGCACCATGCGAGTCACTCATGATGACGGTACAGAGATGATTGTAAAAGCTGGTGATGCCTACTCTATATCTCCAGGGCATGATGGTGAAATAATCAGTGATGAACCATTTATTGGCTATGAGTTCAATAACCAGGGCAAGTCATTTGCAGTCTGGGATAGCTAAAATAGTAGTTGACTGAAAGAGTCTTATATTCTGTCAGGCACATGATAGTTATACTCACCTGTTGATGACTCTTCATAGGCATAAGTCATTTTTTTCCAATCCTGGACGTCAGGCTGGCTGCTAATATTATTATATAAATCAGTTAACCTCTTAAATGGCTTAGATAAATCTTTTGGTATGTCATCAAGCACGCCCTGAGCAATCCAACCGAGCATACTCCAAACCGCGATATCGGCAATTGACATATCTTTTCCAACAAACCAGCCAGAGTTATTTGACTTCAACAGTTCCTCTAAGTATCCAAAGTATTGAGATAAGGCGCCATGACTTAATTCAATTCTCATTTGTTTTTTAATGACCGGATCATTTTCGCGCATTGAAGGGTTTATCAGTACATTGATGTCAGTTACCGTATCAATAATTTGATCTACCCTAGCAGCCTCAATCATATCATCAGGATACATCCCGCTCACCTTTCCGCAGATCCTTGCAATGGCTCCAGTCTGAGCAATGCTTTGCCCATTCACGACTAGAACTGGTAGTTGCCTGAAGGGAATGACGGTCTTATCTTTTAGCTTGCCATGTTCTTTTAGATATCTGTTGTCATCACTCGTAATTCTGAAATCTTCAAACTCTATATTTGAGAGAAATAAGGGAAGTCTTGCAACTTCAGCACGCCAAAATGGCATATCAAAATAGATGAGTTTTATTTCCATTGTAATCACTCCAGTTTAATTAAATTTATAGTTAATCATACTATCAACTTATAGACATATATGTAGAGATATTTATAAAAGTAGATCAAAAAAAACCATACTAATATCATGTATTTTTTATTTAGTTCTTTGTTGGTATAATCCGAAATTGTAGAAAAAGGGGCTACAAGAAAATTTAAATTTTTATCTTTTTAGTTAAGGAGTTAATATGGAAGGCATGTTACAAGCTGGAGATTTTGTTGGCGTCTCTTTTTGGTTAGTATCTGTTGCTATGGTAGCTGCAACAGTGTTCTTTTTTTATGAAGGAATGTCAGTAAAAAAAGAATGGAAACTTTCAATGACAATTGCAGGACTAGTGACACTAGTTGCAGCAATTCACTACTACTATATGAGAGACTATTGGGTTGCTTCAGTAATTGCTGGCTCACCAGATTCTCCTATAGTTTATAGATATATTGACTGGTTAATCACTGTACCTTTATTAATGATTGAATTCTTCATTATTCTTAAAGCAGTTGGTGCCAGCATCTCAACAAACTCTTTCTGGAGACTGTTAGTTGGTACTCTGGTTATGCTTATCGGTGGATTTGCAGGTGAGGCAATGCTAATCTCGGCTTCCCTAGGATTTATTATAGGAATGGTAGGTTGGGCAATCATCATCTGGGAAATCTTCGGTGGTGAAGCAAGTAAGGCTGCAGATGCTAATGCAGGAGTTAAATCTGCCTTCAACGCACTAAGACTTATTGTTTTAGTTGGTTGGGCAATCTATCCTCTAGGATATATCTTTGGATATATGATGGGTAGTGTTGACTCAGGCTCACTGAACATTATTTACAACCTTGCAGATTTTGTTAATAAGATTCTGTTTGGTTTAATTATATGGAATGTAGCTGTAAGAGAGTCTAGCGACGCTTAACCCTCTTAGCTCGGTTAAAGCCCTCTTATTAGAGGGCTTTTTTTTACTCAAAAGAAAATTAAGTCTCTCCATAATTCTAGATTAGAGATCACTATGAAGCCTGAAAAGATTTGTAAGACTTGTGGTAAGCCCTTTACCTGGAGAAAGAAATGGCGAAAGGACTGGGATAATGTTCTATATTGCAGTGAGAGATGCAGACGAAACAAAACATAAATAGTCTTGCTGCTTCAAATAAAAAAGGCCCTAATCATTAGGACCTTTCATTATTGACTCTTTAAATTTTATCTAGATTTCCAGAAAAACAAAATTGCAAAAATTACATCAGGACCTAAATTTCCAATGAGGTTCGCACCGTCAGAAGGAAACATACCTGTCATCATCTGGTAACCACTTAAAATCAAATATATTACATGCCAAAGAGCGAAGAACATACCAACTGACTTTAAGTTATCGCCAGCCCAATTTGGCATCTGCCAACTGATATAAGCAATAGCAATGACCATTAATGACATGCCCTGCATCATATTTGCCGCAAGCGCATTTTCACCGACATTGAATCCTGCCATCAAAGAAGCTGGCGATAATAACATCCCAATACCAAAAATTGCCATCAAGGCAGCTTGAAGTCTGAAAACTAAAGATAAACTCATAATAACCCCTTATTATTAAAAGAAATTTTAATATACCATAAACCTTTAGTTCATATTAAGGGTGGATAAAAGAATCTTAAAATTAAGCTCATTATGACATCTAAATTTAGTATACTTGGAGTTATGGCAGGGAGATAAGATTTATAAATTACTTTCTCCTAAAGCAATTCTTAAATGCTCTTCTTTTAAAGAAACAAATCCCTGCCATATTAATATGAGTCAAATGATAGAAAAGGAATTAAATGCTTGGACAAAAAATACAGCAAGCTTTCAAAGCCGACGCGTCTTACTAGCTTTGGTGTGAGAGTTCTTGCTGTAGGTCTTTCATGCCAATCTCACCTTGGCATTGGAGTTTAAATTTTATCTAGCTCATTGATGTTATATAGCTCTTCTGCAACCTTACTATATTTCTCATAGGTACTATCCATGGCTTTTTCAAGCCACTTCTTTGCCTCTTGCATATCCTGATTGACACCTATCCCCCCGATGTATGAAGCACCGATTGAGAATTGCGCAGGCGCATAACCCAGGTTGGCAGATTTGAGCCACCACTCGAAGGCAGATTCATCACTCTGAACGACCCACATACCTTCCTTCATGAACATCGTACCAAACTCGAACATTGCCTTGGGGTGGCCTCTTGTTGCGAGCTGGCTAATTTTATATAGCTCTTTTGCAGATTTCTCATACTCACCAGCTTGATCATATGCAAGAGCTCTTTTGAGGTCTGCATTGACATTAAAAGATAATATTAGTAATGGAACAAATAGTAGTTTTAAAATTCTCATGTATACCATCATATCGGCAAGACATGAAGATTAAATGTAGATTCAGAGTTCTTTAGATAAAGATATTTATACCAACTTAAGCACTAACCACAGGCCCCACCAAAGCGGCTTCGAATAATAATCTCTTTGGCTACTGAAGTGCTGACTTTGAATTTACGTGCTAAATGCTCCAAACTTTTATGTTGGTAGGTATAAAGCATAACCATCATGTATATTTCATCGTCATTGACAGCTGACTTATTTAAATGATGAAATGATTTTTGTCCTCTTGCCATAATCTATCAGTTTACTAAGGTTTTTTTGCAATATCTATTTTTTCATAACTCAAAGATTAAAACTCCTTATCAACTGTTATTGATTTCTCATTACCAAAGGTATCAATCTTTATGTTAGTTCCAGAGCGCGTTGAATATATTGGCCTCTTCCCCATAAGCATTTTATTCCACCTTTTTAATCTAAGGAATCGTTCGCTTTCTTTGGAGATTGATACTTGAGATTTTTTGAATGCAACCCCCTCATCACAAATAATACCCCTTGCTTCGATCTCAAAAATTACCTTTACAGGTAAGGGTGGGTCTTTTGCAAATATACAAATCTGGTCATCGCTAAAGTCACTGACCTCTAAGGATGCAAAAACAAATTGACTGATAAGTGCTAATGAAATAAAAAGAAATATTCTCATGATGAATGTAAATTATAAAGTGTATCTGACGCAATAAATATATTGTCAATCATACTAAATGTAATATTTTTTTAACATAAAGTATATTAATTATTACATAATGTATGTTATACTTTACATTAATTAATAACACTTCACATAATGAATATCAAAATTAGAAATACTTTAGCAGAGATAATAGGCGCATTAATTGCGATGACTTGGATGTGGCTTCAGTTAGCTGAGGCCTCAATAATGACAATAGAGTCGGTCTCTAAAGTCCTAGCTCAGGGAATTGGAATCAGCATTATTCTAATTATTATCCTTCATATCGTTTTCAATATACTATCGTCAATCATCTCAGGTCAATACGAAAAAGATATTGATGATGAAAGGGATAAAATTTATGAACTCTATGCCTTACAGTTAAGCAGTGTTATATTTGGAATCTCGATTGTAACAACACTTGTCTTAATGGGATGGTTTAATCTTTCTATCAATACAGGCCTTATCGCTATTACTTTTGCAGGTTTTATAGGAAGTATTATTAGTCTTTTCTTAAAAATTTACCTCTACAGATAGTAATGATTAAGAAAAAGATTCACATAGAAAATGCCGTCAGAAAGCTCAGGTTCAATAGCGATGAAATGACGCAGCAGGGACTTGCAGAACTTGTTGGCGTTTCAAGACAGACGATCGTTGCTATTGAAAAGTATAAGTACACGCCCTCACTAGATCTAGCATTTAAGATTGCGCTGGCATTTGATAGGGAAATACAAGAAGTTTTTTTTATAAACTAATAATTAATACCAGGAGGAAGTAATGGAAATATCTGAACTAGATCCACAAATAAAAGATACTCAAGACGAACTCATAATGCATCAACAAAAGACTCAAAAGTTTAAAGAGTACGTGCAAGGTCTTTTCATCGATGTCTATACGCAGGATGAATTTACTAGGAGGGTTGATGCAATTTTTAATGAAACCTTTAAGAAAGATGAAAAATGACAAATGAAAAAAATCAGTTGATCGAGCAACTCAGCAGTATTGACAATAATCTAGAAAAACTCCAAAAAAACTCAAATAGAATCAGTGATAATATGGGCCTTATATGGTTAATACTTGTGGGTTATATTGTCTATATAGAATTTTTTAAATAACTCATTATTTTTTTCATAGAGGAAGCATGCAAGAGTATCCCGTAAATTTAAAAATTGATTATCCTGAATCATCGGATCGGTTAACTGCCGTCTTTAGGCTGATTCTTGTCATCCCGATTGTCATTATCCTAGCCCTGATTTCAACCTATGCTGAAGCCTTATCCTTTGCGATTGCGATGATGATTCTCTTTAAAGAAAAATACCCAAAGTGGTGGTTTGACTGGAACATTGGCATCACTAAATTTGCATACAGAATCGTGGCTTATGTTTTCCTCATGAGAGATGAGTACCCGTCGACGGATGATGATCAATCAGTCCACCTAACTATCCCCTACCCCGATGTTAAACAAGATCTAAAGAGATGGATGCCACTCGTTAAATGGATCCTCGTAATCCCTCATATCATTGCGCTAATCATTATTTTTATTGGTGTTGTACTAGGCACAATTTTTGCTTTAATCGCTATCTTATTTACAGGTAAATATCCAATAGCCATATTTAGATTTAATGAAGGTTTTCTAAGATGGTCATTAAGGGTTAGCGCATTTGCACTGCTTCTGACAACGGATCAATACCCACCATTTAGGCTTAGCGAGTAAACCTTTAAAGCAACCCTAATATGAGTAAGACTTATCTTTATCGTTTGTCGTCACTGGAATTAAAGAAGGATCTGGTGAAGGAAAAGTTGTCCCAACTCCTGAAGTAACTAATTTATCATCTGGCAAAGAAGAAACCTCAACACCTCCATAACAAATGATCTCTCTCTTAAGAACTTCTGTCTGAATATATTCAGGAGTTGCTGCCGACTCCATCCATCCACAAAGGTCATCATTAGACCAGTCATCCAAAAGATTTCCATATGAATAACTGGCAAAACTCAGAGCAAATAAAATTAAGTATCTCTTCATAGTAAATATGTTTATAAAAAAAACATCAAATATATGCTGTTTTCTATGAGAATCAATGTAAATTATGTGTTTTTTTAATGAAAGACATAGTCTTCAATAGTTTGGAATAGATGCTCGACATTACTCGTAAAAAATATAGCGGTGAAATGAAGTTTACTGTTACACGTGCCTATACTCATGTTACTGTTGCTGAGCTCAGAGAGGAGTTACTTCGCGTCAAAAGTATTGTTGATTACTGGGAAGACAAATCGGATAAAAGAGCATTTGGTGAAATAAAAGCTGGCAATATTTCCTTTGAAAAATGGAGAGAAATATATGCAAGTTTTGGCTGGATAGAACTTGAAGAATACCGGTGCTTCTATAATCCCAAAAGCGTTAGTATCGATGAAGATATGATTACATCCCTTCCATCCATAGAGGGAAACAGTGACAATGAGCAGAGTGGTACTTGGGCCTCTTATGAGCTAGATAAATCGTATTCATCATTTTGGAAAGTATGGAATAAATACTATCAGAAATGGCATTTTAGACTCAATAAACTTGAGATGGCACGCTTCGATATGAGAAGAGTTTCACAGACTCAAACAACCAGAATTGAGGAAGCTCTTTTTGTTCTTCTAGGCCTTAGTCCATCAGTTCAAGGTACCGAGGGTTTTGAAAACTTTAGTCTGAGTGAGAGACTATTTGAAACCGATAGTATTGAATATCAAGATTATCAGGGTAATAAACTAGTCATAAACAGTAATCTCTATTCAAATGATGATTACGGACATCTTGAATGGTATCTTAAACAAAAAAAGGAGTATGTTCTCATTGAAAGGCTTGCAACAAGAGGTCAGCCATCTGACTTTAGTGACAGACTCTCATCTGCTAAATTTAATGAGTGGGCATACAAAAATAACTATATTGAGGACAGGGTTCCTATGATCAGAAATACTGGTGAAAGTCCATTTGGTGAGGGCTTTGCATTCAGTCTTTTCAGTGGGTTAGTGGAAGTTGGCTACCTCAAGGGATCTTTTGATTGTATGTGGAATCTCGCAGATGGCATGTCATGGATGTCACTCCACTACCTTGCTAATGAGATTGTGAACAGAAAACTCATTCAAACCAATAGCCCTTTTGAACACATTAAAAAATATATACACTACGCATCAACCTATCCACTTGAAGATCAATTTTTTAAGCCAGCAATTGATAAATTTAGTGAAACGGATGATGAAAAGATCTTTAAACAAGAATGTGATTTAATAAACTCGGCTCTAGATAACATTGAGCCAAATAAAGCTATTAATTATGGAGAGTAAATGAAAGTACTAAAAGTTTTAGATGCCGAATTGGTCCTCGTTGACCTTGAGGTCAATTTAGGGGATAGAAAACAAAATAGTCCGACTCTGTGTGCCAGGTTCAAAGACAAAATTATTCCCTTAAACACTCCAGATGGTAGGCCTATTCTGATGAATGAGGATAATGCAATATGATCGATACGAATGAGTTAATTGAGATGGCCTGGAGTGATGATGTCACATTTTCTGACATAGAGAGGGATCTCGGAATCAAGGAACCCGAAGTTAAACGGATCATGCAAGCAAATCTTAAATCAAGCTCCTATAAGCTCTGGCGAAAAAGAGTTCGCTGGATCAAGGAAAAACAAAAGAAATCTAAAAAGATTTAAACCTTAGCTTATAGATCATAATTAACCTTATTAAGAGAAGTCTTTGATAATGCTTACTATGGGAAAAAAACAGCTGATTACCTAACCTTTAATGATATTAAAAGTTTCTCCTTAGGCTAAACAGATAACTTAAAAATAGAAGCTGACCTCAGAGACAGAAACATCAGACTTAAAATCTCGTCCATAAGCAACGATTCCAAAGTCTCTTATGTCATTAATGTCCAGCTTAGAGGTTTTTGAGGTTGATCGCTTAAATGCGCTAAACGGCATCACTACTTGACTCCAATCATCTCCTGCCTCAAAAGTATGATAATAGTAATCACTTGGCCTCCAAGTGAAATAAGTGCGGATCATAACGTGGTAGGTCTCTCCATTACCGCGAACGTTTAATCGAACCCCTTGAAGCTCTTGGCCTCCTTTATTAGCATCATGAATTAGCTGAAACATCTTTGGCTTTTTAAATAGAGAGACAGCAGAACGTAACTGAATGAATCCCCCATTGTTCCTTGTGCTCACATCACCAGTGAGCCTTGCAAATGAGGTATCTCCATCTTTTTCCAAGTAAACATTACCCTCAGAAACGCCCCCCATGACGCGATCACTAACGTACTTCCAGTCGCTAACTGCACCCTCCTGAATTGGAAACACAAGATCATTCTGTGCTAGAGAAACAGTCGCTATAAAAGACAGCAAAATGAATGCTATAAATTGTTTCACAGTATTTACCACCAGCCTAATGCTCTTCCATTTCCTGCAATAATGAGAACACAGGTGACTATATGAAGAACAATCCAAAATGTTCTAAAAGCCAATGCCTTTTTTACATCTGTCTGCGTAATGGGTAAAAACTCAGGCTTATCCTCATCGTTGACACCAATTGGCATCCCAACTGTCCTTGCCCAAACTTTTAAAAATCGTCTCTGACCACTCATATTATTATTGAATCTAATATTTAATTTGAAAAGTTTAAAGTAATTATTCTAAAGGAAGGATTAAAGCGTTATCTTGTAATTAAATATAAATCTAAGACCACTTGATTTCTTTTTATCTTTAACCTTAGGTGATGGAAAGACAGTTCCATACTCGTTATACGTTGGGGTTTCTAGTGCATACTGACTTGATTCTAGATTGTCATAACAGATCACCTCTCTCAAATCAATCTCTTGAGAGATAGGATCAGGAATGGAGACAGAATCCACCCACCTGCAAAGGTCTTCAGTAGTCCAATCACTCAAGTCATTAGCGAAAGAGGCATTCAGAAAGCCTAATGAGAAAACCAATAAAATAATTTTTTTCATAATTCTATTATAAGGAATCAATAAATAAGCTGCTTTTTTATCAATTTGCTTGAATACATGATACGTTTCATAAATCATTAACCAGAGTACAACTATTTCTACTAAGGCCAATAAAAAATTGTGCAATCCAAAGAAAATATAAGACCAAAGTGCATTTAACGCTAATTGAATTATAAAAAATAACATCCCTTTTTTAACCAAAGGCATTTTAACAGCCATTTGATTCCAAATAAG
>ENA-OREM01001397-OREM01001397.1-marine-metagenome-genome-assembly--contig:-NODE-1397-length-12066-cov-3.593878_pt1 | contig 12066 bp, 9 predicted proteins | sample MGYA00248623_ERZ508561 | MGnify/ENA primary metagenome ERZ508561 (study PRJEB26227, sample SAMN06264494) | marine metagenome | isolation source: Columbia River Estuary | place: USA:Columbia River Estuary...
CGAAGACGGCACTCTCTCACCAGCGGTAATCGATGCGGTGCAGAAAACCCGTGATGCTGGTCATGAGGTAACCCTGGCTACGGGGCGATCAGTCTCCATGACGATTCCTATTTTGGATCGCCTCAACATCGTCCCGGAATATGTCGTCTGCTCTAATGGCGCCATTACGCTCAAGCGTGATACGTCCGCGCCTTCGGGCTATCAAAGATTTCATGTTGAGCGCTTTGACCCCACCCCTGTGCTGACCAAAATCAAGCAGAGATTGCCTCAGGCTCACTATGCGGTGGAAGACGAAACAGGTCTCTATCGATACACCGATTGGTTCCCCGAGGGCGCCTTAGACGCCATGAGCGAGCAGGTGAGCTTTGACGAACTACTCACCACCGCAGCAACGCGAGTGGTCGTTATTTCACCCGGCCACGACATCGATGATTTTCTCGTCGTGGTGGAGGACATGGGTCTGCACCAGGTCAGCTACACCGTGGGGTGGACCGCGTGGCTAGATATTGCGCCCGAGGGCATCAATAAATCCACCGCGTTAGAGCTGGTGCGCACAAACTTGGGCTTTGATCTTGACCGGGTCATGGTTATCGGTGATGGCCGCAATGACATTGAAATGCTCCAGTGGGCAGCTCAGCAGGGAAGAGCTGTTGCGATGGGACAGGCTCCGGAAGAAGTCAGGATTCATGCCAGTGAAATGACAGAGGATTTCCTCGCCGATGGCGTTGCCACGGCGCTTTCCACCCTTACCCACTGAGCGTCAAAGGTGGGTGCCCTAGAATTATTCTCGGAGGGCTGTCCGAGCGGCCGATGGAGCTAGTCTTGAAAACTAGTGGGCAGAAATGTCTCGTGGGTTCGAATCCCACGCCCTCCGCCAAGAGCACCAAGCTAAGGATCGGGGGACGGTGTGGCCAAGAAGGCTAAGCCAGCAGCACCCGAACTTTATGGTCCCAGTGATGACTATCCAGACCCACTGCATACTCAGCGCAAGCGCCTCACTGGCTGGAAACTCATCACTTCACTGAGCATTGGCGTTGTAGGGGTAGTCGTCATCAGTTTGGGGACTGTTGTGGGGCTCACCGTTCAAAATCTTCAATCCAGTCTCGTCACGGTGGAATTACCCAGCGCACCGGAGCCACTGTTGCCGATGATTGGTGAAATTGAAGGCGGCTTCAATGTTTTGGTAGTTGGTTCTGACACCAGAGCCGGTCAAGGCGATGGCTTTGAGTTTGTGGATACCGAACTCAACGATGTGAATTTGTTGGTTCACGTGTCCGAGAACCATGACCACGCTGTGGTGTTGAGTTTCCCCCGTGACCTCATGCTGGATATTCCCGCCTGCCCTCAGCCAGGGGGAGGGGAATCTAAGCCGCGCGAAATGCAGCCCCTGAACACCACGATGAGCATCGGTGGTCTTCCCTGTGTTGCCCTTACGCTGGAAAATTTGATGGGGCTGGATATTGGTTATGCCGGGTTGATGACGTTTGCCGGTGTCGCTCAGCTCTCTACTGCCGTTGGAGGCGTTGAAGTTTGTGTTTCTGCTCCCCTCATTGACCCCTGGTCGGGAATCAATATTCCCGAGGCCGGGAATCACACCTTGGAAGGCTACGAAGCGCTGGCGTTCTTGCGCACCCGCAAAGGCGTGGGCGATGGGAGCGACCTCTCTCGTATTTCTTCCCAGCAGGTCTATATGTCAGCCCTTGTGCGCACTTTGCAACAAGACGGTGTTCTCAACGATGTGGGCAAGCTCTATGGCATCGCCCAGGTCGCTGCCCAAACTATGGTCCTCTCCACGAGCCTGGGCAGCGTTGATGTGATGGTGGCTATGGCCCGAGCGCTTCGTGGTATTCCCAATGAAGACATCGTCTTTATTCAATACCCCGTGTTAGATGCTGACCCGGAGCGTTATCCAGGGCGGGTGGTGTCCAATGAGTCGCTCGCTGCGCAAGTGACGGCAAAACTCCAAGCAGATGAGTCCTTCACGGTTGCCGCCGATTCGTCTGGTTATGGATCTACCCAAGCGGATGGAGCAGCCCCGGAAGAGCCTGCTGAAGGAACTGACAGTGCTGTGGTGGAGGGGCTCGTGGGTCAAACAGCGGGTGATGAAACGTGCACGGTTCCGCGCTAGTTCCCACGCTCGATATAGTGGTTCTCTGAGCGAAGCGAAGGCATCGCTGAGGAGACGTCGCATAGTCCGGCCGAGTGCACCACCCTGCTAAGGTGGAGTCCCCGTAAGGGGACCGAGGGTTCAAATCCCTCCGTCTCCGCTCCCTGTTACTTCTGGCCTCAAGCCAAACCCATCTCAGCGTTCAAGGTGTGGGTCTATTCGGAGAACGCGAGAATCCGATTAGAGAACTTGAACTCGGCGACGTAGAGATGGCCTGCCACCACTTCGAGCGAGGCCGGGAAGTAAAACCGGTCAGCTCGAGTCTGAGGCCGATCACCTAACTCGCCACCGATGATGCGAGCGGGCTCTGCCCCATTAAGCGCATCATCGACAGAGTTCCATATCTGCACCCGGTGGAAAGACGTATCGGCAATCGCAAAACCAAAGGGGAGGAACTTTGCCTGATTGGGAAGGTTGACCTGCACTGGTAGCTCACGAGGTTCATCCGATGTGGTGACATCGACTAACAAAACCGAGGCACCTTCCTTGGGCGCTATGGCCAAAAGCCCATCTTTCATGTCGAGTCGACCCGGTCCCCGCACACTATAGGAACGAATCGGTTCTTCGCCTAGCTGGGGAATACCCTCGAATACTGCGACAGTGTCGGACTGTGGTTCAGACACAGCGAGATACGTCCCGTCATAGGCAACCCCCTTGAGGTCACTCAGTGCGAGAGTTCCCAGCTGTCCTTGAATGACCTCATCAGGAAGGTTGCCGGGAGAAAACTCCCGCCAAATCGCCAAGGAGTCTCGACCAGCGATGATCAGTGTTCCCTGCGCATACGTGTTATCCCAGGCAGGAAATCCTGTGAGATAGACGTAATCGGCCCGTGCCCCATTCTCTCCGGGGGCTTGATTCCACACGTACATACGACGGTCATAGTCACTACTGGCGACGAGAGCTCCATCGGCATTGGCTAGAACTGGATTCTGAAGGTATCCATCGCGCAGGAGGGTCGAGACATCGGAGTCGGCATCGAAAACCGAAAAATCAGGCGCCTTTCCTTCCAAGGTTGAGGGAAATTGATTCCACCCGGTGACTCGGTTTCCGTTGTATTCAACAAAGTAAATGGCAGTGTCCGTGATTACAACATCACCGCCATCCCCACCCAGATAGCTGTGAGCCGGAGCTTGAGGCATATTGCTGACGGTTCTGATGGTGGATTCGCTGCGGTGAGCTTGAGGTTCACCAGGCGCGGGTTGAGTTCCCGGCGTGGGAGGGTCACCGGGCATGGGGGGTTCGCCTGGTGAAGGAGGTTGTTCCCCCGGATCTCCAGGTTGCTCTCCATCGGGCGGTCCCATCGGAGTGTTTTGAGAGCCCGTTGTTTGCCGTTGAAGTGCAGTGGCATCATCGACGGGGAAAGACGGCCAAAAGTGTGCGTCCTGGCCACCCGCGGCGAGAGCAATCACGCCACGTTGCGACACGTCACCCTGGTACCAGTCCCATATGCAGCCATCGGGGGCTCCAATGGGTAAACGGTTAACCCATATGTGTGACTGGCGGTTGCGGTTCCCTGGGGGCTCGCCCCAACACTCCTGTTGGGAGCCATTTTCATCGCCAATCAGAAAGTTTGAGCCATCGGAGGTGATGTTCCGGGGTGTGCCGACTCCTTCGGGGTCCGAGCTACTCGTAGGGGCCGAGTTTTCATCGGTGGGGAAGGTGTCCCACACCAGGACATACCCCTTACGCGTGTCGGTTACGACGAGCGATGTACCATCCGACCAGATGCCCCAGGGCCAGGCATCGGTGTTTCCTGTGAGCGCTGCCAAGTCCAAAGCAAAATCTGCCGGTTGGCCGTTGGACTGAGGGATCGACTTGTACACGAGAATCCGGCCATTTTCGGTATCGGCAATCAGCAGGGCACCCTCAGGGGTTACTTCGACGGCACCGGGCCAGTTCAAGTCAGCAAGTCCTGTGCCTGGCGTGATGTCCTGGAAATCTGGTTGACCGATGACAACATCGGGTTCGGTGGGACCGGTAGGCAGGGAACTAAACACCAGTACTCGGTTATTAAAGCGATCCGCAATCGCGAGGCTCGTCCCATCACTCGCCCCGCTGGCAGGGTGATTAAGCGACACCGCGGAATCCGTAAAGTCCGGCCCAAAGCCTGAGAGACCAAATTCAGCGGTGGCGGAGGGAATACCGCTCAACGTTCCTTGGGATGCTACGTACTGCGACTCCATGGGACAGACATCAAATTCGCCATCGGGCATTTGGACGATGTATCCGGCAGCAACCTTTTGGCAGGTATCGAGCGCCGCCATGGCCGTTTCGCCCTCGTCGGGAGTGGCGGCGAGAGTTGTAGTGGGGTTCTCAGTCGATGAACAGCCCGAGAGAAGAAGGCCGAGAACCAGTATCACTGAGCCAGCCGATAGTGAACCTGACAATTTCATGAGAAAACATTACACCCGGCTAGGGCCCTTTTCATCCTGGTCTCGCCGGTGTTATCCCTCGCGCGAGATTAATCGTTAGTAGTTTTCTCCACGCGCGACGTCCACGTCGCTGGCCCATGCCACGCAGGCGTAGTGGGGGAAGTAGTTGATTTCGAGAAGAGCGAATATGGTCTCGACTAGCTCCTTTGCGACCACACACTCAATCTTGATATTGCCCCCTTGCAGGTCCCCTTCGCGCTGCCCGCGCACCCCTGCGCCGTGGACTAGCGAGACGGTATATCCCTTAATGCCTGCTTCATGGACATCGTGAACAAGACGTTTTTCTAGGGCGCTTTCGGCGACGATAGTCACCAATTTTCGCTGCACTAGTTCCATATCAATACTCCCTCTAGTGATTGAGCAAGCCAGAAATATAGGGGAATCCCAATTACCAGGTTGAAGGGAAAGGTAATCCCCAGGCTTGCCGTGAGATAGATACCAGGACTCGCTTCGGGTAGGGCTAGTCGCACTGCAGTGGGGGCTGCGATATACGACGAGGAAGCACTCAACACACCCAGCAGTGCCGCTCCACCTATTGACAAGCCAGCGAGGCCTCCCGCGATAACGCCCGCGCTTCCCGCTAATACTGGGAAAGTCAGGCCAAATATGACAACCCCGACACCGGCTTGCTTGACGTCGGGAAGTCGTCTACCGGCGACGATGCCGAGTTCTAGCAGGAACAGAGTGAGGACCCCGGTGAAAAGGCCTCCAAAGAGTGGCTCGATGGCGGCGAATCCAACGCTTCCGGTGATCGCCCCAATGGCTAATCCGCCGACCAGCAAGACAATAGAGCGTCCTGAGAGCACTTCCCGCAGTGATTCTCCCCAGGCCACAGACTCACTGCGACCTCGAGACGCTAGGAGCAAACCCACGATAATGCCCGGAACTTCAAGAACGGCAAGAAGGGTGACGAGGTAGCCTTCGACAAAATAGCCCGAGGATTCAACAAATACGAGTGCCGCGGTGAACGTGACGAGCGAAGTCGATCCGTAATGAGCTGCTAACGCCCCCTTATTGATGGTGTCTAAGTTGGTCAGCCATCCGGCCACCAGGAAAGCGGCGAGGGGAATCAGAATCCCGAGAATCAGGGTCACCACCAGGGGTAACCAAATGTCGCTGATTTCGGCACTGCGAAGGGCGGCCCCACCCTTGATTCCAATACCCAGCAGGAGATAAATCGAAATCGCTTGATAGAAAGCCTCGGGAAGGCGCAGATCGCTCTTGATAGCAACGGCTAAGAGCCCCAAGGCGAAGGCGAGGACTGGAGGGGAAATGATATTGGCCAATGCCAAGGCGAACACATCGAGATTCACCGTTACCTCGTTTCTCCAAGCCACATGGTAGCGAGAAATGCTGAGGCAGCACTGAGACCACGGTATGGCGCAGGGTACTTTCATCTGAATGTTCTAGGATTTGCCCACCAAGGAAATTCCCCGGGAAGTAGACCACCACGTCACCGCTTCCCCCAGTGCAGCCCCACCCAGGACGCCACCTCTTCTCGTGAGTTACGCATACTCACGCTCCTCTTTTATTGGCTCCTATTTGTTAGTGGGTAGAAAATGTCTTTTCGTATTCGTGAATATCATCCAGGCGATACCGATGCTGTCTTAGAGCTCTGGGACAAGGCGAAAGCAAGCGGCTTTGAAGCCGTGTATGGCCTCGCCGAGGTTCTCGCCTCGTGCGAGAAAGACCACGCCGTTGTTGCTGTTGCCGATAATCGAATCGTCGGCGTGGCCGTCGCTCGCGCCGCACATGAACAAGGGTGGATTGTGTTTTTCTCCACTATTGAGCACTATCGGCGACAAGGTATTGGTAGTTCCTTGCTCGCTGCTCTAGAAACCAGGATGGCCCCACTGGGTCTTACCAAGCTCTCGATTTTGGTTCCCGATTCTCAGGAAGAAACCGGGGTGTTGGGCAGGGCTGGTTTCGTGGACCGAAACCATTTGAGTTATTTCGAGCGTGAAATTCCGGTGAGCGAGAAAGAGCGCACCATTTTGGCAGATCTCGGAGGGCGCCTACTCCCCGGTGATCTCTGGCCCGCCATCGCCGGAATGCAGGAAGAAAAAGAAATGCTCGAGCGACGCCTGGTCTTACCGCTCTCTGATGCAGCCCTGGCCGAAAAATACGGCGTAGAACCACCTCGATCCATCGTGTTGTTTGGCCCTCCCGGGACGGGAAAGACCACCTTCGCAAAGGCTGTTGCTTCTCGGTTGCATTGGCCGTTTGTGGAGGTTTTCCCCGCTCGTTTGGCGGGGGACGCAAAGGGCTTAGCTGCCGGGTTGCGCGACACCTTCACTCGCATTGCAGATTTAGACAACGTTGTGGTGTTTATTGATGAGGTTGAGGAAATTGCTGCCCAGCGAGGGGGCGAACCCCCCACAGCCCTTCAAGGGGTCACCAATGAGCTGTTGAAACTTATTCCGATGTTTAGAGAGCGCCCCGGACGATTGCTCATTGTGGCGACCAATTTCATTCGCGCTCTGGATGACGCATTCTTGCGCCACGGGCGATTTGATTATGTGATCCCTATTGGCCTTCCCGATGCTCAAGCACGAGAGTCCATTTGGCGGCGATACATCCCCGCTCACGCCCTCGAATCGGTGGATGTGCCGGAGCTCGTGGCGCGAACGGATGGATTCTCGCCTGCGGATATTGAATTCGCTGCGCGCAAAGCATCTCAGCGGGCTCTCGAGGCCGCCGTGTATTCCGCTAACACCGACACCCAAGGACCCACTACAGAGGATTATTTGGTTTCCATTGGGGATACCCGAATGACGGTCTCTAGTGAGATGGTGGGGCAATTTTTCGAAGATATTGAGGCCTTGGCAAGGCTCTAGACTGAGCGTGCGTCACTAATGCGGCGCACGCGCGAGAAAATCTTGATTGCGTGATTTCTCGGACCCGGAGGGTTGTCTCATGGCGGCATCACTGAAGACCAGGTGGATTGGTCTGCTCTTTATTTCTCTTGCCATTTCCTTGGTAATTATCGATGGCACCATCGTCAACACGATCTTCCCGGAAATCATCAAAGATTTGAGCTTGAGCTCCACCGAGGTGCAGTGGGTGCAAGAAAGCTATGTCTTGGTATTTGCCTCCACCTTGCTTATCTGGGGCTCTCTGGCGGATCGTTTGGGACGCCGGCGATTGTTGGTCATTGGAATTGTGATTTTTATTGCTTCTTCGGTCTGGGCGGGCACAGCAGATAGCGCGAGCAGCTTGATTTTGTCTCGTGTGGTTCAGGGATTTGGTGGCGCGATGGTCTTGCCCACAACCCTGTCGCTGGTGAATGCCACCTTCCAGGGCAAGGAACGAGGAATCGCGTTTGCCGTGTGGGGCTCCACCATTGGCGGCATGGTCGCCGTCGGTCCAGTTTTGGGTGGTTGGCTTGCTACAGATTTCACGTGGCGGTGGGCGTTCTTGATCAACGTGCCGCTGGGAATCATGATCATTGTCGGTTTGCTTCTCTTCGCGATGGAATCCAAGTCGCCCGGCGAGCGCAAAGCAATTGACTGGGTGGGCGGCCTCCTCTCGGTTCTTCTCTTTGGCCCCCTTGTCTTTGGCCTGATCGAAGGTCGCGTTTATGGCTGGTGGGAAGTAAACCCCAAGAATTCCTTCTCTATTGGCACTTTTAGCTGGGCTGAATCGGGGATTTCTGTGATTCCTGTTGCCCTGGGCATTGCGCTGCTAGCCGGAGTTGTTTTTGTCTGGTGGGAAACAATGCGCGCTCGCAAGAATCAGGGAGTGTTGTTAGACCTCAATCTCTTTAGGATTGCCTCTTTCCGCAACGGCTCCGTCGCCGCCCTCATCATTTCGATGGGCGAATTTGGACTGATTTTTGCTATCCCGTTGTGGCTGCAAAATGTCATCGGAATGACACCAATCGGGGCTGGCTTGGTGCTGCTGTGGCTTGCTGGCGGAGCCTTTTTCGCCTCGGGCATTGGTGGAGCGCTGTCAGGAAAACTCCCACCGGCTCGAGCAGTTCAATTGGGTGTTCTCCTTGAGATTGTCGGCATTGTCGGATTTGGATTGGTGGCCTCCACGGACACCGGATGGCAGGCCATCGCGCCGTTCTTGTTCCTCTATGGTGTGGGAGTGGGTCTGGCGACAGCTCAACTCACCGGGGTCATCATGGTGGATGTCCCGATGGAGAAAACGGGACAGGGATCTGGTTCACAATCCACTGTTCGTCAGATTGGTTCCGCACTCGGCATTGCCGTGATCGGAACAATGCTGTTCACGGGAACCGAATCCTCGCTGCAAGACCGCTTAGATGAAATCGGCGTCCCCGTTGCTAATCAGGCCGTGATTGTCGAGGCTGTGGTGGATTCTGCCGGAGCCGTGATTCCTCAGATCTCGGGCATTGTGACGGCCACAGGTGTGGATGCAGCAACAGCGGATTCCATTGGGCAAGCCAGTGGTGAAGCGTTCACCGATGGAGCCCAGTTAGCTGCCTACGCGGCGGCCGGATTCCTCGTTCTTGGCTTCCTCTCTACTTTCCGATTGGGTGGCTTAGCTCCCGAGCCCAAGCCAGCTGGGCAGTCGAAAGGAAAGAAGAATTAGTCTCTAGGACTATCGGTGTGTGGGCCCTGCTAAGCTTGCGGGGCACTCATAGAGTGCTCCACAGTTTGCGCCCGTAGCTCAACGGATAGAGCATCTGACTACGGATCAGAAGGTTGGGGGTTCGAATCCCTCCGGGCGTGCCAAGCGTTTGGCCTTCTAATCCCTAGTTTCCTCTGGGGATGGGGATGTGTGAAGGTACCCGCTGAGGCCGCAAGAAAATCCAACACTTCTAATGTTGAACTTCGCCTACATAAGTTATTATTGGGTTGCGCGTACTTCGGAGGGAATCAAGGATGCTCCCACAGCGGATCATGATTGTTGCGTGGGGGTCGCGTGGGGACATCGAACCGGTGGCTGCTCTGGCCGGCCACTTAAAAGATATCGGCCGTGACGTTCTCGTCTTTGCCACTCCGCCGGCGACTAACCTTCTCGAGTCGCAAGGATTGCCGTTCGTCGCGGCGCACGAAAATATCGAAACGTTCATGGGGAAGCTATTTGGTGAGGTGGATCTTTCTGACCGCTCACTGAGTGGGGTTATTAGATTGGTAAAATTCGGGCGCAAGTACATCAACGACCCCGAGTACGTTCAGTTACAGCGCTCTGACGTAGCCCGTGCTTTCGAGGCGGCAAAAGAGTTCGCCCCCGACGCCCTCGTTGTCCCCAACATTGTCTACGGAGGCTACGTAGCGATCGCTGAAGCCCTGCGGATTCCCGTCATCACTTTTGATCTCCAAATAAACCACCCGACGCCCGACTATCCACTGTTCCAGATGCGAGTAGATAGCGTCCCGCGCTGGCTAAATTTAGGTCTCTACCGCCTCAAAAGCTTTTTCTACCCCAAGGTTTGGCGGGCCCAGTTTGAGGCGGCTCGAGAGATTGTCGGAATCAACCCACGCCGCTACCACGATGGGACCAAACACAAGATTTGGCCCCACGACTTTCCCCAAGTTTGCGCCGCACCAACCACCATTTTTTCTCAGCCAACCCAGTGGCCAAAACATAAAACTGTTTCCGGCTCATGGGTTTTCAAAGGCAAGAAAACCTTTTCTCCGCCGCAGTCACTCGTGGATTTTTTGGAAAAAGCTCCGGTCTACATTGGGTTCGGGAGTATGAAATCAAGCCCCGAATTCCGAATGCGGGTGTCCTCGCTGGCGATTGGCGCACTCTACGAAGCAGACAGGCCGGGTGTCCTTCTAGGTGGCTGGGCTGGTCTGAGCAGGGAAGCCCTGGACACTTCGACCCCACGAGGCCATGAGCTCTACGCGTGGGCTAAGCGCAATGTGTACGAAATTGAGTCATGCCCCCATGATTGGCTTTTCCCCCAATGCTCGGTGATTGTTCACCATGGCGGTGCGGGAACTTTCAGTGCAAGCCTGCGATCGGGACGCCCTAGCGTTGTGTGCGCATTTCAAGGGGACCAACTCTTCCACGGGTCGTTGACTGAAGCGAAAGGACTGGGGCGCTATCTCGGTATTGTCGGTAGCCCGACCGTGACTTCAGAGAGCCTCGGGGCGGCAATTATTGACATGATGGAAAATAGGAAGGTCCAAGAGCGGGCTGCTAGAACGAGCGCTCTCGTCCGAGCAGAGGACGGGGTGACCATCGCTGCAGACTTCATAGACAGCCTCGTGGAAAGTCACACTTACCCGTGGCCAACCGCTCGCTCTGGAACCTCAACCTAGACACCCACTGGAGTTCGAGTCCCTACGGGCGTGCCAAGGATTGGTCGCTGCTTTGCTTTTGTCCCACGCGGTTCGGAAACACCATTCCTGGAAGTTTTTGGGATGAGCCTTGAGGATTTCTACGCTTCGCTTGCACAGTTTTCGGCGGCGGAGAGCGGTGAAGACTGGTTTGAGGGAGATGTGATTGATGCCTTGGTTGTTATGCCAAGCAAGGGTTTGACTCTGGAGGAGATCCTCTCATCGTCTGATTGAACGGTCCGGCTGGCAGACGCACGGCACGTGTACCGAAGTGGATTCGCCATAATCGAGGTGGACAAAATGGTAGTTGGCTGATGTCAGTCGATATGTCAGTTGTTTGGGTGGTTCCCCTGACATCTCCTGACACTTGCTGACACCTCAAACACTGTTAAACTGGGGGAAACACCGTGGGTTTCAGCTCTTTTAGGTAACTACGGATCAGAAGGTTGGGGGTTCGAATCCCTCCGGGCGTGCAACAGTCCTTGCCTGTAAAGCCGGCGCGTTCAGGACGATTTCTGCAAGTTTGATTAGGGTTTAGCAATGTTCCGTCCGGACTTGGTCCCCCTTTTAGCAACTCTGCTGCTCCTTGGGGGATGCGCGACCGGGGAGCCCTTGGTGCCAAAAGATATTTCGACGATGGTCAAGGAACAAGGCCGCGAGCGAACCTACGACCTTGCATGGCAGGACATCCGCAGGTTTGAGGGCGCTCTCACTAGAGATGAATCTGTAGATTACGCTGCTCAAGCTCTGACCATCCTTTCGAGAATGAACCGACTCGCCGCAGGTACGGCCGGAGATCTATCTGACGCGGTGTCTCGAGATACGCTCGAGGAAGCCGAACAGGATGCATCCCAACTTAGTTGCCCACAAATTGGTCAAATCCTTCAGGAAAATGCGGCCCTGATAAGGAAATCTTTTGACAGCGGCGAATTCGATTCAGCTCAGTTTCATGCGCTTCGGGCGCTTGGTGTTTCAAGAGCTTTCGAGGCGTCGTGCCAATAAGCCGACGGGAAGCGCTCCTTTGTTCTATGAAACAACTACCCGTCCTAGCACCTGGTGTTTATTTCGCGCAAATGGTGGTGACACACGTGAATGGTTAAATCGCTAGGCGGTGGGCTGCAAAATCTCCCCCAGAGTCAAACCCTTGCTTGGCATAACAGCCGAGGCGTCGACTACGGTTCCTTCAAACCAGTCTTCACCACTCGCC
>ENA-OREM01001399-OREM01001399.1-marine-metagenome-genome-assembly--contig:-NODE-1399-length-12055-cov-2.524044_pt1 | contig 12055 bp, 11 predicted proteins | sample MGYA00248623_ERZ508561 | MGnify/ENA primary metagenome ERZ508561 (study PRJEB26227, sample SAMN06264494) | marine metagenome | isolation source: Columbia River Estuary | place: USA:Columbia River...
GTCAACCCGATGAAGTCCAAGCAGCTGACGAACTTCCGTTCGACCGGCAAGGACGACGCCATCCGCCTCACCCCGCCAAAGCGCCTGACGCTTGAGCAAGCCATTGCCTATATCGATGACGATGAAATGGTTGAGGTCACGCCAAAGAACATCCGCTTGCGCAAGCGTTTGCTTGATCCAAATGAGCGGAAAAAAGCATCACGCGCCAAACAGGCTGCATAAACAAAAAAGGGCGCCGATTTGGCGCCCTTTTCTTATTCGGACTGTCCGGTTCGCTTAGAAACGGATTGCCGCCGTCAAACGGATATTGTGCATAGTAAAATTACTGTCGCTGCGACGCATATCGGTTCCGCCCGATACAATCAGGAACGGATCCGTCACCGGCGCTGTGCCCGGTCCGACCGATACGACATAATCATCATCGTCGAATTTGGTGTAGAGATATTCAAGGCCAAGCGAGAAGTTCTTAGCAAGCTTCACTTCCGCGCCGCCGCCATAGGAATAGCCCCAGCTTTTGCTGTTGCCATTGTCGGTAAAGCTGTTGACGCCATTGGTGGTCGTAAAGCTGTTGTTGATCTTGGCATAGGCTGCACCACCGGTTGCATAGAATAATGCGCCGCGCGCGGCGTATCCGAGACGCGCACGGGCTTGCAACGAATAGTCGATTTCGCGGGTTAGCGTGTAGGCATCGGGCGTGTCGCTGAATGCTGTGACGCTGTCACGCGATTCATTCATACCGCCTTCAAGCACAAAACCATAGACGATGTTGCCCGACTGTACGTCATAGCCAGCGCGGATATTATATGCATATCCGTCCTTGTCACTCAGGCAGCCATCCGTTGGCGTGGTTCCCGTCGATGCGCCGCCACAAAAGCCGGGTGCGAAAGCATCGGTGGCCAAAATTGTGTTTACGCTATTGTCGAATGCACTGTCACCATCGGTATCAAAAACAACGCTCTCGTTGCGATCGTTGCTCTGTGCGCCAATGCCGATAGAGCCGCCAATATACGCGCCTTCCCAATGTTCATCTTCTGACTGAGCAAATGCAGGGGTTGCAAATGTTGCGAGCGCGGTAGCGCCGATCAATAATATTTGGGAGATTTTCATGTCGTTTTCCTTGTTGGTTCGTTAGTCACCGACCAGAAAACGTGGGAATCTCTATTTGGATGCGTCCAAGTGCGCTAAAAATGGAACTGCGGCTTTAATACCACGGATATAGTTGCATGTTCGCGCGTTTAAACGGCTTCACCCGCAGCGACGCCGCTCGCCCATGCCCATTGGAAGTTATAGCCGCCCAGCCAACCAGTGACATCCACAGCCTCGCCGATGCAAAACAGGCCCGGCATTTTCTTGGCTTCCATTGTCTGTTGCGACAGGCCGTCGGTGCTGATCCCGCCAAGCGTGACTTCCGCCTTGGCATAGCCCTCACTGCCATTGGGCACAAATGGCCAACAATCGAGCAATGCGCCTGCCTCTGCCAGCTTACGGTCGCTTTGGTCGGCAAGGTTCCCGTGCAGCGCAAGTTTATCCGCCAAAGCCTCCGCCAGCCGCGCTGAAAGGACCCGATCGAGCGTTGATTTGATGGTGGCCTTCGGCCGGGCGCGCTTTTCGGACAACAGCCATGCCGGCGCATCATGATCCGGCAGGAAATCAATTCCAACACGGTCACCTGGCCGCCAATAGCTGCTGATCTGAAGAACCGCAGGGCCGCTCAGTCCGCGGTGGGTGAACAAAGCTGCTTCGCGGAATGCCGTTTTGCCATGCTGCGCAACGACCTCAGCCGATACGCCTGACAATTCGCGGAACAGGACATCATCCCCGCCAAGCGTCAGCGGCACCAAAGCCGGCCTTGGCTCCACAATCTTCAATCCAAATTGTCGGCCCAGATCATAAGCGAATGCCGTAGCACCCATTTTCGGAATGCTTGGGCCGCCCGTGGCAATGACCAAAGACGCGGCAGATGCGCGCAGGCCGTTATACATGACATGATAGACGCTGCCGTCGTGCGATATCTCGCCAACGGGGGAATTGAACGCAAAGTCCACACGGCCGCCAAGCGTTTGTGACCGGTCGCATTCTTCCATGAGCATTTCGACAATCTGGCGCGCGGATCCGTCACAGAACAACTGGCCAAGCGTTTTTTCATGAAAGGCGATGCCATAGCTGCGCACCAGTTCGATAAAATCCTGCGGCGTGTACCGTCCCAACGCCGACTTCGAAAAATGCGGGTTAGCCGATAAATAGCGTTCTTGCGCATGAACCGTTGTCGCGTTGACGTTGGTGAAATTGCACCGGCCACCGCCCGAAATCAGGATTTTCTTGCCCGGCCCCGTTGCGTGGTCAATGACCAACACGCGCCGTCCGCGTTGCCCTGCGGTCAGCGCACACATCAGTCCCGCGCCACCGGCACCCAAAATTATTACATCATAGTTGTTCGAAATTGCCATTTTGAAGCCCCTGCACTGCCCGCGCTATATTGCCAAGTGCTATGCTTTGCGGCAAAGCCGCGCGCATGACTGAAGAGACCAAAGCTGCAGGGGCAGATACCCCACCTGATCACTTGTCGATTAACCCGATGAGCCCGCATTTCGACGGCGATTTATTGTCGCGCGGCGTGGGTATTCGTTTCAAGGGCGAAATCCGCACAACTGTTGAGGAATATTGCATTTCCGAAGGCTGGATCAAGGTTCAGGCCGGCAAAGCACGTGATCGCAAGGGCAACCCGTTGCTGATCAAACTCAGCGGACCTGTCGAAGCATGGTTCGAAGACCTTGGCGACGACGCACCGGTGGCGAAAGCCTAGTTAATAGACTTTATCATTTCGGGAAAACCGAAATGAGCTTGGCCAATTGGTCGTTGACCGGATCCAGTTGATCATCGGGCGTCATCCCAAGCCGCACGATCGTCAACCGATGCTGCGGTGACACCACGACAAATTGGCCCAGATGCCCAAGCGCAGCGAACACATCCGATGGCGCTTTTCCGGGGAAAAGGACCTGATCCTGGCCGGCATTTGCCGTGCGGTTCAGCCAGATATGCGCGCCATAGCTGCGGTTATTCGGGCTTGGCGTTTTCATAAAGCGCATCCAGCTTGTCGGCATCAACTGCGCGGCCTGAACCGAACCATTATTGCGCAGGAATTCACCGAACTTGGCCCAGTCGCGCGCCGTGCCATGGATCATGCTCCCGCCAAGCATGGTGCCATTCCGGTCGAACTCCGGGACAAAGCTCGTCATCCCCAAGGGCTCGAACAACCGCCCACGCGCATATTCCAGCATGGCGTCGCGGCGCACCACCGGATCCTTACTGTCGGTCAGCGACCGGGTCATGATGTCCGCAAGAATATGGCTGGTTGCCGTGCTATATTCGAATTTTTCGCCGGGATTGGCCTCAAGCGGCCGTGTTTCGGCGTAACGCGCAACATTTTCCCGGCCATCCAGAAACAACATCCGCGGGGTGTCCGCATCGAAAATCTCAATGTCACCTTCAGCCATTTCGGTGTGATCAAGGCCTGAGGACATATGCAGCAAATGCCGCAGCGTTATTTTTGCGCGGTTATCGCGCGGCGCTTGCCATTCGGAGACAATCGTGGGCTCATCCAACGCAAGGCGACCATCCGCCACCATCAGGCCAACCAATACAGCAGTGACGCTTTTGGCCATGGACCAGCTAATCAACCGCGTGTCAGGGCCGTATCCCGGCGCATAACGCTCTGCAACAACGCGGCCACCTTGCATCACGACCAGTGCGCGGGTTTCGCCAACAGCGGGATCTTCGAAAAACGGCGCGATGGCATCTGCCAGCTTCTCTTGGCTCACCACTGCGTCGTCGGCAATCTGGGTAAAGCCGGGGCCAACGGGCTTTGCAGGCGGCTCTGCGCCACATCCAGCAAGGGTAAGTGCAGTTAATGCACAAAAAGCGGTTGCCGCGCGGCGGAAATTGTTTCTAGGCATAATATCGTTCGATGCACCAAATGGAGGGTCTATGGCAACCGCAACTTCAAAAGCTGGACCAAAAGCACAGCAACCACGGTTCAAGACCCTGAAAATAATCGTCGCAGCCTTGGCGGTAATTGCCGCTTCATGGTTGGCCTGGAACTGGAACAGCATCAAAGGCCAAGCGCGCTTGGGCGCCGCTTATGGCGCGCATATAACCTGTTCGTGCCGCTATGTCGAAGGCCGCGATATGGCCTCTTGTGAGACTGATAAGGAAAAGGGCTTGGAAATCGTGCGCCTCAGCAACGATCCCGAAAACAAGCGGATTTACGCATCGGTTCCCTTTTTGGCAGAAGCCGTCGCCGAACGCCGTGGCGCAAATGGCTGCATTCAGCTCAATCAGGCGGAAATAGACGCGCTGTAACCTATCGTTTTGCGGGCACGAGGATTAAGGCAGAACACAGCCGTTCAATGAGGCCAGCGATCAGGCTGATGTTCATGGTGACCAGTCCGGACAGTGTCCAGACAAGGCCCGATGCAAAGATACCGACCCCGCCGTTGACATATGCCCGGCGCATGTCGCGCTGTGCTTCTCCCAAATGCATGAACTTCATCCCCCCTCAGAAGTCGACTTTAGGTCAGGCGGCAGTCGCCATTTCCACCGCCATCGTTTCCTCAATCCAGCCACCGCCAAGTACGCGATCACCGTCATATAAAACCGCCGCCTGCCCCGGCGCGACGCCATATTCGGGCGCATCAAAGCGTAACCATTCGCCATCCATCCGGGCGGGAACCGGGCGGGACATGGACCGGACCTTGGCCATCACGGGCCAGTCTGCGATATCGGCCAGCCAATTGGCATCGATAATGCGCGCAGCCGCCACCGCCAGCGCTTCGCGCGGCCCAACGATCACGCGCTGCGTGGCGGGATCAAGCCGGATGACATATAAAGGCACGGGCTGACCGCCGACCTCTAACCCTTTGCGCTGCCCGACGGTATAATGGATCAGGCCCTTATGCTGGCCGAGCGTGCGGCCGTCGAGGTGGACGATATCACCGCCGACCTCTGCATCCGGACGGATTTTGCGCACGACGCTGGCATAATCGCCATCGGGCACAAAGCAGATGTCCTGACTGTCGGGCTTCATGGCCACGACGAGGCCCATTTCCTGCGCAATCGCGCGCACATGTGGCTTCGGCATACCACCCAATGGGAAACGCAAATAATCAAGCTGATGCTGTGTCGTTGCAAACAGGAAATAGCTCTGGTCGCGTGCAGGATCAGCGGCACGATGCAATTCTGCACCTGCCGGTCCCTCAACGCGGCGCACATAATGACCAGTGGCAAGGCAATCTGCGCCAAGCTCGCGCGCCAACCGGAACAGGTCGGTAAACTTCACACCCATGTTGCACCGAACGCACGGAATGGGTGTGCGGCCCGCCATATATTCATCAGCGAAATGGTCGATGACCGATTCGCGAAACTGGCTTTCATGATCGAACACATAATGCGCGATGCCCAATTTATCGGCAACGGCGCGCGCGTCGCGAATATCCTGCCCCGCGCAGCAAGCGCCAGCGCGTTTCACTGCGCTGCCATGGTCATATAGTTGCAGCGTCACGCCAATGGTTTCGGCGCCAGAGCGCGCAGCCAAGGCCGCAACCACAGACGAATCGACGCCACCCGACATCGCAACAACGATTCGTTTGCCGGCAAGATCCGGCCCGAGTTGGAAATCAGAATGATAAATATCGTCAGTCATGCGATTGCCTCCCTAATGGCTTGAAGTTCCAAAAGCCAGTTTTCCGTATGAATCCAAACAGGTCGCGAACGGAGAGGTCGGCGGTAGATGGTCACTGTTAACCTTGCCTAACATCTTTTGAAGATCGCCTTTACCCATTGTTAGAACATCTGGTGCGATAACGGCGTCATGGAAATGAATTTTCCCCATAACGCGTTACGCCACGATTCGGATATCAGCCAGAAGGACAGGCAATCCGCGCTTGATGCTGCCCGCTTGCGTCAAGCGAACAGCCGGACGGTCCGGTTCCTTCACCAGGCCGATCAAGGTGGCGCGCCGGAACCCGACGATCTCGCCGCCCGAATTCAATGTTTCGCGGCAGCCCCCAATGCCGAACGCGCCGTGGGTGGCCCTTTCTGGCAAAAATCCCGACCAGAAAAAACGGATAAACCACCTGTTTACCAAACTGCTTTAGGCAATATCAAAGGCCGCCTCCTACCTATTGATGCAACAGGAACCGAGTTAACCCTGGCGGGGCATGGAGCAGGAAAAGAATCATGATTGAGAACCAAAAATTCCGTCCAGCTCAAGTCATTGGCCCATTGGGTGAACCGCTCACATTGGACAGCTTGCCACCTCCCGGCACAACGCGGTGGGTTGTCCGCCGCAAAGCGGAAGTGGTCGCGGCTGTGAATGGCGGGCTATTGTCCATCAATGACGTGTGCGAACGCTATGATCTGACGCTCGAAGAATTTGCGTCGTGGCAGCGGGCTGTCGACCGGTCGGGTATGCCCGGCCTGCGCGTGACCCGTATTCAGCATTATCGCGACTTGTACGAGCGTCAGCAGAAATACTGACCGCGCGTCTAATAGCCAGCGAAAAAACCAACCCCGCCTTGTGCGGGGTTTTTCGTGCACACGGATCATAGCTTCTTTTTGACGCGGTGATTGTTATGGCCGTCCTCCACTGTTGTTCGTCGAAACCTATCGACCACAGTTCCTATTGTTGCGGACAAGCTTTTCCACTATCGTATAGGGACCAATAAAGCGGTTTAGCTGTTGGTATTCTGCTGCTTGCAGGCAGTGACTTATTAAGGTAATACAGCTCCGCTATAAAAACATTGGGTTGCTTCACGCGCGCCCGCGACAGAATTTGGAACATCGGTATGAATTACGAAACAACTTTGAGCAGTTCGCTGAATGGCGATTTGATGGTGGATAACGCAGAACGCAATCGGCGTCGGCGGAACATCGCGCTGATTGTTGTCGCAATTTTGGCCGTTGCGGGCGCCGCTTATTATTTCTTTGGCAGCAGCACGGCGGCACCGACTGACGCTGACAAAGCTGGCCAAGCGCAAACCGTCACCGTTGTCGCCCCCGGTCGTGATTCTGTCGTGCGCGCCATTAACGCTACCGGCACGCTTGCCGCGCGCCGCGAAATTCCCGTTGGTGTCGTTGGCGAAGGCGGACGCGTGCTTCAGGTATATGTCGATGCGGGTGCGTGGGTCCGCCAAGGTCAGGTTCTTGTGAGCGTTGACAGCTCGGTCCAGACACAGCAAGCCGCCGCGCTTGAGGCACAAATTGGTGTCGCGCGCGCAGACCTTCAACTCGCCCAAAATGAACTCGAACGTGCCATGCAGCTTGTTGAGCGCGGCTTCATTTCAAAAGCGGATGTCGATCGCAAGACCGCAACACGCGACGCGGCACGTGCACGGGTCAACGTCGCCAATGCCCAGCTTGCCGAAACACGTGCGCGCAACGCACGGCTTGATGTCCGCGCACCGGTCTCCGGTTACGTACTGGAACGCAAGGTCGAACCCGGCCAGACGGTATCCGCAGGCAGCGGGATCCTGTTCCGTATCGCCAAAGACGGCGAGCTTGAGCTGCAGGCAAAGTTAAGCGAAGGCGATCTGGGCCAAATTGCCGTGGGCATTCCGGCAACTGTTACCCCTGTCGGTACCGACCGCACTTTCAACGGCAGCATCTGGCAGATCGCGCCGATGATTGACGCCCAAAGCCGTCAGGGCATGGCGCGTATCGCACTGCCGTTTGACGCCGCATTGCGACCAGGCGGATTTGCTTCGGTCGAGATTAAGGCAGGCGCGATGACGGCACCGGTTCTGCCGGAATCCGCGGTGCAAACGGGCCGTGAAGGCAGCTTTGTCTATATTGTTGGCAAGGATAACAAGGTACAGCAACGCCCTGTGAAGGTCGGTTCCGTCACTGCAAATGGTTTGATTATCGAACAAGGTCTTGATGGCACCGAACGCGTCGTTTTGTATGCTGGCGGCTTCCTCAATCCAGGCGAAACGATCAATCCCAAGCTTTTGAAAAAGCAGTAAGTTTTGGACCTGTCGGGATATAAATCATGAATTTAAATAACATATCCGCATGGTCCATCCGGAACCCGGTGGTTCCGATTGTTTTGTTCGTCGCGCTCACCATTGCGGGCATCATGTCGTTCATGAATATGGACGTGCAGAACGATCCTGACATCGAATTCCCCGTTGTCGTTGTATCGATTTCGCAACCGGGTGCAGCGCCAACCGAAATCACAACGCAGATCACGCAAAAGGTCGAATCCGCGATCCGCAGTGTTCAGGGTGTGCGCAACATCGATGCCAGCTCAAGCGAAGGCAACACGACGGTCAGCGCCGAATTTGAAATTGGCGACGACATCAACGCTGCGGTCAGCGAAGTCAAAAATGCTGTCGACCAAATCCGCAGCGATTTGCCCGATGGCATTTTGGAACCGCAGATTTTCAAGGTCGCAACATCCAGCGACCCGATCGCCTATTTCGCGGTTGAAGCCAGCGATATGACGTTGGAACAACTCAGCTGGTTTGTCGACGACACCGTCGCACGGCGGTTGCTGTCTGTCGAAGGCATGGCGTCGGTTAGCCGCAATGGCGGCGTAAACCGTGAAATTCGTATCGTTCTTGACCCTGCCAAGATGCAGTCTCTTGGCGTGACCGCAAGCCAAATCAACAGCGTCCTGCGTCAGCAAAATGTCAACGCGTCGGGCGGACAATCACAAATCGCCGGATCGCGCCAGTCGGTGCGCGTCCTTGGCAACGCATCCGATGCGTTCGCCCTGAGCCAAACGCAAATCAGCCTTGGCGGCGGCCGTTCGATTAAGCTCGCCGATGTTGCCGAAGTCACGGATGGCTTCAGCGAACAGAGGTCCATGGCATTTGCCGGCGGCAAGCAAGTCGTCACCTTTGGCATGTCACGTGCCAAGGGTGCTTCCGACGTCACCGTTTTTGATAACGCGATGGTCAAAATCGCCGAGATCGAAAAAGAAAATCCCGGTGTAAATTTCATCACCCTGTTCAACAGCGTCGATTATACCAAGGGGCAATATAAAAGCTCAATGGCGGCGATGATTGAAGGCGCATTGCTCGCTATCGTCGTGGTGTTCCTGTTCCTGCGCGACTGGCGCGCGACGATCATTTCGGCGATTGCCATTCCACTGTCCGCCATTCCGACTTTCTGGTTCCTCGACCTTTTGGGCTTCACGCTCAACACCATGTCACTGCTCGCGCTTGGCCTCGTCGCCGGGGTGCTGGTCGATGATGCGATCGTGGAAATCGAAAACATCGTCCGGCATATGCGGATGGGCAAATCCGCCTATCAGGCATCAATTGATGCCGCCGACGAAATCGGGCTTGCCGTGGTCGCAACGACATTTTCGATTGTCGCGGTGTTCCTGCCCGTTGGTTTGATGCCCGGTGTCGCGGGGCAATTCTTCAAAAATTTCGGACTGACCGTTGTCGCTTCGGTTCTCATGAGCCTTGCCGTCGCGCGCATGATTACGCCGATGCTCGCCGCTTATTTCCTTAAATCCACCGGCATGGCCGAACATAGCGAAGCAAGCTGGATCAACCGCTATATGAAGATTCTGCGCTGGTCGCTTGGCCATCGCCGCTGGATGATGGGCATTGGCGCAGCCGCTTTGGGCCTGACCATCGTGTTGTTAATCGTCCTGCCCAAGCAGTTCTTCCCCGACGGCAATACCGATTTCAGCCGTGTGCGTATTGAAATGGTTCCGGGCACAACGCTTGAACGCACGCGTGAAATTGCCGATGAGGCAGCTGCGATTATCGAAAAGCAGCCGGAGGTAAAAACCGCCCTTCAAAGCGTGCGCGAAGGCAGCGCCAGCATGTTCATCACCTTGCATGAAGACCGTGCGCGGACCAGCCAGCAGTTTGAAGAAGATCTGACACCCTTGCTCACAAAAATCGCCGACGCACGCGTTACGTTTCAGGCGAACGGCCCGGGCGGCGGCGGCGGCGGTTCAGGTCGCGACGTTTCGGTCATGTTGTCCGGATCAGACCCCAAAATGCTTGACCGAACAGCGGCAACGCTTGTGGAACAAATGAAAACGCTGCCCGAACTGCGCGCGCCGCGTATTTCCGCTGATTTGCAGCGTCCCGAATTGATCATAACGCCGCGTAATGACCTTGCCTCACAACTTGGCGTATCGACGGTGGCGCTCAGCCAGACAATCCGCGTTGCGACGTTGGGTGACATTGACCAGAATAGCGCGAAATTCTCGCTCTCTGACCGTCAAATCCCGATCCGCGTGATGCTCGCCAAGGAATCGCGTCAGGACTTGGATGTCATCCGCAACTTGCCGGTGCCATTGGCGAGTGGTGGGTCTGTTCCCCTGTCGCGTGTCGCGGACATCAGCTTTGGCGCGGGCCCAACCTCGGTCCAACGCCGAAACCAGAATTTTCGCATCTTTATCGGCGCGGATTTTGCCCCTGGTATTGTGTCATCGGATGCGGACGCAAAGATCAACAACCTACCCATCATGAAAAACCTGCCCACAGGCGTGTCGCGTGCACCCTTTGGCAGTCAGGAATGGGAACAGGAAATGCAGCGCGACTTCCTCGTGGCGCTGATTTCGGGAACATTGTTGGTGTTCGCGGTGCTGGTGCTTTTGTACCATCGCTTCATGTCGCCTTTGGTCAATATGGGCTCGCTGTTGTTGGCTCCATTGGGTGGTTTGATTGCCCTTGGCCTTGTTGGGCAGCCAATCTCCATGCCCGTGTTCATCGGCATATTGATGCTCTTTGGCATCGTTGCGAAAAACTCCATTCTGCTGATCGACTTTGCGATTGAGGAAATGGCGCGCGGCGTTCCCAAGTTCCAAGCCATCATGGAGGCCGGCCATAAACGTGCCCAGCCAATCGTTATGACCACGGTCGCGATGACCGCTGGCATGGTGCCAACCGCGCTCTCGCTAGGTGGCGACGGCCAGTGGCGCTCGCCAATGGGCACCGTCGTGATCGGCGGCCTGATCGTCTCCACATTGCTGACCTTGCTGATCGTTCCTGCGGGCTTCAGCCTTGCCGATGGCTTTGAAAAGCGCGTTGGCCCATGGTTGCGCACACGGTTGCTGACCTATGATCCCGACAAGCATGGCGAAGATGTCGCTCCGCCCGCCGCCACGCCCGCAAAACCAGCTGGCAAAGACGACCTCGGCGGGCTTCAGCCTGCGGAGTGACGCTTTACTTGGCAGCTTGGCAGGCCTTGGCTAAGGCAGTGATGTGAAATCTGCCGATAAACTGGGACAGTCGGAGAAAATCCGTTACGCCGAACGCGACGCTGAACTGCGTCAGATGCGGATTATCGCCACGGCCTTGCTGCTGGCGATGGCCGCCTTGTTCGTCTTCGGCAAATATATGGAAACCCGCTATGACGGCTATTGGGGCTTTCTGCGCGCCTTTGCAGAGGCTGGCATGGTCGGTGGTCTGGCCGACTGGTTTGCGGTCACCGCCTTGTTCCGCCACCCGCTTGGTATCCCCATTCCGCACACCGCGATCATTCCGAATAACAAGGAACGGCTTGGCCGCACGCTTGCGAGCTTCCTGCGCACCAATTTCCTGACAACCAAGGTTGTTGCGCGCCGCGTGCAGCGCATGGATGTCGCCGGCGCAATGGGCAAATTTTTAAGCGCACCTGCCGGCGGCGAAGGCCGCATGCGCATGGGTGCCTCTCGTCTATTGGGTGATATCATCGCCGCTCTGGATGATGAACGTCTTGGCGGCGTGGCCAAGGGCGCGATCCGCAAGCAGCTCGACAAGCTCGATATTGCCCCCCTGCTTGGCCAGTTGTTGACCGCGATGATCCGCGAGCGCCGCCATATCCCGGTGTTGGACGGCATCATCAAATGGGCCTCGGCCACGCTGGAGGCTAATGAGCATCTCATTCGCCAAATGGTGGAGGAACGCGCCAATACGATCATGCGCTGGACGGGCCTTGACGACAAATTGGCCAACGCCATCGTCAACGGGCTGAACAAGCTGCTGCACGAAATGGCGGAAGACCCCGACCATCCTTTGCGGGAAAAGGGTGAAGAGGGCCTCGCCAA
>ENA-OREM01001401-OREM01001401.1-marine-metagenome-genome-assembly--contig:-NODE-1401-length-12044-cov-2.847915_pt1 | contig 12044 bp, 3 predicted proteins | sample MGYA00248623_ERZ508561 | MGnify/ENA primary metagenome ERZ508561 (study PRJEB26227, sample SAMN06264494) | marine metagenome | isolation source: Columbia River Estuary | place: USA:Columbia River Estuary...
AATATTTCCAGCTTTTGGTTGGGCACCACTCATACCACCTAAACCTGATGTTACAAATAACTTACCTGCTAAATCTTCGCTATTTTTAGCAATTTTTCTTCCTGCATTTAACACAGTAATTGTTGTGCCGTGAACAATTCCTTGTGGACCAATGTACATATAACTTCCAGCAGTCATTTGTCCGTATTGTGAAACGCCTAATGCATTCATTTTTTCCCAATCGTCTGGTTTGGAGTAATTTGGAATAACCATTCCATTGGTAACTACAACTCTTGGTGCTTCTTTATGTGATGGGAATAATCCCATTGGGTGACCCGAATACATGACTAATGTTTGTTCGTCTGTCATTTCGGCCAAATATTTCATAGTTAAGCGATATTGAGCCCAATTTTGAAACACAGCTCCATTTCCTCCATAAGTAATTAATTCGTGTGGATGTTGCGCCACAGCATAATCCAAGTTGTTTTGAATCATCAGCATAATGGCTTTAGCTTGTTCACTTTTTCCAGGATATTCTGAAATTGGACGTGCATACATTTTATAATCAGGACGCAAACGGTACATGTAAATTCTGCCGTAGGTTTCTAATTCGGCTTTGAATTCAGGAATTAAAGTAGCATGATGTTTAGGTTCAAAATAGCGTAAAGCATTTTTTAAAGCTAATTTTTTTTCTTCTTCTGTAAGGATTTCTTTTCTCTTTGGTGCGTGATTAATATCCGTATCATATGGTTTTGGATTGGGTAAAACCGATGGAATTCCCTCTAGTATTTGTTCTTGAAATGTCATTTTTAAGGTATATTGTATTGTTGTAAGTTTTTTAATTGAATACTGCGACTAAACACAGGTTACTTTTTCAAAGTTCCTGTTTTTTTATCAAAACCATAAGGGCAATGTCTGCATCCGCTTTTACAGCAATAACCTCTTTTTAAATGGTATTTTTCTGTGAAACACTTGTATCCTTCAGGGGTGTAATAGAAATCTTCACCTTCTTTTAAATTATTTGGATTTAATTCTTCATTCATAGCTACAAATTTATCAATTTTGTACTATATGATTGTACTAGTTTTTAAATATTTAATTCCAAAAGGATATCGTGGGTTTACTTTTTTTCCGTTTGTGTTTTTATCGGATAAAAAGGACAAAGAACATGCGGTGTTGTTGAATCATGAAAAAATTCATATTAAACAACAATTGGAACTATTAGTTGTTTTCTTTTTTATTTGGTACGGAATTGAGTTTTTAATTCGTTTGGTGCAGTATAAGAATAGGAGAGAAGCCTATTATAATATTTCTTTTGAACGAGAAGCGTATACCAAAGAAAAAGACCTCGACTATTTAAAGCAGAGGTCTTTTTGGAGTTTTCTGAAATATGTTTAGTTCTAGTAAATCACTTTCTTATTTACTTTAGTTCCATTAGTTAATGTGATTTGTACTACTAATGGTGCGTTATTTTTTTGCACTTCATAAAGCGGCACTTCTAAACTGTTAACATTTTGCTTGTTTACCAATAATCTTCCAAGTACATCGAACACAAGAACAGATTGAATTGAATTTTTAGCTGAAACAACACTTAAATTTGTATTCGAAACAACCAATACGGAATTGTCACTTAAGAAGTCATTGTTTCCTAAAGTTTCGTTAGTATAACGTAAAACAAAACGATTCTCATTAGTTCCTGCTTCAATTGTAAAATGATAAGGAGCTACTTTTAAGTCGTGAATTATATTAAGCAACTTATCTTCTAGGTAAATATTTTGATCCGTATTGAAAAATCTACCATCAACTAAACTTAAAGCGATAGTGTACATTCCGTCATTTGGAGCTATAACACCTAATGGAACTTGATCATTGTTGTCAAACGGTAAAGTTCTTCCTTGAATTAAAAGCTCTTTGTTCTCAGCAATGGAATATAATTCAAAACTTGCTTTAACACCTAAAGCTGGTGCATCAAAAGCATTGTCTAAATTGTTAGTTGCTCCAGTTGCGTATCCAATTAAAGTTTTAGTATTAGTTCCTGTTGGACTAACTAAATCTAACCAAATTCTATGTTTTTCAATTGATATATTCCCTTCTGAATTTTCAGTCGTTCTATAAAATTGACTATTATTAAAAGTATGGCTTCGCATCGTATTGTTGAAAATTATATTTTCATTGGTAGCACCAGAATCATTCATTAAAACAAAGAAACCCTGTCCAGCAGCTATCATTCCGTTATAACCTGGAGGAGTACTTCCTAAAGAGTTATATGTTATGTAATCAGCAACTGTATAGTTCATTTGATAATCTTCATAGAAAGGGTCTATTGTCATGTTATCAGGTAAAGTACCGTGCGTCCATATTTTTACAAATCCATTAATATTTGAAGCGTTTGATGCTAAGAAAATATCTGCGTTTAAAGCAGAAGGATATGGATTGCCTACTAAATTCCAATTATCATCATTTAGTGTTACCATAGTAGTTGTTGGACCTACGTATGGAGTTCCTGTATAAGTGCTTCTTTCAATAGGCGTATTGATAACACCGTTATTTGGAGTTCCTACAAAAGTAGCTGTGTAATTCTGATGAGTCGCTGTAAAAGAATCTGGACCTCTAACAATATAGCCTTTTCCTAAAGCCATAATTTCATTTCCACCAACCCATTTTCCAAAGTCACTTGCGTAAGTTCCATTGGCTACAGTTGGAGCCCATTTGTAAATCAAACCAGGGTTTGTTCCTATTGAAATTTGATTAGAAGCAAAACTAGAAACAGGAGATGACCAATATACATAATCAAGTTTACGGATATTTGCTGTTCTATCCATGTGCATAATCCCTTGATTGGTATTGTTGTTAATTTGAATCAAACTAGCACTATTATTTAATTGTAAATCACCTGTTGCATTGATGTTAATCCAGTCGGTTATAGTTACTGAATTATCAGATGCAACCGTTAACAAAGCATTGTTTTGTATAGTTAAATTCAATCCTAATCCGTTATAATTTGTACCACTTACTATTGGATCGTTTGCTGTATCAGGAATGACAACGCAATCAGATGCTGTTGGAATCCCAGTAGGTGTCCAGTTGTTTGCTACGTTCCAGTCTGTACTTATGGAGCCATTCCATACTTTTGCTCCGTTTACAGTTACAATAGTCTCGTCAATTTCAGTGATTGTTCTTCCATCACATAAAGTATAAGTGATTTCTGCAGTATATGTTGTTGTTACCGCTGGACAAACATTAATTACATCAGTTGTTCCAATTATTGGTCCAGAAGTTCCAGAGCCTTCATGCCAAGCCAATGAAGTAATTGAAGTACCAGCTGGAACAAAACGCCATGCTTCATTAGTTGCAGTCCAGTTGGCATCTAGTCCATTTCTACCTGGTGCCACAACCGCTGCAGTACCTGTTGCATTTTGAATACCAACAATTGCATTACCATCATTCCATGGTGCTACGTTATTGTTATCTATGTTTTTTTCTTGAATGTATACTTCAATAACGTTGGTGTTCTCATACAATACCATCATTCCGGTATATAAAATAGAATTATCTGAAAACATTGGAACATTACTCCAAGAGGCAACCAATGCTTGGCAGCCTGTATTTAGGGTGATCAATTCCCAACCAACTTCTCCTCCTGCTCCAGGATCAATATCATGATAAACACCATAAATTGTGTTTTCAAACAAAGCTCCAACAGTGCTAGGTAAGTTATTACTAAATGAATATCCACTTCCGGTGCCTGCATTTGCCATATCAAAAGAAAGTACACCGTTCGAGCCAATTGTACATTGATTGTATGTATTTCCAAAGAAACAAAAATCAAAAGGAAGAGAAATGGCAGGTGACCAAACGTCATCTGTATTAACACTCACTGCATTAGCTAAACAACTAAATTGATAAGGAGGAGCATAAGGAATTGATTCAACTGTATACGTTGAAGTGTCTCCAAGGTTTAAATAAGTAGCTTCTAGATCTACACAAGTGGAAGCAGCAAGACAATCAAATGGGCTTGGATCTGCACCATTTAATCCTAAACCACCTGAAATTACGGATGGGCAGCCTAGTGTTGTAGTACCAGTTCCTGGGCCATTGCCGTTACATGGAGTTCCAACACAAATATTAAAAGTACTAGTTTGTCCTGTTGTGCTAGTCCAAGTATACACTTGAACATAATAAGTTTGTCCAACAGTTAACCCTGCCACTATACTATTATCAGCATCTGAACAAACTAATGCAGCTCCTAAGCTTCCACATCCTGATGCACCTGAATATACTGCGTGATACATATCGGTTGTACTTCCTGAAACATTTAAAAGACTTATGTGGTGAGTTGTGTTTGTTGCTACAAAACTATACCAAACGTCATCGTCGTCAGTACCACCACAGCCACTACCAGTAATTCCAGAATCAGTTGCAGATGCAACAGTTCCAGCTGTTACACTTCCGCATGATAAATCTGGATTAACGGTAAGCGTTACAGCACCACTACAATTGTCATTTGTTGGAGTAGGTGCTGGTGAACTTATACAAATATCAAAAGTACTAGTTTGACCAGAAGTGCTAGTCCAAGAATATATTTGTACATAATACGTTTGACCTATAGTTAAACCTGTTAAAGTGCTATTATTAGGGTCCGAACATATCAAAGCTGCTCCAAGAGATCCGCAACCGGATGCACCCGAGTAAACAGCATGATATAAGTCAGTTGTACTTCCAGCTACATTTAATAAACTTACGTAATGAGTTGTATTTGTAGCTACAAAACTATACCAAACGTCATCATCATCTGTACCACCGCAACCACTACCAATGATTCCTGAGTCAGTTGCTGATGCTATGGTTCCTGCTGTTGTAGCAGTACAAAAGATACTTGGATTTACAGTCAAAGCTATTGCTCCTGAACAATTATCATTTGCAGGGGGTGGTGGAGGTGTTCCAACACAAATATCAAAAGTTGTATTCTGTCCTCCGGTACTTGTAAAGGAATATACTTGTATATAATAGGTGTTTCCAATAGTTAAACCTGATACAATACTAGAGTTTGGATCTGAACAAGTAATTGCGGCTCCTAGAGTTCCACACGTTCCACCATAAACAGCATGATACATGTCGGTTACGCTACCAGATACGTTTAATAGTTCTATGTGATGTACAGTTGAAGTTGCCACAAAGCTATACCAAACATCATCATCGTCAGTACCTCCACAACCGCTTCCAGTAACACCAGAATCAGTAGCAAAATTAATCGTTCCGCTCATTACAGTTCCACAATTTAAATCAGGATTTACTGTTAAAGCAGTTGCTCCAGAGCAATTGTCATTTGGTGGTGACATAACAGGAACACATGTTCTTGAAATAGTAAATGTTCCTGTAGTAGAACTCCCTGATAACCAATGTGCTACATATACATAATAGGTAACACCAATTGTTGTAATAAAAGTAGCGGTTTCAGGGGAGGCATCAGTACAAGCAATATTTGTTAATGATCCACAACTTCCTGTAGCAACAGATAATTTAATGTCAAAAGCTGGGTTTGTTGTGATAGTAGTTTGTTGTCCGTCACCAACAAAAGTATACCACACACCATAATTTGACATAGTACAACCCGTTCCATGGGCGGTGTTTGTTGTATTGACAGTAGTTCCAGCAAGATTGGTTGTCCCACAAGGTAAAGGTGTTGCATTCGCACAAAGATCATTTGATGGAGGTGTAGGTGCAGGTGTACATGTTCTTGATATAGTAAATGTTCCTGTTGTCGTACTTCCTGATAGCCAATGTGCTACATAAACATAGTAAGTAACGCCATTAGTTGTTGTGAAAGTGGCTGTTTCGGGAGCAGTATCAGTACATACAATATTTGTTAGTGCACCGCAACTTCCAGTTGCAACCGATAATTTAATATCAAAAGATGGATTTGTTGAAATTGTGGTTTGTTGGCCATCTCCAACAAAAGTATACCAAGCGCCATAATTCGACATGGAACAACCAGTTCCATGGGCTGGTGTTCCAGGTGAACCAACTGTTGTTCCAGCCAAAGCTGTTGTTCCACATGTTAGAGGAGTGGCTGTTGCGCATGTGAAGTTTGTTGTAACAGTAGTGTCATAAACACAAATTGTTCCTGTCATATCATTTGTATTAGGCCCATTTGTTCTCATCAAACGAAGTCTATACGTTGTATTTGGTGTTACATTAATATCTGTAAGATTTGCATTTGCAGCATTTGGAATTGAACATGCTCCTGGAACTTCTGATAGAGAACCACATGTGCCAGAGTATACCGCTAAACCTAATCTTCTATTTGATGTTCCATTAATTGTAATTAAAGTGGTTGTTGGTCCTGTTGTAAATGTAAACCAGCCATCTCTTAATGATGTACCACATGAAACAGAAACTCCTGATTCAGTAAAAGTTCCAGCCACGTTGTAATTTGTTGTTGTACAACTAGTGCCAAGGGTTAGTGTTGGTGTTGCAGCACAATTATTACTTTGTGAAAATGTATAATTACTCAAAAGTAATATGAAAATAAAAACCAGTTTTTTTAATGCAAAGGGGGAATAATTTTTCATTCGATAAAACTTTATAGCTTATTAATTGTATAGTTGTAATAATTTAACAAATATATTTTTTTTTGTGTTAAAAAATGCATTTTAGCTAACAAATGTTAACTCAATCTTAATATGTTGATAACTTTAAAACAAAAAGCCCAGTAAATACTGGGCTTTTGAAATGGTATGTTAATAATTTTTTTTTAGAAAATTACTTTCTGAGTAGTTTTTGTACCATTTTCTAATTCAACTATCACAACAAGAGGACTTTGTGTTTTAGTAATTCCGTTTAACGATACGTCTGTATTTTTTACGTTGCTTACTATTCCTAAAGTTCTTCCTAAAACATCATAAACCGTTACTGTGTTAATGTTGCTAGAAGCAGTTACATTAATAGTATTGTTTGTGTAAACTTTTATACTGTTGTTAGTAATAAAATCATCATTTCCTAATGTTTCATTAGTATAGCGTAAAATAAAACGGTTTTCATAACGCCCTTCTGAAACTGTGAACGTATATGGAGCTGCTCTTAAATCGTGTGTCACATTTAAAACCAAATCTTCTAAGTAAATGTTTTGGTTACTGTCAGTAAATAAACCATCTACGCCAGAAATTGCTATAGTGTGAATTCCGTTTTGTTGAACAAGAATTCCTAAAGGTATTTGGTCATTAGTGTCAAATGGTAAGCTTCTGCCCTGAATTGACAAACCTTCGTTTTCATTCAAAGAATATAATTCAAATCTAGATTTAACGCCTCTGTTAATAGCGTCGAAAGCGTTGTCTAAAGTGTTTGTGGCTCCAGTAACATAACCAACTAGCATATCAGATGAAGCTCCAGTAGGGGAAACCATTTTTAACCATATTCTGTGTCGTTCAATACTGTTTGTTACTGTGTTACTTGTTCTGTAGAATTGATCGTTTCGATGAGCGTTTGAGCGCATTGAGTTGTTGAACACTACATTTTCACTAGTTCCACTAGCATCATTCATTAGAACAAAGAAACCTTGCCCTGCGGCTATATATCCGTCAAAACCAAATTGTGATCCACCTAAGCGATTACATCTCAAATAATCGTTTGGATTATAATTCAATTGGAAATCTTCATAGAATGAATCTGCAATTGATGCTGGAGTATTCCCATGCGTCCACAAATCTAAGAATCCATTGATGTGAGTTGCATTAGTTGTTAAAAAATCATCTAAACTAATAGCCGATGGATAAGGATTTCCTAATAAATTCCAGTTGTCGTCATTAGCTGTTACTGGAGTATTTGTTGGGCCTACATAATCTGCTCCTGTATAGGTACTTCTTAAAATTGTTCTTGTAACTGTTCCATTATTCGGAACTCCAACAAAATTTGCAGTAAATAAAGATGGTGTGGGAGACCATCCGTTTGGAGATCTAATAATATATCCTCTTCCTAACGTCATGTTTTCACTTCCATTTATCCAATTGCCAAAGTTACTTGTGTAGCCTGTTACTGTTGTTGGTTCCCATTTCCAAATAACATTTGTTGGTGTAGCTGGTGAGATCGCATTCGAAGCAAAACTAGCAACCGGTGAAGACCAATATACATAGTCTAAAGCTTTTAAAGTAGCGTTTCTTCTCATAGTAATTGTACCTGTATTGGCTACATCATCTATTTGAATTAAGCTTGCTGTATCTTCAATGTTGAAAATACCATTTCCTCTTACTTCAACAAAATTTCCAATAGTAATTGTATTGCCTGAACGTAACTGAAGTTCTCCATCTTCTAGTACTTGTAATGTTCTACCAAAAGCATCGTAACCAGCACCTCCTATATTTGAATAGCTTGTAGAAGTTACATCTGGAATAATAACACAAGTTGTAGGATCTGGAACTCCAACAGGTAACCAGTTGTTAGGATCGTTCCAGTCATCACTAGAAGTTCCTTTCCAAACTTTTGATCTATTGTCTATCATGACATTTTGACTTACAGAGCATCCATTTGTTAACGTTGCTGTTGCAGTAAATTCATAGGTTGTAGCTTCTAATTGAACTAATGTTGGTCTAACATAAACTGTAGTTATAGGTGTTCCAGCCGTATAACCTATTGTACAAGCGGCATCTTCAAAAGCTTCAACAGGAGTAATTGCAGACCATTCAAATGCTGTGTTTAAAGGAATATCGCCAAATAATTGGAAATTATCAATAGCTAAGCCATCACACCATTCTCCATAGTAACGAATACGAACTCTAAAGTTGGCTTCATTAATGTATGCACTCAAATCATAGGTTCTGTTTTCAAAACGTGTACCATATCCAATATCGGCTAAATATCTATCAATTTCAGTCCAGGCACCTCCGCCGTTTGTTGATATATCTATTGTAATATACTCCAATGTTGGATTTGTACCATCTACGTAATATCTTGAATGAAATATATCAAATGATAAAGTTAGATTCAAGTAAGTGTTTGTGTTAACTGTTGGAGATAAAATGGCATTATGAGTAGTCACTGGTCCTACATCTGAAGTAGCCATAGCAAAATTATTGCCATTCAGACCAGATGATATTGCTGGATACCAAGTTTGTTGCGCTGGTACAAAAGTACTAGTTTGTGTTTGCCATTGTGTAATTGCATCATTGGCACCATTACTAACAATATTTTGATTAGTCATAACTCCAAGACCACTTGTGAAATCTTCATCTACAAGAAATGTTTGTTGAACATCTCCAGTAGCTGTTAATGATAATACGTTGTTTTCTCCACAAACTTCAGGTACTGAAGGTGTGAATGATATTGTGGCAACTGGGTTTACATAAGCAATTACCTTTGTTCTAACTAAGGATTCACATCCATTAAAACAAGTAACCCAGTATGTTGTTGTTGTCCCTATTGATGGAGTAGTCCAATTTCCTGTTGCCGTCGTGGCCACAGGTAAACCTCCAGTTTCAGTTGTGTACCATCTAAATTCAGAAGGGCCTCCTGAGCCTACAGCAGCTAAATTTACTGTTCCTGCACCACAAGTTACACCATTAGTTACATCAGTAATAATAGAATTACAACTTGCTACTACAGTTAAGATGTAATCTTCAGCCTCACCAGAATAAGCTACGTTTGTTGTACAGGCATCCCAAGCGAAACCACCATCAGCCCCGGCGCCATTACGTCCACTCATACGTAAACGAACTCTATAATTTCCCGGTGGAGTTGCAGGAGGTACAATAAAACCAAATGTTGTTGCTGATTGAGCAATTCCTCCCACATCATAAACGTCTTCACCTGCATCAAGAAAATCTCCGTCTTGGTTCCAATCTACCCATGCTTTATAATATCCAGAAAACGTACTCTCCATATAAATATTTACACCTTCTCCTTGTGCTTGAATACTTGGGGTTAAGCCAGTAAAGTCTTGATAGCCATAAGGCGCGGTTGTGTCATATGAGCTTGGATTGTCTGTATCTTGTAATGTTCCAACAAAACTTACTCTTCTTAAATAATGAACGGGAGGATAAAAGGTATTGCTATAGCTAGGTACGCAATAATTTGCTGTTAATGTAGTTGCATTCCCTGTTAAAGGACTTGTGCCTAAATACAAAGGACCTCCTGTACATAAACTATTGAAAGAGTAAATATAAAAATAATAAGTAGTTAAAGGTGTTAAACCAGATGCTACAAAAGAGGTGTTAGTATCATTGTCTACAACAGTATAGCCTGCTTGGTAGATACTTCCAATAGCATATGTTGTACCATCTACTGGTGCAGCGGGTGCGGCTGGATTAGTACTTATTAAAACCAAGTAGCTATCTGCAGCTGGTAGTGCAGCTGTAAAACTACCGCTTAAGGTTGATCCAGCTGGAGCTAAGTTCAAAGCCGTTGGTTGTGCTGTTGGTGCAATACATGGTGCGGGATCAATAATGTTTACAGTGTAATCTTCCGTTTCTCCCCAAGTATATGAAGCACATGGATCGGTTAATGCTGCTCCTGCACCTTCAATAAAAATACAACGCATTCTTGTTGGACCACTAGCGGCTCCAATAGGTATGTTAACCGAAACCGTTACCGGGCCTACAGAAGCAACAGCGTCTGTTAATACTCGTTCTCCAGCTTCAAAAACACCATTTTGGTTAAAATCTATCCATGCGGCAAATCTTCCTGAGAAGTTTGTACCGCCATCACAATCATTTTTAGCGATCGTTAAATTGTGGTTAGTGCCTTTAATTACGTTTGTTGATATAGCAGTAAAATTACTATATCCTATACAATTGGCAGTAGTATTATTTATTGTGTTAAAAGTAACATTGCTAATCATTGAATCAATTGTTGATGTGGCTCCTGATGCACAATAATTTAAACATCCTGGACCAACTGGCGATGTAATAATCACATCATCAAAAGAACTTCCACAAGCACCATTTGTTACTGTCCATCTCAATGTTACAGGTGTGCCGGGCACAATAGCAGTTACACCTGAAGTTGGTGAAGTTGGTGTTGTTACAGTTGCTGAACCAGCGATTACTGTCCAAGCTCCTGTAGCACCAACTGGTAATGCTGTTGCGGCTAAAGTTGTTGTAGTTGAACAAGCTACTAAATTTTGATCTGGACCAGCATTGAAAGTTGGACAGGTGAAAGTGATTCTTATTCCTCCAGCTCCTCCAGCTCCTCCAGCCCTATCTCTTGAACCTCCAGAATTGGCTCTTTCACCACCTCCACCTCCACCACCCGGAGCACTACCAGTACCTCCATTATTATTGGTTGAACCAGCGCCTCCTAACCCTCCTTGAGCAGTAGGAGCATTTCCGCCATTTCCACCTGATGTAGTTCCTAAAGTTCCATTTGCGCCTGTTGTATTAGTTGTTCCACCTGAAGCTGTTCCACCGGTTCCAATTGCACCTTGATTTGCACCTCCGCCTGTACCTCCATTTGCAGTCAAAGTAAAACCGCCAAAGGTAAGTGTTGAGTCGAATCCGTTAGTTCCATTTCCAGTACTACCTGTTCCGCCATTGCCTAACGTATAATTTATTACTTCACCTCCAGTTAGTCCTGCGTAGGTTCTAGTTGTATATCCTCCGGAACCTCCTCCGGAACCTCCTGATCCATTTGTAGTACTACCTCCTCCGGCACCACCGCCACCCCATAATTGGATGGTAATTGAAGTTACTCCTTGTGGTACTGTAAAAGTATTAGGAGCTGCTGAATTGTTGTCAATAAAAGGTGATTGCCCAAAAGCATTTGTCATTCCAAACAAACCAAACAGCAAAAAAAGAGTAGTTGTCAAATGATAGTTGACCTTGTTTTTTACATTTTTAAAATAATTGTTGCGTTTTAAATTGTACATCATTCTATCAATGTGATACAAATATTCATCTAAATCTTCAATAAAAAGAATTTTTTCATTGGTATCTATTGCTGATTTTGATCCTAATAAACTGTATAAAATTGAAATATTTCCGCCCACTAATTCGCCCGAAGCTTTTCCTTTTACATCCTGCGATTTTGAAGGAATGGTATACGAAATAACTTCTCCAAAAAGGGCTTTTCGCAACGTA
>ENA-OREM01001403-OREM01001403.1-marine-metagenome-genome-assembly--contig:-NODE-1403-length-12039-cov-3.095887_pt1 | contig 12039 bp, 4 predicted proteins | sample MGYA00248623_ERZ508561 | MGnify/ENA primary metagenome ERZ508561 (study PRJEB26227, sample SAMN06264494) | marine metagenome | isolation source: Columbia River Estuary | place: USA:Columbia River Estuary...
AAACGACGTCACCCTCTTGTAAGGATGTTGTTTGAAATGTAGGTTCTGAAGTTACAGCTACTAGTTGTCCATTCACAAACCAGGAATACTCACCTTGATCAGGGCAGTTAGTTAATGAAGCCGCAAATGTTATCTGATCGTATAGACAGATGGATGTGGTTGGGGTGGTTATAGCAACAGAAGAAGGAGCTTGATCGACCCCGGATCCACTGATCTCGATGTCAAATGTGCATTCTGCAGGAGATGAGGCGTCCTGGGTTCCACTAATAACAATATAATAAGTAGTATTAGCTGGAAGAGAGTTGGCGATTAGCGAAAAGCTACCATTTACAGAGCTAACACAATTTCCAATAGGCGAATAGGTAGAAGCATCACAAGCAACTGTGGCTTGAAGTATTTGAGCATTGATGGTTGTCCCTTGTCCGGGATTGGTCTCAAAAATCAAATTTGAAAAGTTAGTGCTGATGTCACCGCCACTGCTATTTGTTGTAAATGTGAGCCAGATAGTGTTCTCAAACGAGAAACAATCGCTAAAGTCGTCCTCGCAGTCTGGACAAAAAGTGACATTGGAGTTGAGATTGTTTACTGTAAAGATTGAATTTGGGCACAATTCAAGCGCGGAATTACAGTTGTTATAGACTTCTTGTGCATTCACCATTTTTAGGGTTAAATGCATTAACAAAAAGATAACAATTTGAAGTTTCATCTACTGAGACCCTTGATTTTAGTGGGAAAATTAAGAAAATAAATAACGCAACTTGATGGAGATGATTTAAAATGTCTATTTTGCATCGTCAATTAAACGACTTTTTTCAATTTTGGCACAATAATCGTTTTGGGGCGATGAAATAATCTAATTCACGGCATATGAAGAATTTATTTACTCTTGGAATTAGCCTACTTATGGTTTTCGGAGCTTTCGCTCAGAAGATCGATTACGACAACAGTTCGAAATGGTTTTTAGGCTTTAATGTCGGCGGAACCTGGAATACAACAGACATGAAAAGCCAGCTTGGCGGCGCATGGGGTATCACCTTGGGGAAATCCTATAATTACAATTATGGAAAACGCACGACTTTTGATTTACGTGCCCGCTATTTAGGCGGTTTATGGTATGGACAGGATGCGGACACTGTTTCTCTTGCGGGATACGCTGGTGGTCCATTGCAGCCATACGCAGATTCTCTAGGATATACAGTAAACAATTTTAGCACTGAGCTTCATAGCTTAAGTCTTGAATTAGTTTTACATGCCAATGGTATCAGAGAAAGATCTGGATGGGACCCATATATTTTTGGAGGTATCGGTCTGAAATGGTATCAAACAATGGGAGACCTTTATGGATACGGTTCTTTAGACACCACATCTGGGAATGGCATCTATGATTATTCCTCTCTGGATAATTTCAGCCAGATCAGTGTAAACACTTTACAGGATGGGATTTATGAAACGGCATTAACAGGCAGTGATGCCAACAAATTCAGCTTTGGGATCATGCCAAGCTTAGGTTTTGGTTTGGGATATCAGATCGGTAAGCGTGTAACTCTTGGACTTGAGCACAAAACAACGTTTACCCTAATGGATAACTTTGATGGATATGAAGATGCTTCTGGAAAGAGAGCAAATGATCTCTATCATTATACAAGCCTTTATCTTCAATTCCGTTTCAGAAATGGAAGAGGGTCTGGTGGAACGAACAGCAATAGCAACATCAACAATTACAATACGAACAATAACCTGACGAATTGTAATGTTCCTGTTATTGTATTCAGAGACCCAAATGCTGATGCACAGTTGGTGAGTGGCCAGTTGTATACGGTTAAGGCCGACATCTCAAACATCACAGGACGTGATAAGATAACTTTCATGCACAACGGCGTAATTTCTACAAACTTTACGTATGACCCAAATACTGGAAGGGTTGAAAGTAATGTAGTTCTTGCTCCTGGTGCAAATACATTCCTGATCAAAGCATTCAATGCTTGTGGTAATGTTGAAAGTAGTATTTCTATTACGTATCAGAATTGTGTTAATCCTGTTGTGATGTGGGTAAACCCTCCGGCATCAGGAAATGTGGTTTTCACTCAAAACATGACACTTTCTGCTCAATTGACTGGAATTATCGGAAGAGAAAACATTTTATTCTCACAGAATGGAATTAACAGCACTGCTTTCGTTTACAATCCAGTAAATGGAACGTTTGAAGCTAATGTAAATTTAGCTCCAGGAGAGAACAGATTTGAGATCGCTGCATCGAATGCTTGTGGTGTTGATGTGAAACCAATCTCAATTACATATCAGAATTGTTTGAGTCCGTTGGTAACATTTATTGATCCTTCTTCATCAAATATTGAGAAGACTGCTCAGGCTTTCACGGTAAAAGCGAAGATCGAGAATATTACAAGTGCTCAGCAGGTACAGTTCAAGTTGAATGGTGTACTTCAGACTGGAGGAACTTATAACAGCAATACAAAGATCTTTAGCAAGGTGGTAAATCTTGCAGAGGGTGGAAACACAATCGAGCTGATTGCAACGACAAATTGTGGGTCTAATTCAGCCGTTACGACAGTGATCTACAGAAAGCCAACAACACCTGTTGTTCAGGCACCAGTGATCAATGTTCAGAGCCCATCTGCTTGTCCGTTGACAGTTAATCCAGGCAATGTCAATGTTTCAGGGATCATTCAAAACGTAACGAGTGCAAGTCAGGTTTCGATCACCGTGAACGGTCAGCCGGTAACACAGATCAATCCTACAGTTGTTGGAAATGGGATTAAATTCCAGTTCAGCATCAATGCAGTCGCTTCTGTTGGAACATATACGATTGCGATAACTGCAGTAAATGCTGGAGGAACAGCAACATATAATTGTACGATCACTGTTACTCAACCGGTTGTTGAAGAGCAAAAGATCACGATTTGTCACTACCCTCCAGGAAACAATGGTAATCCTCAAACGATCGAGATTCCGGTTTCAGCATGGCCGGCGCATCAAGCACATGGGGATAAGTTAGGACCTTGTCCTGAAGTGGTACAACCAGAGCAGAAGATTACGATCTGTCATTACCCTCCAGGAAACAATGGAAACCCACAAACAATTGAGATTCCGGTTTCAGCATGGCCAGCGCATCAGGCTCATGGAGATAAGTTAGGGCCGTGTCCTGAGACTACACCAGTAGTTAATGGAAACAGCGGTGATAACAGAAAGATCACGATCTGTCATTATCCTCCAGGAAACAATGGTAACCCTCAAACAATTGAGATCCCATTGTCTGCATGGCCAGCACACCAGGCACACGGAGATGTATTAGGACCATGTCCTGAAACAACTCCAGGTAACCAGGGAGGTAATGGTAACGGTAACCAAGGTGGAAATGGCAATGGTAACCAAGGAAACAATGGTAATCAAGGCGGAAATGGCAACCAGGGAAATAACCAAGAACAAAAGATCACGATCTGTCATTATCCTCCAGGAAACAATGGTAACCCTCAGACACTTGAGATCCCATTATCCGCTTGGCCAGCACATCAGGCACATGGAGATGTATTAGGACCATGTCCTGAAACGACTCCAGGTAACCAGGGAGGCAATGGTAACGGTAACCAGGGTGGAAATGGCAACCAGGGTTCTGGTAACACGAATACTGGTGGTCAAGGATCAAATGGAAACAGCGGTTCTGGTAACACGAATACCGGTGGTCAGGGATCGAATGGAAACAGTGGATCTGGTAACACGAATACTGGTGGTCAAGGATCAAATGGAAACAGCGGTTCTGGTAACACGAATAACGGTGGTCAGGGATCAAATGGAAACAGCGGTTCCGGTAACACGAATACCGGTGGTCAGGGATCGAATGGAAACAGTGGATCTGGTAACACGAATACCGGTGGTCAAGGATCAAATGGAAACAGCGGTTCCGGTAACACGAATACCGGAGGTCAGGGATCAAATGGCGGGTCAAACCAAGGCACAAACGAAGGGGGAACTACGACAACGTCTGGAAGTGGCTCTGCTACTACTAGCGGAACATCAACTTCCTCAGGTCTGAATGGTGTTAGCACTGTTGGTTCAGGTACGACAACTACCACACAAGGTTCAGGAACAACCACAACCACTGACCCTGGAACAACCACGACCGGAGGATCTGGCTCTAACACGAACAATGGAGGAGGGAACTCTGGCAACAATGGTAATTCCGGAAATGGTGGAGGCAATAACTCTGGAAATGGCGGAGGGAAACCATCTGACAATGGAAACACAGGTGGAGGAAACGGAGGGAAAAGCATGAGCGGAACTGGAGGGTCAAAACCAAAAGTTAAATCTCCTGAGCCTAAGAAAACGGAAGAAGAGAAACCAAAAACGGAAGAAAAACCTGCCGTTGAAGGAGGAGGAAAAACCCCAGCCCCTGCACCAAAAGGAAGAGGATAAATTTGAAAATAAAGCAAACAATAAGAAACCACTCGTAAATACGGGTGGTTTTCTTTTTTCAGAATTTTTTAATGTCAATTCTACTCGTTATATTCGCACCCTTAAATAGTTAACAAAAATGGCATTAATCGGTAAAATTAGAGAGAAGTCTGGTCTATTGGTTATTCTGATTGGAGTAGCACTTTTAGCTTTTATCATGGGAGACTGGCAGAAGATCACTGGAGGAATGGAGGATCTATATGGCTATGGAACCGTCTACGGAGAAAAGGTAGATTACAAGGCCTATGAAGAGGCAAGCCGAAAGTTTGAAGAACAGGATCGAATGCAATTTGCGCAACAGCAGCGTGAATATAGCCAGAGAGATCAGGAAGCAACTACGGATAAAGCATGGAATTACGTTGTCGAAACTACTTTATTTGAAAAGGAGTACGAGGCGCTTGGTATTGATGTAAGTGATGCGGAGTTTGATGCTTACCTTTATGGTACTGATGGATTCCAGGTTATGCCTGAACTGGCTCAAGGATTTACTGATTCAATTACGGGGATTTTTAACGCTAAATTGCTTCAGAAAAGAATTGAGGAAATGGAGTCTTCATCTGATCCGAATGTTCAAAAGCAGTGGGAAGACAGCAAGAAGTACTACGTTGACAAAAGAAAGCAAGAAAAGTATTTCTCCCTTTTAGGTCAAGGGATGTACGTTTCCAAGCTTGAAGCAGAAGAAGAGTATTTTGCCCAGAAAGAAGTAAAGAACATTTCTTATGTTGTCAGACGATATACTGAGATTTCAGATGAGGATATCAAAATCTCTGACGATGAGCTTAAAAAATATTACGATGAGCATAAGGATGAGAAGAAATATGAGAACCGTACTGCTCAAAGAGAAGTAAAGTGGTTTGACGTTAACATTCTTCCTTCAAAAAAAGACACAAGCGATTTCAACAAGTTGATGGAGCAAACGAAGAAATCTTTTGCAAGTGCTGTAAATGATTCATTGTTTGTAATGGAAAACAGTGAGTTGAAATTTTATACATCAAGTAAATTTGCAACGGCTGTTCCTGAGGGTCACAGCAAAGCTCAAAATATGATGGTGACTTATCCAAAATACATGGATACTGTTTTCAAGACATCAGCGGTGGGTGATATTGTTGGGCCATTCCCAAGCAAAGACAGATTGGTTGTCGCTAAGGTTATCGGTTACACGCCTTCAAGACTTAAAGCTCGTCATATCCTTTTGGCTACTAATGGGGCTACAGACGAAAAGGTGTTTGCAGCGAAGCAAAAGCAGGCAGATTCTTTGATGAAGTTGATCAACAAGGACAATTTCGCTGAATTTGTAACCAGGTACAGTGATGATAAAGGTTCTGTTCCTCAGGGAGGTGAGATTGACAATTTCATTGAGGCGGACATGGTACCTGAATTTGGAAATTTCTGTGCAACAGAACCAATTGGAAAGATTGGATCTGTAAAGACTCAATATGGTATCCACATCATTGAAGTACTGGAAAGAGACGCTGAAAAATTCCCTCTTGTGGCTGCAGTGATGAAAACGTTTAAGGCCAGCCAGGAAACGATCGACAGAAAAGAGTCTGAAGTTTATGAGCTTCTTTACAAGCTTGAAGAAAAGGTTTCTGCGCAATCTGAATTGAAGGCGAAGCTTGATATATTCGATACGATCGTGCAGCAGGCGGGTTATTTTGCAAGACCTATCAGTATTATGGCCGATAATCCAAAGCTTTATGGATTTACAACATCATTTGCTGAAGACAAGATCCTAAAACTTGCGTTTGCTGAAGAGGCAAAGGCGGGTGATGTTACGACAGCACCTGTTAAAGACAAGGATCGCTATATTATTGCAATGGTTTCTTCGATCAGAGAAAAAGGAGCCCCTTCATTTGAAGACATCGAGAAAGTAATGAAGCGTGATCTTCTGGAGGAGAAAAAAGCAAAGCGTCTTACTAACCAATTGATCAAGGATAAAACGCTTGATGCAATGGCAAAAAGAGGTAACACAAGTGTGTTAAAAGCAGAGGTAACTTTTGCTAATCCTCAAATTACAGGTTCTGGATACGAGCCAGAAGTTGTTGGAACGCTATTCTCTGGATTAAAGGATGGTCAGCGCACTCTTCCTTTGAAAGGTAAATTGGGAGTGTATGTTGTGCGTATCGACAAAACTGTTAAAGCTCCTGCAGCAGCCAATTATAATATTGAAAGAGAACAAATGTTGGCAACACTGAGAGGAGGTCTTCAGAACTCAGCCTTGAATGGTTTGAAGAAGAAAGCCGAAGTCATTGATAACAGAAGATTCCTTAAAATAGGACTAAGAAGATAAAGAAAAAGGGGGCTGAGCCCCCTTTTTTATTGACAAGAAAATTTGGTGCCGGGCAATGAACGAACCAAGCCCTTTAATTCCAGATTAAACAGTATTGGGTTTAATTCTCTGATACTTCTTGAAGTTTGAGCCGATAAAAGATCAATTTGAAGCTCTCCATTTTGCAAAGCAGAAAGAATTTCAGCTTCTTCATGAGAAACATTCTGATAAACCATCGTTTGTTTCGTTTTTGTTTGCGAATTCCACCCCATCCATTTCAATAGTTCTTCGGCTGAAGAGATCAACTGAGCCTTGTTTTTTTTAATGAGGTCATTACACCCATGTGATGTTTCAGACTCTACACTTCCCGGGAAAGCGAAAACATCTCGATTGTAATCAAGTGCGAGGTCAGCGGTAATCAATGAGCCTCCTGATAGTTTGCTTTCAACCACCACAACAGCATCCGACATGCCGGCCACAATTCTATTTCTCATTGGGAAGTTTTCCCGGTCTGGTTTCGTGCCCGAAATGAATTCAGAGATCAACCCGCCATTCTTCATCATCTCCTTTGCATCGAATCTATGCGAAAAAGGATAAATACGGTCAAGGCTGTTCCCCATTACCCCGACAGTCGAAATGTTTTGTTCTAAAGCATTTCGATGTGCCAGGATATCTATTCCGTAGGCCAGTCCACTAACGATCTGAATTCCTTGACCAGAAAGATCCCGCATCATATTTTTAACAATTCGCTCTCCATATGAAGTACAATCTCTCGTGCCTACTACCGCAAGTACCTTTTCTGCATTTGGATCAAAATCACCCCTACTGTAGATCATTAAAGGACCATCGGCACATTGACGCAATCTACGGGGATAATTTTCATTGGAATAGAAATGCGTTTGGATTCCATTTTTTAAAATGAAATTTAATTCTTTCTCGGCCTGTTCGAGTGGCTCGATCAAGTTTAATAACCTGAAGAAGGCCGCAGAAAACCCTGTTAATGAGGATAGTAACCTTGGATCCTCTTTAAAAACCCTTTCCGGATCTTCAAGTGATGCTAGTAATGAACTTCCCCTCTTTGGTCCAACCCCTCTTATCAGACTGAAAGCAATCTGATACAATTGTTCTTTATTATTCAAAATATTATTAGCTTGGTACTATTAAGATAGTTAAAAAGTTCATTTATTGAACTATGTTTAAAATACTTTTACTATTACTTTTTTGCCCCGTTTTGGCATTTTCTCAGGTGACTGGTAAAGTACTTGAGGGGAAGTCCAAAGACCCTATTGTTGGCGTAAAGATCACGGTGTCTGATGGAAACAAAACCCTAACAGATTACGAAGGGAAATTTTCGATACGGATAAATAATTATCCTGTTTGGGTAAAGGCCACATATATGGGGCTTATGGCAGATTCTACATTGGTGTATTCAGATACAACGATAACGCTTTACATGTTTGAGGCGCTCCAGGAAATAGAAACAGTTGTCGTTTCGGCAGGAAGAAGAGATCAGAGCATTGAGGAGGTTCCCGTTTCGATGGAAGTACTGAAGCCTGAGCTGATCAATAACAAGGGATTTTCAAATCTTGAACAGGCAGTTAATCAGAGTCCAGGAGTATTTGCGATGGATGGACAGGTAAGTATTCGTGGCGGTGGCGGATTTGCATATGGGGCGGGTAGTCGAGTCGCGGTCATTTGGAATGGTATCCCGATGGTTTCTCCCGATGTTGGAGATGCAAAATGGAATTCCATTCCTATGGAGCAAGCATCACAAATTGAAGTTTTGAAAGGAGCTTCGTCCGTTCTGTATGGTTCGGGAGCGTTAAACGGGATCATTTCGTTGACAGAAAAAGAACCGGGGCCAGAAGAAAATATAGTGGCCAAAGTTCAATTTGGGATATACGATAATCCTAAACGCCAGAGTTTAAAATGGTGGTCAAAGAACCCTGCATTCTACATGATGGATGCCTATTATGGAAAAATGAACAAACGCTTCGGGTTGACAATTGGAGTAAATGGATTTAGTGATAAAGGCTATAAAGATGGAGAGTATGAAAATCGGGGTAGGGTAAATGGAACATTCTATTTTCGACCGGTTAAATTTCCGAAACTGAAAAGCGGAATTGGCTACAACTTTCAATATCAGGACATCGGTGTCTTTGTCCTTTGGCAGAGTGATTCTTTAGGATACACTCCCTTTGGAGGATCGGACACTTCTGTTCCAGGATCTTCCCTGAGCTTTCAAAGATCAATTCGATTAAATCTCGATCCATATGTAAAGATGTTTGATAAATGGAATAACAAACACTTTATTCGCACCAGATACTATTTGGTTTCAACAGGGAATTTGACGGAATTATACGCCTCCTCCAAAGCTGAAATGTATTATGCAGACTATCAGTTTCAGCGGGAAACGAAGAGGAAGGGAAATCTAACACTTGGTCTCACAAACATCAATAATGTGATCAATAGCAGCGTATTTGGAGATCACCTTTCGGAGAGCGCTGCTATCTATTCTCAATTCGATCAGAAACTTAAAAAATGGGATTTTACCGCTGGATTAAGGTTCGAGTATTTCCAGCAAGATGATAAGCCAAAGGACTCTGAGTTTAAAATGGGTGAATTAACCTTGCCAGTTTATCCAATCCTCAGAGCAGGGGTCCATTTTGAACCAATAAAGCACACTCATTTGAGAGCCACTGTTGGTCAAGGAATTCGATTCCCTTCTGTTGCAGAGCGTTTTGTTGCTACATCTAATGGAGGAGTCATACTATTCCCGAATCCTGATCTTAAACCGGAAATCGGTTGGTCTTCGGAGATCGGTGTGAAACAAGTGGTAAAAATGGGTGAATGGAAAGGACTGATCGATGTTGCCGGATTTATTAATAACTATGACAATATGATCGAGTTTGCTTTTGGGGTTTATAATCCGGACAGTATTCCGTTAAATACAGTGCCAGGAACTCCGGGATACATCTACAACTGGGTGGGACTCAGAGCAACTAATGCAGAAAAAGCCCAGATATCTGGAGTTGAACTCTCATTTAACAGTGAGGGGAAGATCAAATCGGTAGATCTTACTACGCTTTTGGGCTACACGTATATGAACCCGATAAGTCTTAACAAGGACCCACAGTACTTATCGACATTCTCTGATTCCGGGAGTAATTTGTTAAAATATCGCTTCAGACATCTGGCGAAAATGGACATTCAAGCGAAGTATAAAAGATACATGCTGGGATTCTCGAGTAGGTATAACAGCAATATGGATAATATTGATGTGATCTTTGAGGATGGTATCCTTGGTCAACAGGTCTTACAGGGCCTTAAGGAGTATAGAATGATCCATAATAAAGGCGCATTGGTTTTTGACATTAGGGCCGGATATCAGTTGAAGGAACAATTGAAAATTAATTTTATTGCTAATAATTTGTTTAATGCTGAATATTCATCTCGACCAGCCGACCTTCAACCACCGAGAAATTTTATCTTGCAGTTGCAGTATCAGCTGTAGTAAATCACTCCTTTTTTGGAAAAAATACCTAATATTGAGATGCTAAAGTCTACTGAACTTATGAAGAACTACATATTGGCCCTAGGATTTTTATGTCCTTTTCTTTCATTTTCTCAGATCAATGGTGTCGTTTTGGACGAAAAATCCAATGAACCTGTTGTTGGTGCTAAAGTGATCGGATCTGATGGCAACAAAGCGATTACGGATTTTGACGGAAAATTCCTGTTGAATTCTACCAATTTTCCTGTGACACTCATCACCTCCATGTTACCCTATGCTAATGATACAACGGAAGTAACTGCAGTTGGAGAGATCACAATTAAATTGTCCGAACCCGTACAGGTAATCCAGACAGTTGTTGTTTCTGCTGGGCGTAGAACACAGGAAGTAGAAGAGGTTCCCATCTCTATGGAAATTATCCGCCCATCGCTGATCGACAATAAAGGAATTACGGACCTTGAGCAAGCCGTTGATCAGGCACCGGGAGTCTTTACGATGGATGGTCAGGTGAGTATCCGTGGGGGCTCGGGTTTTGCATACGGAGCTGGTAGCCGTGTACTTTTATTATGGAACGGGATGCCGTTGCTTTCAGGGTATGCTGGTGATACGCAGTGGAACGCTATTCCTATGGAGCAGGCATCTCAGATCGAGATCATGAAGGGAGCCGCTTCAGTGTTGTATGGTAGCGGTGCCTTAAATGGTGTTATTGCCTTAACCGAAAAGGAGCCTGGACTTAAGCCTGAGACCAAATTCAAAATACAGTACGGGATCTATGATAATCCAAGAAGAGAATCATTGAAGTGGTGGAGTACGAGTCCAATGAACCAGCAAATTGAAGCATATCGAGGACAGATGTATAAGAAGTTCGGATACACCGTTTCAACGACAGTTTTCCGAAATGACGGATACAGAGAAGGAGAGACCGAATTCAGAGGAAGGATCAGTGGAACACTTTATTTCAAGCCACAGAAATTCAAAAGAGTAAAAACAGGTATCGGATACAATTATCAGCTGCAGAAAACAGGAAACTTCTTGATCTGGCAGAGTGATACGTTCGCATATACTCCAAGCGGGGGAGCTGATACATCTTTTGACGCTTCGACGCTAACATACAATTTCGGACACCGCTTATTTATTGACCCTTATATCAAGATCATTGATAAACACAACAACAGACACAACATTAAGACGAGAATGTACTGGGCATTCAATGACAATATCACTAACCCTGCTCAGAGCAACGGTGCAACGATCTATTTCAGCGAATATCAGTTCCAAAGACAGTACAAGAGTGGAATCACCTTAACATCTGGCCTCTCTAACATTTACAATGTTGTGTTATCCGAGCTATTTGGTGATCACAAGTCTAACAACACGGCAGCATATGTTCAATACGAACATCATATCAAAAAACTGGACATCGTTGCAGGAATGCGTGCAGAGTATTTTGAAATGGATGGCCGTTCTGGAGATAGTGATTTCATGCTGAATAAAAAGGATTCTACGACGATTCCATTCTATCCGGTTTTCAGATCTGGATTCCATTACGAATTGGCAAAATACACCCATTTAAGAGCATCGATCGGTCAGGGTATCCGCTACCCTTCAGTTGCAGAAAGATACACCAAGACAAGTGTTGGGGCCTTGAACATTTTTGAAAATCCTGATCTAAAGCCTGAAATTGGTTGGGCAGCTGAATTAGGATTAAAGCAAGGTGTAAAAATGGGTGACTGGAAAGGTATGATCGACCTTTCTGGATTTGTGAACCAATATTCGAACATGATGGAAT
>ENA-OREM01001414-OREM01001414.1-marine-metagenome-genome-assembly--contig:-NODE-1414-length-11926-cov-3.237404_pt1 | contig 11926 bp, 8 predicted proteins | sample MGYA00248623_ERZ508561 | MGnify/ENA primary metagenome ERZ508561 (study PRJEB26227, sample SAMN06264494) | marine metagenome | isolation source: Columbia River Estuary | place: USA:Columbia River Estuary...
CTTGCCCGGGGCGGAGCGGAGCACCGACAGCGCAGGGGTGGCGTGCGGGAAGGGGCGTTGCGGGTCGATGATACGTCCTTCGAAGGCTTGGCGGAGGTTGAGGGCGGGGGCTTCCGGTCGGGGCGGGCGCACGACCGGGGCGCCGCGTTCAAAGGTGTCCGCCAGCTTGCGCCACGCTGGATCGTCAAGGAGAACGCCCATCGCGGAGACATCGATGGACTTGATGCCCATGGCCAAGGCTGGCGAGCCGGGCTTGAGGCGGAAGTCACGATTGGCGGCGTCCACGAAGAGCGGATCGGCGACGGCGGAGCCGAGATCTTGGCCGCGATTCTGCCAGTCGGCCAGGGAGAGTTTCTGGTCCGTGAACGTCACCGGCCGGGCGGAGTAATCCCAGTACAGGTTGGCCTTGTTGAGGAAGTTCGCGGTCGTGCCAGTCCAATTGCTACCGAGCAGCGTGCCGCGGTCGAAGACGATGATGTTCTTCTCGAAGGTGAAGGACAGGTGGTCCTCGGCCCGGCTGCGCTTGACCTGGTATTCCTCGGAGAAGGCGAACACGTTGTTCCGGATGACGTTCTCCTTACCGTAGTGCTGGTGGAAGCCGCCGTCGGTGGTGTCGTAGGTGACGTTACCTTCCATCGTGATGCCCGTGCTGCCTTCGTCGGTGTAAAGGCCCCAGCCGCCGTAAGTGAAGCAGGTCACGTCATGGATGCGGTTGTGGCTGACCGACGTGCCCTCGGAAGGCCCGAGCGTGTAGACGCCGCCCATGTCGCTCAGGAGGCCTTTGCCTAGATGGTGGAGGTGATTCCATTCGATGCGGTTACGCTTGGCGTTGCTGGGCGCGTAGCCCCAGCGCCAGCCGACCGAGACGGCCGAGTAGAAGAAGTCCGAGATCTCGTTGTGCGTGACCTGATTGTCGGACGAGCTGCCGACCCAGACGCCGACGGCACACGGGAAGATCAGGCCGCCGTCGCGGATGATATTATTATGCACCCGATGGTGGCTCGCATGGTTCTCGGGCTTGGCTTCATCGTTGAGGGTGCCGACTTTCACGCCGCCGGCGCCGACATCGGTGATCAGGCACTTCTCGATGGTCACCTCACGGGTGCCGCGGCCGAGGGAGAAGCCGTAGCTGCCGACATGCGCGAGTTCGCAGCCAGCGAAGACGACCTGCGTCGCATATTCCAGCGTGACCACGCCGTCCACGGTGCGCACCGCGGCCTGATTAGGGACGGCGAGCGCGAGCGAGGGCACGCCTTTGGCGTGGCGGAAGGCGAGGCCGCGGAAGACGAGGTGGCGGACCTTGTCCGTGGGCTTGCCGATGAAGGTCAGCAGTTTCTCCGCGACCGGGTAGGTGGCATGGACAGCGGCGACGGCTTCATCGGCGCGCGGCTGGTAGGTCAGACGGCCGGAACGGCTCAGGAACCACTCGCCGGGTTCGTCGAGGAGTGAGAGCAGGTTCTCGATGACGACGCCCGTGTGGTGGTCGAAGGCCGTATTGGCCTTCTGGGCCGGGCCGCGGACCTTGAGCACGCCGGCGGAAGGGTTCGCCGATTCGACGCGACTGCGGGTGGAGTCCCACTTGTGGTAGAAGGTCGCGACTGCGTCCTGCGTCTCCGCCGGGCCGACCTCGGCGAAGGCGCTGAGTTCCTTGGGGTCGATCCGGATGGTCTGCTCGGTGATGCCGGGGGCCGCCGCGCCGCCAGGCAGCGGGGACTCGTTTTCGACGCTACGGAGGAAGCGGGTGCCTGGATTGCTCGTGCGGGCGCGGGTGGCGCGACGATCGCCGACCCAGAGCTGTTCGAAGCGCTCGGTGCCAGGCGCCGTCTGGAGCGTCCAGCGGCCGTCCGCGCCGACCTCGAACAAAGGGAGCTCGGCTCCGCCGGAGATCACGACCTTCGCCCCCGGGGCGGCTTCATAGGAGATGGTCCGACCGGCCTCGCCGGAGTCTTGCTCATCGTAGGCGACCGCCTGCGTGATCCGGTAAGTTCCGCTGGCGAAGATCACGCGCACCGGTTCGGCCAAGGGGCGGGGCAGTCGGCGCACGGCCTGACGGGCGCCTTCGAGCGAAGCCAGCGGGGCCTCGGCCCGGCCGGAGGCCTTGTCGTCACCCTTGGGGCTGACGTGCAGGTCCAAGGCCAAGGCGGCGCCAGGCAGGAGGAGCGCGAGCAGCGGGAGGAAACGGAAAGGCATGGTCATCACGACAACACCGCCACGGGGCGGTTCCCTCAAGCCTTTCTCGCGACGTAGAAGCGGGTCTCGCCGGCGAACTCGCGGACGAGCGGACCGTCGGCCGCGACTTCGGTGCTCAGCGGACATTCGATGACCACATAGCCTGTGTCCGACAACTCTTCGCGGGTTTCCTGTTCGGTGCTGCTATGGATGAACACCGGCGAAGTGTCGCTCTCGTGCCAGCGGTCACCGGGGGTTTCCTCGTCGGAGGGATCTTCCTTGGCCCAGTAGGCGGCGTTCGCGCCTTTCTCGCGATCGGAGGCCGTGAACAGGAAGATGCCGCCCGGTTTCAGCACGCGATGGATCGAGCGCAGCGCGGCGAGCCGATGTCCGCGGCTGGGCAGGCACATCAGGCCGTTGAAGGCGAAGATCGCGTGGTCGAAGGAGGCGTCGGGGTAGGTCAGCGCCGTGGCGTCCTGCTGCTCGACGCAACGCTCCCAGCTCTCGTCGTGATCGGCCAGCACCGCGCGGGCGAGGCTGACCATGATCGGCGAGAAGTCCGTGGCCGTCACCTCATGGTAGCCCGCCTGACGGAGGCCGAGCACCACGCGTCCGCCGCCGCAGCCGAGTTCGAGTACGCGGGCCGACTTCGGCAGGTGGCGTTCGAAGAGCACGCGTTCGGAGGCCCAGAGTCCCACCCGGACCGCGGCCCGGGCGTAATGCAGGGCCGTCTCGGTCTCGAGCCAGTGGGCCTGCGGGTCGCGTTCCATCAGGCCAAGCAAGCGAAACTTGCCTCCGAGGCAATCGCAGGAACACTCGCCCGCATGTTCCGGCTGCTCTTCCTCGCCCTGGCTCTCGGGTTCGTCGCCTGTGATAGCCCTCGTCCGGAGGTCGCCCCGGCCCGCGAACTCGGCCTCGAGACCCGTTTCCCCGTCCGCATGGGTGAGGTGCTCGCCCAAGTGCGCGTGGCGATCTCCGACCTCGAGAAGGCCCGCGGGCTGATGGCTGTCGCCCGGCTGGAGGAAGCCGAAGGCATGGCCTTCCTTTACGATGAGGACGGCCAGATGAGTTTCTGGATGAAGGACACCCTGATCGACCTCGACATCGCGTTCGTCGCCCGCGACGGCACGGTCCTCGAGGTCCGCACCATGACGGCGGGTGATACGGAGACGACTCGTTCCGTCGCGAAGCAGGCCCGTTTCGCGGTCGAGATGCGTGCCGGCTGGTTCCGCGACTTCGGCGTCAAGCCGGGTGACCGCGTGAACCTGGACGACCTGCGGTCAGCCGTGAAGGCCCGCGGTTACGACGTGAAGAAGTTCCTTCCCTGAGCTCAGAGCGAGCGCCAGACGAACAGCAGACTGGCGGCGGCGGCGAGCAGGAGCAACACGAAGGCGAGCGCCAGACGTTCCGAGGCGGTCGTGCGGAAGATCCTCATGCGCGCGGGGCGAGCCGGCCCGCGGCTTCGCGGAGGAAGCCCGTGAGACGGAGCAGGAAGAACGGGGACGGCGAACCGGCGATCGGCTCGAGGGCTTGTTCCGCCGCGGCGATCTCGGCGTCCAGGCGACGGAACGATTCGCGCCAAGCGGCCGCGGAGATGAGTTCGCGGGCGTCGCCGCCGGCACGCAGGGGCGTCAGGAAGCCTTTGCCCGAAAGGTCGCGTTCCAGGAGCATCGGCAGCGTCAGCTTGCCGCTGGCGGCGTCGGTACCGAGCGTCTTGCCCGCCTTGGCATCGTCCTGCAGCAGGTCCACGAGGTCATCGTAGATCTGGTAGGCGATGCCGAGGTGGCGGCCGAAGAGGGCGCAGGCGTCCACATGTTCCGGCGGGCGGTCGGCGAGGAGGGCGCCGATCCGGCAGGCGCCTTCGAAGAGCTCCGCTGTCTTCAGGCGGATGTGACGGTGGTAGTCCGCGAGCGAAAGGTCGTCGTGGCCGCGGGAGAAGGTCTGGCAGACCTCGCCCGAGCAGACTTCGCGGGAGGCGCGGGCCACGATGCGGCAGAGCTCCGGCGTCGGGTGGTCGGCGGCCAGCACGAGCGCGTGGGCGAAGAGGGCGTCACCGAAAAGCACCGCCGCGTGGGCGCCATGGGTGCGGTTAGGGGTGTCGCTGCCGTGGCGGGTGTCGGCGCCGTCGAGGACGTCGTCGTGCACCAGCGTGGCGAGGTGGACCAGTTCGATGATGCCGGCGCCGCGGACCAAGGCGGGCGGGGGAGGGCCACCGGCGCCCGCGCCGAAAGCGAGGAGCGGACGGAGTCGCTTGCCGGGATGGGCGAGCACGTCGCGGACCATCGGGCGGACTTCGGGTTCGAACGCGAGTTCCTGCTCCGCGAGGAAATGCTCGAGGGCCGCGAAATGGGCTTCAAGGCCGACGTGCAGCGGGGAGGACACGCCGCAATGTGCGGGTGAAGCCGCCCCTGCGCAAGCGCAGGATACGGATTGTCCCGCTCAGGGGACGAACTTCGTCTCGACCGAGATGATCAGCTTGCCGGTGCTGGCGCAGTCGGCGCAGGGGACACGCTTGTCGAGGAGCTGGCCCTTCTGGGCTTCGCGCGTGAAGCCGAGGCCGCCGCACTTCTTGCAAGGGATCGTCTCGTTGGTCGTCGCGCTGAGTTCGGCGCCCGCGTTGATCGCTTCGGCGAAACGCTGCAGGCCGGCCGGAGAATCTTCCAACGTCGCGCATTCCAGGAACGCTTCGCGGCGGAGCGTGAGGCGGCGACCTTTGAGCGGAGCGAAGTCGGGGGTGAAGAGCACCGCCACCGTGCCGACGTGCATGCCGGTGATCTTGCCGGTGTCGCCGGCCTTGGCGGGTTTCTCGAGCAGGAGGAGCGCCATCGTGTCCACGCCGGCGGCGAGCGCTTCGTTGGGGCCGGAGGCGGGCCAGGCGGCCTTGGCGAGGTAGCGGTTGTCGCCGAGATCCTGGAGGATCGAGTAGGTGACGGACGTCAGGTAGCCGACGGCCTTGCTGGAGCCGGCGGGCGAGCCATCGACGATGCTCTGCGTGGCGAAGGCGGAATAGAGACGTTGCAGCTCCTTGGTGCTCTCCGTCGAGCCGAGACGGTTGAGCTTCGAGAGCTGGAAGGTACGGGTCGACTTCGCTTCAGGGAGCAGCGTCGGGCGGAACGGCGAGACCTGCACCGAGTTGTCCACGAACTCGTCGGAGACGCCACCGGCGGCAGGGGCAGCGACGGGCGCCGCGGCCGGGGCCGTGATCGTCGCCGGGGCGGCCGGAGCCGGGGCGGCCGCAGGGTCCGAGACCTTGGTGCCGAACGGAGTCGTCTGGGCTCCCAGCGGGAGAACGAGCAGGGCGAGGAGGAGTCGGAACTTCATGGGCTTAGTCGAGAGAGCTGAGGTCGCCTTCGGCGGGAGGCGGGGTGGACTTAGGCTTGCTGGTCGCGGAGGAGCCGAGGGCCGGGGTCGAAGGCGTCACCGGATCGGTGGAGCGGGCCGGGCGATAGCCGTCGTCACCGCGGTCGTCTTCATCGTCATCCGGCAGGTCATCGTCTTCCGGGTTGGGCTTATCGCCGCGGGCCACGCGCTTGCGGCGGACGATGATGGTCCCCACGCCGACGGCGGCCAGGTAGAAGCCGAAGAGCACGCCGGTCATCACGATCAACGAGATCGGTTCGGCGATGGGCGTGATCAGCGCGACCAGCAGCATGATGCCGACCAGCATGCCTCGCCAGGACTTCAGGAGGGTCTTGGGACGGACGAGTTCGAGCCACATCAGGATGATGAGCGCGAGGGGGAACTGGAAGGTCAGGCCCGTGAGGAGGCACATCATCACCACGAAGGCGTAGTAATCCGAAGCCTGCCAGGTCACCTCCATCTTCATGCCTTCGGCGAAGTGCTGCCAGATCTGGATGGACATCGGGCTCAGCCAGTAGAAGGCCAGGGCGGCTCCCAGGAGGAAGAGCACCAGCGCGGCTCCGCAGAAAGGAACCAGGCCGCTCTTCTCCCGGTCGGTGAGGGCTGGTCCGACGAAGCGGGCCGTCTCGTACAGGAAGACCGGGGAAGCGACGGCCACGCCGACGCCGAAGGCGGCGTACATGAGCACTTTCCAGACACCCATGAAGGTGAATTCCTTGAGTTCTCCCATGTTGACGAGTCCTGGGCCAGGTTCGCTGAGGGCGAAGGCCATGGGCGAGGTCTCGGGGTGCTTCGCCCACTCGAGAGGCAGGCTGAGCAGGACCGGGGTCTCCTGATAGAAGATCAACGCGGCGACCATCCCGATGGCGAACACGGTGACGACGCGGATGAGCGAGATCCGGAGGTCGTCCAGGTGCTCCAGGAACGACATCTCGCTCCGGGATTTGTTTCGGCGAATGAGGGTGGAAAGCATGAGGGGTCAGTCCTTGCGGAGGAGGTCCTTGATGACGTCAAGGCTCAGGCCGGACGAAACGGAGTCTGATTCGGTCAGGAGCTTACGCAACATCTCAGACTTGGACTTTTGGAGCTCCATGACGCGTTCTTCGATGGTTCCGGCCGCGATCAGCTTGATGCTGGTCACCGTCCGGGTCTGGCCGATGCGGTGGGCGCGGTCCGTCGCCTGGGCCTCGGCGGCAGGGTTCCACCAGGGGTCGAAATGGATGACCGTGTCGGCCCCGGTCAGGTTGAGGCCCGTGCCGCCCGCCTTCAGGGACATCAGCATGACGGGGATGGTCGGGGTCGAATTGAAGGTGTCGCAGACGCCCTGGCGGTCCTTGGTGGAGCCGTCGAGGTAGCAATAGGGGATGTCGCGGTCCTCGAGGGCTTCCTTGAGGAGCTGCAGCGCCGTGACGAAGGTCGAGAACACCAGCATGCGGTGGCCGGCGTCCTTGGATTCTTCGACGAGTTCGAGGAAGGCCTGGAGCTTCGCCGAATCGGCTTCGGCCAGCTTCGGGTCGAGGATGCGAGGGTCGGCGCAGATCTGGCGGAGGCGGAGCAGCTGATTGAAGGCCGCCATCTGGATGCGGGCCTGCGTGGCGCCGCCCATCTCCATCTCGAAGATCTCCTGGCGCGTGGATTCGAGGATCTCGTCGTAGATCTTCTTCTGGTTGTCCTCGAAGTCGCAGTAGACGATCTGCTCGATCTTGGCGGGCAGTTCGGGGGCGACGGCGACCTTGGAGCGACGGAGGATGTACGGTGCGGCCATCTGCAGGAGACGGTCGTCGTGCCACTTACGTTCGTCGGCCTGGACGCGCTCCTCGGGCTTGGGCAGATAGCCCGGCATCAGGAAGCCGAAGAGCGAGCGGAGGTCTTCGAGGGAGTTCTCGACGGGCGTGCCGGTGAGGATGTAGCGGCCCTTCGCGACGAGCTGCTTGACCGCCTTGGCGGACTGGGCGCGCGCGTTCTTGATGTTCTGGCCTTCGTCGCAGATCGCCGCGCCCCACGCCACGGCGGTGAAGGCCGCGATGTCGCGGGCAAGGGTGCCATAGGAGGTGATGACGAGGTCGAACCGCTGCAGGTAATCGGGCGCGGTGAAGCGGTTCTGGCCGTGGTGGGCGAGGACCTTCAGGGAAGGGGTGAAGCGGCGGGCTTCGCGGCGCCAGTTCTCGACGAGCGAGGCCGGGCAGATTACGACGCAGGGACCGTCGTCGGGGCGGTGCTGGCGCAGCGCTTCCATGAAAGCCAGCGCCTGCACGGTCTTACCGAGGCCCATTTCGTCGGCGAGCAGTCCGCCGAGCGAGTTATTATGGATGTGCCAGAGCCAGGCCACGCCGACCTGCTGGTAGATGCGGAGCATCTTGCCCAGGTCCTCGCGGATCGGGGCGGGCTGGAGCTTCGAGAGGTTGCGGATCGCGGACGAGCGCTGGCTCCAGGTCTCGGGCGGGGCGAAGGCGGCCTGCAGTTCCTCGGCGATGGCGTCGGCGCTCGCGAGGTCGGCGAAGCCGATCTTCAGGTTGAGGTCCAGATCCACGTCGCGCTTGGCCTCGCCGGTGATGCGGCGCTGGGCGTTGCGGATCGACTCCATCAGCTCCGGCGTGATGAGGCGCGGGCCGCGGTCGGTGTAGAAGAACATGCGCCCGCTGGAAAGCGCTTCCTGGATGACCTTCGGGGACTTGCCTTCGGGGTCGATGCCGATGGCGAAGCGGAAGCCGTCGTTCTCCTCGGACGCGTCGCACTTCGCCTTGGCGAGGTCGACGTTGCGCAGGGAGTGCGAGAGGTTGTGCGTGAAGAACGCGTCATTGTCCGTCATCAGCAGTTTATGATGACGGGCGAGGAAGTTGAGCACCTGGATGGTGCCGGCGAGGTACCACTCGCGGGTGGTGGTCTCGAGCGTGAAGCCGCTGCGTTGCAGGACGTCGCGGAGTTCGGCGACGGGGCCGGAAGACTGCTGGGGCAGGCGGATGCGCAGCCACTTCATCGAGCCGTCGACCCACGGACGGTCGTCGCGGCCGCGTTCTTGGGAGCGGACTTCCTGCTCCTCGGGGCCGTCGTCCGGCGTCTCGCCGGCGGCGTTGGTCTGCGGGGTCGCGACGGGCTCGTCGAGATGCTCATGGACCTTGTCGAGATGGTCGCCGTCCCAGGTGAGCGGGGTCTCCGGCGCGTTGGCCATGCGGAAGATCCGCAGGCCCTTGCCGATGGCGAGGAGCTGGCGCAGGTGGCGGCGGGTGAGCGGCAGGATGCCCTGCAGCTTGCCGTGGCAGAGGTTCTCGAGGATCGCCAGGAAGAAGACCGTATCGGGTTCGATGGTCCAGGCCTTGCTGCGGTCGAGGTTCTCGGGAGCGACCTGGGCGCCGTCGACGCGCAGTTCGAGGCGGCAGATGATCTCATCGCGCACGGCGGCGGTCGCGATGTTCGGCGGCACGATGAAACGCACCTCGATGGGCGTGCCGCGTTTTTCCGAAAGGGTGAGGGATTTGAGCCGGGGTCCTGCCGGGGTCGTCTCCGCTTGCTTTGATTTTTCCTTCTTAGGGTCCGTCGTCTTTTCCTTGGTCACCGCCGTCGTCGGCGGTTTGCCGGGCGGGGCGGCGGGCTTGGCCGGCGGTGCGGGCTCGGCTTTAAGGTAGCCTTCCTTCGCCGCTAATACCAGGTAGGCCGCGACGGAGTGGACGCAGAGCTTCCTTCGGCCGACCGAGACTTCACAGCCGCATTCGTTGCGCTGGAAGGTGACCGAACGGAGATTCCAGCGGGCCTCGCGGGATTCGGTGCCGTCGTCCACGAGGGCCTCCGCGACCGGAGGAGTCCAGAGGGCCTTCTTCACCTTGCCCTTGGCCACCAGCTCCTTGGCGAGGAGCACGGTCGCGCCGCCCGCGAGATCGATGAGATCGTCTTCGGAGATGTTGGGCAACGGCTGACGCGGCGCCATGGTGAGGGTGTGCGGTGAAAAGCGTCGTCCGAAAGGACGCGCCAAAGGAGGGAAAACCTAGCGGGAAGACGTATCGCCTAGACGGCGACGTCTTGGACCGGGACTCCTGGGTGCATCTCGAAGATGCCTACGGGGGTCGTCGGGCCTGTCATCACGATGGAATAATCCTCACCGATGCCAATGATAATCTGACCTCCGGGCATATTAACCGTCAAATCGGCGTCAACCAGGCCCATTTTACGGGCCACGGCGGCCGAAGCCGAGGAGGAGGAGCCGGAAGCCATGGTGTAGCCGGCGCCGCGTTCCCAGATCTCGATGCGGACGTTCTTCCGGTCCATGATCTTCATGAACTGCACGTTGGTGCGGTTCGGGAAATTCGGGTGCACTTCGAGGTGCGGTCCGTAGGTCTTGGCGAGGTCGGGCGTGAGGTCATCGACGGGAATCACGCAGTGGGGGTTGCCGACGGTCGCGGCCCAATACTTGAAGGTCTTGCCGAGGACGGTGATTTCTTCGCCGAGGACTTCGCGGTCGGCGCCGACGTGCGGGATGACCGGCGCGCGGAAGGAGACCTTGCCCATCTCGACGCGGATGCGGTTGCCGCCGTCGAAGACTTCGCAGCGGACGATGCCGCCGATGGTGTGCAGCTTGAACTCCTGGCCTTCCTTGATGCGCTTGGTCTCGAGGAGGTGGCGGCAGAAGATGCGGATGCCGTTGCCGGACTTCTCGGCTTCGGAGCCGTCGGGGTTCAGGATGCGCAGGCCGAAGGTGCCGTCCGTGCGTTCGATCGGTCCGTAGAGGATGCCGTCGGAACCGAGGCCGAAGTGGCGATGGCAGACCTTGCGGATGGCTTCCGGCGAAAAGAGGGCGGGGCAGTCCTTGGGCTCGAGGACGAGGTAGTCGTTGCCGAGGGCGTGGTATTTGGCGAAACGCATGGTCGTCTTCTGATTGGGCTTTCAGGGCGGGTTTGGCAAGCAAGGGGTGGCTTATCTGTAGGCTTGGTTTCCGCCTCGGCCGGGCTTACCTACCCACCATGCGCCTCCTGCCCCTGGTTGCCTTGTCCTGCGTCCTCTCCGCCTTCGCGGCCGAGAAACGTCCGCCCAATATCGTCCTGCTTTACTCCGATGACATCGGCTGGGGCGATCTCGGCTGCTACGGCGCGAAGGTCATCCCGACCCCGAACCTCGACCGCCTCGCCGCGCAGGGCACCCGCTTCACCTCGGGCTACTGCACCTCGGCCACCTGCACGCCGTCGCGTTACTCGCTGCTCACCGGCGAATACGCCTGGCGTCGTCAGGGCACCGGCGTGCTGCCGGGTGACGCCCGTCTCATCATCAAGCCCGGTCGCCCGACGATGGCGGCCAGCCTCGCCAAACTCGGCTACGCCACCGGCGTGGTCGGCAAGTGGCATCTCGGCCTGGGCTCCGGCGACGTCGATTGGAACAAGAAGATCGATCCGTCGCCCAACCAGATCGGCTTCACCTATTCGTTCATCATGGCCGCCACCGGTGATCGCGTGCCGACCGTCTTCGTCGAAGACGGCTCCGTCGTCGGTCTCGATCCGAAGGATCCGATCGAGGTCAGCTATAAGCAGCCTTACCCCGGCGACCCCGACCTGAAGACCGATGCCGAGCGCGCGAAGCTCAAGATGGATTGGTCCCACGGACATAACATGGCGCTCGTCAACGGCGTCGGCCGCATCGGCTGGATGAAGGGTGGCAAGGCCGCCATTTGGAACGACGAGACGATGGGCGATACCTTCGCGGACAAGGCCTGCGGCTTCATCGCCCAGAACAAGGAAAAGCCGTTCTTCCTCTATTACGCCTCGCACGAGAACCATGTCCCGCGCGTCCATCATCCGCGCTACGCCGGCAAGACTCCGCTCGGCCCGCGTGGCGACGCAGTGGTCGCCTTCGACGACCAGGTCGGTCGTATCCTCGCCGAACTCGACAAGCAGGGCCTCGCCGAGAACACGCTCGTGATCTACACCTCCGACAACGGCCCGGTGCTCGACGACGGTTACAAGGATCAGGCGGTGGAACGTAACAAAGCCGCGGCGCATGCCCCGGCGGGTCCGTTCCGTGGCGGCAAGTACAGTATCCTCGAGGGTGGCACCCGCGTGGGTTTCATCGCCCGCTGGCCCGGCCATACGCCGGTCGCCAAGGTGTCCGATGCGCTGATTTCGCAGGTGGATCTTCCGGCCGTCTTCACCAAGGTCGCCGGCGGCGATCCGGCGGAGTTCCTGAAGCTCGACTCAGTCGATTCTTCCGCGGCCCTCACCGGCGGCCTGGGCCGCGAGACGCTCATTTCCAGCACGCAAGGCAACGCACTCTCCATCCGTGACGCGCGTTGGAAATTCATCTCGGGCGTGGGCGCCCCGGCCAAGGGCAAGAAGGCCCAGGGCCCGCTCGTCGACCTCTTGGGCGCCGAAGCCGACCAGAGCAACGACCGCCGCGATCAGGCCGGTCCTCGTCTCTT
>ENA-OREM01001419-OREM01001419.1-marine-metagenome-genome-assembly--contig:-NODE-1419-length-11881-cov-9.073450_pt1 | contig 11881 bp, 14 predicted proteins | sample MGYA00248623_ERZ508561 | MGnify/ENA primary metagenome ERZ508561 (study PRJEB26227, sample SAMN06264494) | marine metagenome | isolation source: Columbia River Estuary | place: USA:Columbia River...
TAAGGAAGATTTGTTACAATTGCAATAGATCTAACTACACAGTCTCCAGCTTTACCTTTATATCCAGCAGCAGCTCTACCTCCATCATTAATTTGTAATTGTAAATTACTGCTTGAAAATAATCGTTTAAAAAAATTCAAGATTTACTTTTGTGATCAAGGATCTCCACCATACACTGAGTTGCATATTCACGCCATTCCTCAGCTGATTTATCCTTAAGGTTATTAAGGTGGTTCATGTTGCTATCTATATTTTCTTGATGTTTGGCTTTATCCGCTTCATCCAGATTTTTTTCCATGTTAGTAAGATTGGTCTTCATTGCATTAATCCAACTATTGCCAAGCTCTACACATTTAACATCATCTTTCTCATCACAAATTTGTTTAAAGAAATTGAAAATAACATCATCTGCTTTTATCTCTTTGCTCATCTTATTTACCAATTAGTAAAGCAAGCAGTTGATAAAGTCTAGTTTCAATTAAAACGTGTTAACAAATTAGAGACGAATCAGATACATGATAGTTAAGAGGTAGTGGCGGGAGACTAAAACTACCTCTGTCCTCACCCTCTATTAAAAATACTTTTTAATTTTAGAAATAGTTTTAGCTAATAAATTTTTTGTATAAGGTTTTCCTTTAACCACCCAAACCGATAACGGCCAAGTACTATCTTTAGTAGATCTTGCAATTATATGAATGTGTAACTGAGGAACAATATTACCAATTTTTTCAACATTAAGTTTTTTTGTTTTAAATATTTTTTTCATTAACTTGCTGCAATGAACAATTTCCTTCATCAATAACATTTGGTCTTTTGAGTTAAGTTCTGAGATATCAGTTATATTTTTTCGCTTAGGAATTAAAATGATCCAAGGAAATTTAGCATTATCGATTAAACGAATACTGCATAATTTTAATTCAGTTATTAAATGAGAATCTTTTAGAAAACTTTTACTTACTTTATTGGCCATATTTAAACATTAATATAAATCTATTCTATAAGCAAAATCTATTATAGGCTAATTAGATTATGGCAGATAAAAAAATACGTTCCGTTGCTAAAACATTTTCATGGAGACTTTTTATTTTTATCTACTGGGTAATATTTGGATATATTTTTACTGGTAGCTTTAAAGGAGCTGGGATATTAGGTTTGGGATCAATTATTCCACTGTTCTTTTATTATTTTCATGAACGAATTTGGAATAAAGTTAAATGGGGTCTTAACTAAAAATTAGAAATATATTTATAAATATTTCTTTATTTTATCAGAGACAATTACTTTATTATTATTCATGTAATCTTCATGATTTTTTTCAATATTTTTTAGTTCATAAAGATAGTTAACCATCACACCATAAGATCTTTTAAATCCTTGCTCTGAAATATTAGCATTGATTATAATATCTTCTACAATAGCACCATTGCCTAAATGAAAGCGGCTAACATCATTAATCGGTAGTCCCTGCTTGTTTTTTTCATTAACAATATAATGTGCAACTAACTTTGTTATTGCTTCTTTATTTTCATTAATTCGACTATCCCCTAATTTTAAATCTGGTGATTTCAAGAAAGATATATCTTGGTTTTTAAGTTTACCTAAAATGGTTTTAAGTTTAGTTTCTTCAACACCGCTACACCAATTAGCAAAGCCTGGTATAGGTGACAAAGTACCAAAGTTTTTTATATGAGGCAGCTCTTCTTGAATTTCATAAACTACTCTTTTTATTAAAAAATTACCCAATGTAACTCTTGATAAACCTTCTTGACAGTTACTAATTGAATAGAATGTTGCAGTGTCATAAGTTTTCTTTTCATCATTTGAGGGTTTCATTAATTCTTGAATAGATTTACCAAGACCATTAGTTAGAGCTACTTGCACAAAAATAATAGGTTCATCCTCAAGAGCTGGATGAAAATAAGAAAAAAAACGTCTATCTTCACCAAGTCTTCTTTTAAGTTCGTTCATATCTTTCATTTCATGAACACGTTCGTACTTAATAATTTTTTCTAATACTGCAGCTTTTGTATCCCAGGTAATTTTTTCAAGTTTTAAAAAACCAGGATTAAACCAACCTTTAAATAAATACCTTAAATCATCATCTAAAACTTTAAGATCCTTATTATCTTTTAAAACTTTTAAAAGATCTTCACGAAGTTTAACAATAATTGAGGTACCGTTTGGTGCCATATTCACTCTAGTGAATAGTTCTCTTCTTTTTCCAGAAGATACATTAAATAAATTAGCTAAAGTTTTTTCATTGGGTGAAATTTTATATAAATTGATAGCCTCATCTACTTCTGTAAAGCTTGCTTTATATTTTTCATTTATTCTTTTAAAAAATATTAGTTTATTATCAGGAGATAAAACTTGATATAATTTAGCAACATCTCTTGCAACCGTTATGCCAAAGGCTGCTCCCTTATGCGATATTAAATCATCACATAAAGTTAAAATTGAATCTATGTCGTTCTTTTTAATTTCCCCTCTATTAAAAAGTTTTTGTCCTGCGTCTGCTATAGATGAGATTATTTGTTTAATATTAAACATGAGTTTTTTATGTGATATTTAAGTATTCAATAAATGATCTAATAGATACAACCAACAAAAAAGTCCCAAAAATTTTACTTAATAATTTTTTATCTATTTTATAAACAGCTTTTGCTCCCAAGCGAGCCATAATCATTGTCACTGGTACAAAAACTATAAATCCTAATAAATTAATATAACCCACACTAAAAGGTGTGTTAATATTATCTATTATTTTTCCACCAGCAATCATTGTGATCGTTCCACTAAGTGAAATTAAAAAACCAACTGCTGCAGCTGTACCAATGGATTTTCTTATGTCATAACCAAAAGTTCTCATAAAAGGCACCATTAAAGATCCACCACCAATACCAAGAGGCACTGAGATAAAGCCAATCACAATTCCTGAAATATTCTTAACGATATCTGAAATTGTTTTAGGATTTTCAACAAGCTTTTCTCTAAGAAAAATAAAAAATAACCCAACCATAAAAGCAAATATTGAAAAGAATAATACTAAAGCAGGTGTCTTTAAATTTACTGCTAAAAAAGTTCCTAAAATTACACCAATTAAAATGAATAACCCAAAAGATTTAACCATTTTAAAGTCAACTGCATCATGCTCCATATGTGTTTTGGTAGAAATTATTGAAGTTGGAATAATAATAGCTAAGGAAGTTCCAACTGCTAAATGCATTCTAGTTGCTAATTCAAAGTCTAATACTGTAAATGCATAATATAAAGCTGGAACCATTATAATTCCACCTCCAACACCAAGTAATCCTGCCATAAATCCTGCAACAGCAGCAGATATTGCAAGGACTGCTAATAAATTAATTATATCACCGTAATTTAAATTTTCCATTATGAGTTTGCTTGATTAGCTTTCTCATTATTTTGCACAATTGTCATTATATGTTTTGATTTTTGAAAATCTGAGTCTCTAGCCATCATATTATCACTTAAATATCGTTTCCAATCTTTTGAACCTATTTGACCGTGATATAATCCAACTGTGTGTCTCATAATATGATTTACTTTTGTGCCAAGCTTAACTTCTTTTTCAAGGTACTCTAGTAGTTTTTCAGCTATTTCTTCTCTTGTTGGCTGTTCTTTTGTTCCAAAAATTTCATTTTCAATCTCAACTAAAGAATAAGGATTTTGATAAATAGATCTCCCAATCATAACTCCATCACATAAAGTTAAGTGATTTTTAATTTCATCAATTTTAGAAATTCCTCCATTAATTATGATTTCTAAATCAGGATTTTCTTCCTTTATTTTGTAGACCATTCCATAGTTTAATTTTGGAATATTCAAATTTTGTTTAGGAGATAGTCCAGTTAAGATAGCCTTTCTTGCGTGTAGTATAAAAGTATTACAACCGACACCTTTCATCTTTAATATGAAATTATTTAAATAATCAAATTCTTCTGTATCATCAAAACCAATTCTAGTTTTGGCAGTTACAGGAATTTTACAAGCATTCACCATTGAATTAATACATTCGGCAACTAAATCAGGTTCTTTCATTAAACAAGCACCAAACATATTTTTTTGAACTTTTTTACTAGGACAACCTAAGTTAATATTAATTTCATCATAACCCATGTCTTCTGCAATTTTGGCAACTTCGGCTAACTCTGCCTTATCAGATCCACCCACTTGTAATGCTAAAGGTTTTTCTTCGGGACTGTAAGATAAAATTTTTTTTCGATCTCCATGAATTGCAGATTTTGTTGCAACCATCTCTGAATAGAGCATTACATTTTTACTCATTAACCTTAAAAAATATCGATCATGTCTATCAGTGCAATCCATCATCGGTGCGACAGATATTTTTCTATTAATTTTTTGCATGGCTAACTACCTAACAAATAATTTGGTAACCATGTTGCAATTTGCGGGAAAATACAAAGAATAATAATAGCTAACACCATACAAAGCATAAATGGTAAAGAGCCTCTTAATATTTCAGGTAGAGAAATATCTGGTGATATTCCTTTAATAACATATAAATTTAGTCCAACTGGTGGTGTAATTAAACCAATTTCCATATTTATAGTTAAAATAACTGCAAACCAAATCGGATCAAATCCAACACCTTCAATAATTGGAAGTAAAATTGGAGTTGTCATTAAAATTATTGCAACAGGAGGAAGAAAAAAACCTGCCACTAATAAGAAAATATTAATCATAAATAATAACACCCATTTGTTCACGTCCAATGAACTCATAACTTCTGCGATAGTTTGTGTTACATATAAATTTGATAGTGTGAAACTAAACAAATAAGAGCAAGCAATGATCATCATGATCATTACACTTTCTTTCATTGATCCTTTTAAAATTCTCCATAATTTTTTAGGATCATAAATTTTATAAATTACCGCAACCAATATAATACATAAAAATGCTCCAATTCCTGAGGCTTCAGATGGAGTCGCTATACCACCATACAAAACATACAGCACACCTACCACCACAGCTAAGAAAGGAAGTACTCTCGGTAAGATTTCAAATCTTTCTTTCCATGAAAACTTATTAAAAAGAACTGATGCTTGATTTACATCTTTATTTGTTCTCCATGTTTTAAAAATAGCCCACATCATAAATAAACCAGTAAGCATGATGCCTGGTAAAATTCCTGCCATAAATAATTGACCTATAGAAGTTTCTGTTGAAATTCCAAAAACAATCATTGTGATACTTGGTGGTATTAATATTCCTAAAGTTCCTCCAGCTGCAATTGTCCCCGAGCTTATTTCTTTTGAATAACCACGTTGTCTCATTTCAGGTATGCCCATTTTACCAATTGCAGCACAAGTTGCTGGCGAAGACCCACTCAATGCAGCAAATAATGCACAAGCACCCAAATTAGATACTACTAATCCACCAGGAACTCTATTTAGCCATCTATCTAATGCTGAGTATAGATCTTTACCTGCAGGAGATGATGCAACTGCCATTCCCATCACGATAAACATTGGAATTGAAACAATAGTAAATTCCATTAAGCCCTCCATAAAAGTATCTGCTATAACTTTAGACATTCCAATACCTTCAAATAAAAGTAAGAAAGTAACCGCTACAAAACCAAGACCAAAAGCTACAGGAATTCCTAATGCAAACACTCCAATAGTTACAACTGTAATCAATAAACCAATAACTGCTGGATCCATTATTTTATAATCTCCTCAAGTTTAGCTGGAGGAAAAGGCATTTCTCTTTTTGTTATTAGAGAAATAATATCCGCAAGATATTGTAAAACCATTACAAAAAAACCTATTGGTAAAGAGATATAAAGTTTCCATAAAGGAGCATTCCATAATGTTCCTGTTGTATGGTTGTTAATATAAGCATCAAACCACATATGACAGGCCAATACAAAAATTAAGATACTAAACATTAATGATAGAACTGAACAAATGATGGCTAAAATTAATTTACCCTTATATTCAAGATAATGAGGTAACAGTTCAACATTAACATGTCCTTTTTCTAATAAAACATAAGGACAACCTATAAACGTTGCTCCTGCCAATGAATAAATTACATACTCTGTTTGCCATGAAGTGGTTAAGTTGAACACATATCTTGAAACTACCATGTTAATAATGACTAAAATAGCTGAGATAAGAAGTACTGTGGCAACCGTCCCACAAAGTCTAGAAAGAGAGTGTACAAATTTTATATACGTGTTCATTAACTGTAAAATTTTTAAAGTTTCATATAAAAACCCCAAACAAGTTTGTCTGGGGTTTTAGTTATTTTTTTTAGTGATTACTATTTAACCGCTAATGCTTTTTCTATTAATGACGCTCCAGCTGGAACTTTATCAGAAAATTCTTTGAACGATGTGTTCTTAGCAATTTCCACCCAGTCAGTATAGTCTTTCTCGCTCATATAAGCTAACTCAACACCTTTTGCTTTGTAAGTGTCTTCCATTTTTTTATCTAGAGCTTCAACTTGACCTAACATATATGCTTCAGATTTTTTACCTGCAGCTAAAAGAGCCTTTTTCTGCTCATCATTTAAAGCTTCAAAAGATTTTTTAGAAATTAAAATTGGCTCATACATAAACCATAAACCAAATTTTCCTGGAGGGGTTGCACATTTAACTTGTTCATAAATTTTAAATGAAACGAAGCTTCCTGAGCTTGTGTTAACTCCTGTTAGTACACCAGTTTGCAATGCTGCATAAACCTCAGAACTTGCCATAGAAGCAATAGAGGCTCCAGCACCTTCTAACATTTTATTAAACATTGGTCCTGCAGCTCTCATTACTTGACCATTAACTGATGCAGGTCCTGTTACACATTCTTTTTTAGAAGCAAATCCACCACCTAACCAAGCGTCAGCTAAAACCATTGCTCCAGCATCCTCGATGATTTTTCTAATGTCATCCATAAAAGGTGATTTATTAATTCTTTGTGCATGATCATGATTTTTTACAATTCCTGGCATCAATGTAATGCTAAACTCAGGATGAAAAGAGTTAGCATAATCTAAAGGTAGTGAAGTCATATCTAATTGACCATCAACTAAAGGTTTCCATTGTGCTTTTGCTTTGTAAAGTGATTGACCTGGGTAAACTTGAATTTTAAAGTCTACGTTAGCTTTTTCTACTTCTTTAGCAATAATTTGAACCATTTCATCTCGGGCATCTCCTTTACCACCTGGAAATTGATGAGACGCTTTCCACGTTACGGCAAAAGATGATGTTGTAAGAAATGATATCGCTACTAAAGATAAAATTAACTTTTTAACAATTTTCATTATATTTTCTCCTAATTATTAATTTAAAGATGTATTAAAATAAAGTTATTGATAAGAGTCAATAAAACTTAATAATTTATACATATGGATGGACCTTTAAAAAACCTATTAGTTCTTGATCTAACTAGAGTATTAGTTGGTCCTTATTGCACCATGATGCTTTCAGATTTAGGTGCCAGAGTAATTAAAGTAGAGGCACCAGAAGTTGGAGACGATTCTAGAAAATTTGGTCCTTTTATTGAAGATTATTCAGCATATTTTATGTCACTTAATAGAGGAAAAGAAAGTATCGCTCTAAATTTAAAAAATGAAGATGACAAAAAAATATTCGATAAAATTTTAGCTAAGGCAGATATTTTGGTTGAGAATTTTAAACCAGGCACCTTAGAAAAATGGGGATATGGTTGGAAAGATATTTGTAAAAAATATCCAAGACTAATTTATGCATCAGCATCAGGATTTGGACAAACGGGTCCATTAAAAGAACTACCTGCTTACGATATGGTTGTTCAAGGTATGGGTGGTTTAATGAGTGTTACGGGTCAGCCTAATTCTGAACCAACAAGGGTTGGTACATCTATTGGAGATATTACTGCAGGGTTATTCACAACTGTTGGAATTAATGCAGCTCTTTATGATAGAGAAAAAACTGGCAAAGGAACTTTTATTGATGTGTCAATGTTAGATTGTCAAATTGCAATTTTGGAAAATGCTATAGCAAGGTATCTTGCTAAAAATGAAATTCCAAAACCGATGGGATCTCGTCATCCATCTATTGCTCCTTTTGAAGCTTTTAAAACGAAAGATAGTCATATCATTATAGCGGCGGGTAATGAAAAACTATTTGAAAAACTCTGTAATGTTTTAAATATTCCTGAAATTGCTAAAGATGCAAAATTTAATACCAATTCTTTACGATCTGAAAATATGGATGACCTTAAAAAGATACTTGAAGATAAACTTATTGTTAAAAATACAAGTGAATGGGTTAGCGAAATGGAAAAAGAAAAAATTCCATGCGGCCCTATTTTTAATATTAAAGAAGCTGTTGAAAATCCTCAAATTGAAGCTCGTAATATGATTGTTAAAGCGCATCATAAAGTTATTGGTGATTTTAAACTAGCAGGTAATCCAATTAAAATGTCTAATTATAAAGATGAAAAAACACGTGGTGATATCCCTGATCTTGACGAACACAGAGAAAAAATCTTAAAGGAATTTAATAATTAATTATTAGGTTCAGTTTCATCTGAACTATCTTCTGTAGTTTCAGCTTCAGCTATTTGATCTAAAGAAACTGCTGTCTCTTCATCTCCCACTTCTAACTCTGCATCAACGTCAACTTCTGGCTCTGCCTTTGCAGTTAATTCTTCTAAATCATCAGAGGATACTTGAATTTTTTCAGGAATTTTTCTAGCTCTTTTAGATGGTAAAATAGGAGTTCCACTTTTAGAAATTTCACCTTTGTACATACTTTCAAAATCATCACCAATAATTTCATCATCATCAGTACCATCGTCAACTTGCTCAACGTGTTTTCTAAGTTTGTGAATAGCGCTATCTGTTAAGTCTGAAACTTTAATAGTGTCTGCTGCAATTTCTCTTAAAGATATAACTGTGTTTTTGTCATTATCTCTATCTAAAGTTGGTTCTAAACCAGAATTTAATTGAACTGCTCTTTCTTTAGCAACTAAAACTAATTCGTAAGGACTTTCTACTTTATCTATGCAATCTTCTACTGTTACTCTAGCCATGCGCAGTATCTATACAGTAGTTAAAAAAAAATCAAGGATAATTCTATAAATAATCAGGATTAAGCTTGTTCTTTACAAGGAATAACAACAATATTGCTATTAAAATATAAGATCCTGAAACAAGAGCAATTTGCTCAATAGAAAGGCTATTATCAATCAAAATTCCAAAGAGCGCTGTACCAAATGCAGTTGAAAATACCATTAACGCTGTGGTTAATGCTTTAATGGAACCAATATATCTCACTCCATAAATCTCAGCCCAAGTAGCAGAACCTAGAACATTTGCTAAACCATTTGAAATTCCAATTAAACCTAAAAATACAAATGATGAAATTGGTGAGTTAAAATAATAAAGCACAAACGTTGCAACTAATAAAGGAATGTTCATATAAATTATTAATTTTCGACTACTAAACTTATCAATTAAAAAGCCTGTTAAAAATAAAGTAATCACTGATAAAATTGAATACACCATAAAGGATTGGGCAATAACATAAGGTCCCCAACCTTTAGATGACACTATAAAAGATTGATAAACAAATGTACCCGTTGCAATCCAAGGCATCGCTAACATGCTTAAACATATAATATAAAAGCGATAATCTTTTAAAACTTCACCTCTCGTCCATTGTTTTATATCTTTAGTTTTAATATTTGTAGCACTAGATGTTTCTCTTGAGTCTAATTTAACGTTTTTAACTAATGTAACAATGACAATAGGTAAAATGATAATAACTGAAATTGATATGGCTATCCAAATATTTCTCCAATCAATAAAAGTTAATAAAAAAATAATTAATAAGGGTAAAATAAATTCAGCTAACGATAAACCAAGCCAAGTTGTGCTTAATGCACGTCCCCTAGTCTTTTCAAAAAATCTTGATATTGTTGTGGTTGCAGTGTGAGACATTAGTCCTTGACCTGATAACCTCATTAAGAAAATTGATAAAAATAAGAAAGCGACTGATGAAATTTTAGAAAATAAAAAACAAGAGATCGCTAGTAACGCAATGACATAAGATGCAAATTTTAAAATATTAAAGTCATCTATTTTTTTACCAACCCAAACAAGTATAAAACTACTTAATAGAGTAGCAGATGCATAGATAGATCCAAACTGACCATGCGTGATAGAAAGCGCGTCTCTTATGCTTGAATTAAACAGTCCTAGAAAAAAACTCTGTCCAAAGCTTGAAAAAAATGTAAATATAAATCCAAATAAAATTACTTTAAAATTCAAACTTTTAAACATAGGAAATAGAAATTATGAGCAATGTTGCATTTATAGGTTTAGGTGTCATGGGTTATCCAATGGCAGGATATATATCAAAAGCAGGTCACAATGTAACTGTTTATAATAGAACAGCTGCAAAAGCTGATAAATGGGTTGCTGAATATAAAGGGTCAAAAGCAGATACTCCTGCAAAAGCTGCAGAAGGTGCAGATTTTATATTTACCTGTGTTGGTAATGATAACGATTTACGAGAAGTAACTTTCGGTGACAACGGTATCTTTAAAACAATTAAAAAAGGCTCAGTTTACATTGATAACACAACCGCTTCTGCAACGATTGCTAGAGAAATTTATGAGCATTCATTAAAAAGTGAATTTGGTTTCTTAGATGCACCGGTATCAGGTGGACAAGCTGGTGCTGAAAATGGTGCTCTAACTGTTATGATTGGTGGAGATCAAGCAAACTTTGATAAAGCAAAAGACATTATTGATTGTTACAGCAAAAAGATGAAATTATTAGGTGGTGCTGGTAATGGTCAATTAGCAAAAATGGTTAACCAAATTTGTATTGCAGGTCTTGTTCAAGGTTTATCAGAAGCAATTAACTTTGGAAAAAAAGCAGGTTTAAATATGGAAGATGTAATTGAAGTTATATCTAAAGGTGCTGCTCAATCTTGGCAAATGGAAAACAGATATAAAACGATGATTGATGATCAGTTTGAATTTGGTTTTGCAGTTGATTGGATGAGAAAAGATTTAAAAATTGCAATGGATGAAGCTAAAAATAATGGCTCTCAACTTCCTGTAACTGAAATCGTTGATAAATATTACGGTGAAGTTCAAGAGATGGGTGGAAACCGTTGGGATACTTCCAGTTTAATTAGAAGACTAAGTAAATAATCTCGTATGCAACCAGCGTACTACGAAGATTTTGAGGAGATCAAAAATAAAATCTGGTCTATGCTGGATAATGCTATCAAAGATAGAGGGTCTCAATTTAGAATTCCTGTATTTATTTGTGGTGGTCAAGATGACTTTGATGGAAGAATTGTAGTCCTTAGAAAATCGGATAGAGAAAATAATATTATCCAATACCATAGTGATATCAGATCAGATAAAATTGCTAAATTAAAAGCAAATAAGAATGCGGCAATGTTATTTTATGACAAAGATGAGAAAATCCAAGTTAGACTTAAAGTTGAGTGCATCATTAATCATGAAAATGATATTACAAAACAGTCTTGGTTAAAAACAGGACACATGAGTAGAAAATGTTATTTAGTTGATAACGGACCAGGAACATTATCTGAAACCCCTACTTCAGGGCTAAAGCCTGAACTAGATAATTTTGAATTTACAATGGAGCAAAGTGAAGTGGGATATAAAAATTTTACTGTTATTCAATGTAAAATTAAAAGTATGGAATGGCTTTATTTAGCAGCCAAAGGTCACCGTCGTGCTAAATTCGATTTAGAAAATAACAAGGATACCTGGTTAATTCCTTAAAAAACTGATTTAGAATATTTTTTCCAATTATCTTGGTAATGAATTGCATTTTCAGTAATTGACTTTGCCTCTTCTGTTGA
>ENA-OREM01001422-OREM01001422.1-marine-metagenome-genome-assembly--contig:-NODE-1422-length-11856-cov-9.563545_pt1 | contig 11856 bp, 13 predicted proteins | sample MGYA00248623_ERZ508561 | MGnify/ENA primary metagenome ERZ508561 (study PRJEB26227, sample SAMN06264494) | marine metagenome | isolation source: Columbia River Estuary | place: USA:Columbia River...
CCAGTTTTTCCGCCTCATTATCTGGGGCGCTATCTGGCATAGGCTCTTTGGCAGGCCCTTCAATATTCGTGAGCTCAGTAATACGTGGCTTACCTTGGCCATGCATTGTGGGGTCGGTATCACCTGACATGTGAGAGGCACGCGGCACATCATTGCGCTTTGCAGTCCTGATAATAAGAAGCAGAATAAGAAAAAAGGCCATGACGATACCACCTAGTATCATCACTTCCTGTTCAGCTGCCATAATGCCTGCAACACCTGCAAAATCCACCGTAAACACCTTACGCTAAGCTTGGTTAATTATTGTCGTATTATAGAGTGATTAACCAGATGAGAACAACCCTAACTTCCTTCTGGAATCATAAAAACATATCCTTATCTCGGTGATGCGCCTTGCCCGCACTGCTTAATCGAATAAAGAGGACGAAGACAGACCTCCTGAATTTTCTTGCGCCGTAATAGATAGCGTTTCACAAGTAAGTAACTAACAAACAGACACAAGATGAGCCGCATATCAGAAGAGAAGAATTGGTGCCATGCAAGATAAAATGACAATGCCAGAGACTGTTTCATTCCACCGGATGGATGAGGGAACAGAAGACGATTATGCCCTGCTTCACAAACAGGAGCAGAATTTTATTACTGCCCTGCCCAGCCGTATCGTCAGTGCCTTAGAAAATCTTGAACATTCACTGTCCGGTTATCAGGTATCACGGCTTGAACATTCACTCCAAACAGCAACACGCGCTGAACAGGGCGGAGCTGATAAAGAACTCATCGTTGCAGCGCTTATTCATGATATTGGTGATGATTTAGCACCAGAGAATCATTCTCAGATGGCAGCAGCAATCATTCGCCCCTATGTGCGGGCCGAAGTAACTTGGATTTTAGAGATGCATGGCGTCTTTCAGATGTATTATTATGCAGATAAAATAGAGCAGTTAGGATGTAGTGTTTTTAAGAATTGGTTTTTCAAGTAATTCATCAATACCAATTCCCATTTTTGCAGAAACTTCAGCAACCTGAGTAGATCCACCATATTCTTCAACTACTACACTATGTTCAGTAAGTTGTTGTTTAATTTTTGCTGCATTTGCCAATAAAACTGATGCGGGTGGTGTTTTTAGAATAAATGTATAACTTCTATCTTCATAAACAGAAATTTCTACAGGAATAATAAGCCCAGGTTTATCGCTCGTTTTCGCATTATATTCTTTACAAAACGCCGCAATATTTACACCGTGTTGCCCTAATGCCGGTCCAACAGGAGGTGCTGGTGTTGCTTTACCAGCTGGTAAAGCTAATTTTATTAACGCTGTTATTTTTTTAGGCATGGCAATTGATTTTTATATTATGTTAAAAGATATTTAAATAATTTTAACTTTACTAATTTGAAAATAAAAATTTCTTTTGTTTGTAAATCTTACAGTTATAAACAAAATTTCTTTAACCTTTTACAAAATAAATTAGTTACAGAATATATATTTTATTAAAATTCTATTTGGAAAAAAACCTCTTATTGAAGAGAAACGCGCCCTGAAGGACTTGAACCCTCGACATCTAATTTTGGAGACTAGCGTTCTACCAACTGAACTAAGGACGCACGGAAATTATATTTCTAATATAATCTTTTTATACGAGAAACACAAGATTTAAAAACTTAAGTAATTTGTTACCCTTCAAAATGCAAAAATTTTCTGAAACAAAAGAACAGTTAATACTTAAAAATTATTTACCACATAATTTTTTGGCTGAAAAAATGATTTTAAGTTGTTTAGTAATTAGTTCCGAAGCAATTGAAATAACTTTACAAACTTTATCAATAGAAGCTTTTTATTTTAATAATCATAGAGAGATTTATATTGCAATAAGCTCGATGTATAAAAATAAAACTCCAATTGATATTTTAACTCTAAATTCATTTTTACAAGATAGCGGAATGTTAGAAACCATTGGTGGGGTTAAAGTTCTAATTGAACTTTTGAATCAAATTCCAAACTTAGTTTATTTAGAAGAATATATTCGATTAGTAAATGATAAATTTTTACGACGTTCTTTAATTAAATTAGGATATGAAGCGATGAATTCTGGGTATATAACAAATATTCCTTTAGAAAATATTTTGAATGACTTAGAAAATCAATTATTTAGTTTAACAAATGAAATTAAAACTCAAAAAGTTTCAAATAGTCCAGAACTACTGAAAGATATCTTTTTAGAGTTAAAAGAGAAATCGTTAAAACCCACACTTCCAGGCCTTTCTTCAGGATTTTACGATTTGGATTCGTTAACACAGGGCTTTCAAAAATCTGATTTGATTATAAATCTTGCATCTAAAGAATATTTTACTGTATTAGGAAAATTGCCAGAGCATATCAATGTAGTATCACCAGTTTTTAAAGATTATAAAAATGGTAAGCATAAAATCATTAGCTTTTATGCTAAAAAAGCAAGAGGCCTTATGGCAAGGTGGATTATAGAAAATAATATAAAAGACTTTGAAAAACTTTCGAAGTTTAATATAGACAAATATTACTTTTCTAAATCTGAATCTACAGTAACTGAGCCAGTTTTCTTAAGAGATTAATTTTAAATCAAACCCTCTTTTTCCCAAAAAGATTTCTTTGGCTCTAAATCTTCAAATTCACCATCAGTTTTATTCATATAAGCAGTCATTGCTGCTTCCATATCTTTTCCACTTATTAGGCTTGCATTCCAAGTGGCATGGAACTCTAGAGCATCTCTAACAGAATGATCTCTGGCATAATTTATTTGTTTTTTAATAACCCTAGTAACCAAGGGTGATTTGCTAGCAATTGTTTTGGCTAGTTTTTGAACTTCGCTCGTAAGCTCATCTTCCGAAGAAAATACCTCATTAACTAAGCCTAAAGATTTTGCCTCAGACGAATCAAATTTCCTTCCTGTATATGCAAGTTCTCTTAATGCTGCAAGAGGTATCAAGGAGGGCAGTCTCTGGAGTGTTCCCACATCTGCAGCAATTCCAATATCAACTTCAGCAATTTTAAAAAATGCATTCTCTGAGCAGTACCTTAAATCACAGGCTGCAGCCATATCTATAGCACCACCAACACATGCACCCTGAATAGCTGCTATGGTCGGCATCCTGCATTCCTCAAGTGCTGTAAAAGTATCTTGAAGCTCTAAAACTTCATGGTAAAAAGCCTCTCTTTGCCTTGCTGGATCTATCTCTCTTTCTGATTTTTTAGGCGGCACAAAAGTGCTTAAATCCATACCAGCGCTAAAGTGCTTACCTTGTCCGGATAGAACTATCACCCTTGCATCAGAGTTTTTATCTATATTCTTAATAATCTCTGGAAGTTCTTTCCAAAAAATCCTTGTCATAGAATTTAATTGATCGGGCCTGCTCATTGAAAGATGGGCTATGCCATCCTTAAGATTTACTTCAAAGCAGGAATAACTATTCATTCTCTGCAATTTTTATTGAATCATCGACAATGTTTCGAATTTTTTCAACATGTTCAAAGGTCTTATGATGAGACATAACAACTTTCCTTTCTTCACTTAAAAGAACAAGCATTTTCTTTAGCTTGTGCAGATTTTCTAAGACTTCACTATTCATATGTATTTGTATAACTAAAATTAATTATTGGCATTATAATGCTCTTAATCTATGAAATCACGAAATCTAATATATTTATCTTCTGTCTTTTATTTATTTGCTGCTCATATTTCAGCAACCGGAGAGAAAATTGATAATTCTGTCCAAGCTCAGTCCATGCTTGCAGTTTTATATGCTCAATCTTCTGCCGAGTATGAAGCAAACAATCTTCAAACCTTTGCTGGAGCAAAACTAGCATTAGAAAAAGCATTGGTTAATAAAAACTGGACTGCTGCTATTGAGCAAAAAGAAGATTTTTCTGAAAAGCCACCGGCGGTTATTTTAGACATAGATGAAACCGTTCTTAACAACATACCTTTTCAAGCAAGGGCAATTATAAAAGGTGAGTCTTATCCAAATGGTTGGGTTGAGTGGATGCTTGAGGAGGCGTCTACTTCTGTAGCTGGAGTTTCTGAGTTTTTAAAATATGCTGATAGCAAAGGAATTAAAATTTTTTATGTAACTAATAGAATTGCAATTGCTGAAGAGGCTACTAGAAATAATTTAAAGAAACTTGGATTACCTTTTGATACTGATAGAGATGTTTTATTAATGAAAAATGAAAATGGATGGACCTCTGATAAGGTTTCTAGAAGGGAATTAATTGCTCAGGATTATAGGATTCTCCTACTCATAGGAGATCAGCTAGGTGACTTCATATCATTAGATGAAGCAACCGCTGGCATGGATTCAAGAAAAGAAATAGCTGCAAAATATGAAGAAATGTGGGGTAAGAAATGGTTCATGATTACAAACCCAATTTATGGAAGATGGGAAGCTTCAATTTACAATAACGAATATCCTGATACTGAGAGCGAACTTATGCAAATGAGACTCAAAGCTTTAAAGCCATAAAATACTAATGAAAAAATATTTACTTATATTAAGTCTTGCTGCTATGGCTCTCTTTTTGAATATTCTGAATATTAAACCTAATACAGAGAAAATAAAAATAGGAAACAAACAAACAAAAAATATAAATATTGCTAGCTTTGAAAAGAATCAGAAACCAAAAAATATTATTTTAATAATTGGAGATGGAACGGGCCTTAATCAAGTAACATTATCAAGAATTGCTATTGGTGGCCTAGATTTCAAATTAGCTATCGATCAAATGCCCTATACCGGTTTTTCTCTTACCCATTCTTATAATAATGCTTATACAGATTCAGCAGCTGCAGCAACCTCATGGGCAACTGGAAAAAAAACAAATAACAAATTTTTATCGGTTGATGTCAATAAGAAAGAATTAAAAACCTTACCTGAAATTTTATATGAAAAAGGCTTTTTATCTGGTCTTGTATCTACTTCTTCAATAACTCATGCAACACCAGCAGCATTTTATGCTCATATTGATTCAAGATATAAAGAAGAAGAAATTGCTAATCAATTAATAGCTTCATCTATCAGCATTGCTTTGGGAGGGGGTAAGGAATTTTTTGACAATGAAAGATTAAAAAAGAATTCTTTATACATATCTGATAAAGAAAGTCTGGAAGAGTTAGATTTATCAGTCTCAAGAAGAGTCATCGGTCTTTTTGATAAAGATGGTATTGAAAGATCACCCGAGAAACCCACTCAACAAGAGATGACAAACGTTGCTTTGAATTTTTTAAAAACCAAGACAAATAACTGTAAAGGATTTTTTTTAATGAGCGAAGGAAGTCAAATCGATTGGGCTGCACATGATAACGATGCAAAGAAAATGATAACTGAGTTTGAAGATTTTGATAAAACCATTAGGCTGGCTATGGAATATGTAGGTGAAAATAAAGATACTCTTTTAATCATAACAGCTGATCATGAAACAGGAGGTCTGCAAATTTTAAAGCAAGATAAAGATTATGTTGAAATTCAATGGGGCACTGGAAGACATACCGGTATTCCAGTTGGCGTATATGCTTATGGTCCTGGAGCAAGTCACTTTACTGGCCTAATGGATAATACTGAGATTTATCATAAGATTATTTCAATTTTAAGTGTTGATGAGTTGGAACCAGTAGCGTGCATATAGATTCAAACTTTCTGGAAAGTTTATATCAGCCTTTGAGGGTTGTAGTTAAAGATGCTTCAGAAGCTATTATGGAGATATACCATAAAGACTCCTATGAACTTATTGAAAAATCTGATGGATCACCTGTTACAGAGGCTGACAATAATGCAAATAAAATAATTCTTGATTCTCTTAAAAAAATATCACCAAATATTTCAGTAGTTTCTGAAGAAACTTATGATAAAAGTTCCGAAATTCCAAAAGAACCATATTGGCTTATAGATCCTTTAGATGGAACAAAAGAGTTCATTAATAAATCAAATGATTTCACAGTTAACATAGCTTTGATTGAAAACAAAGTTTCTATATTTGGCACTATTTGTGCTCCAACCAGTAGACAAATATGGCAGGGATCTAAATTCGATGACTTTGATAATGCCAATGATATACCAGAGACCCTTCGTATTGTAATGAGCAAAAGTCATCAAACTGAAATGGATAAAGAATTTTTAAATCATTTAAAGATTAATCATATTTCATTTGAAATAATTGAGAGAGGTAGCTCGCTAAAGCTATGTGCACTTTCTGACAATAAAGCTGATATTTACCCAAGGTTTGGTCCTACATCTGAATGGGATATTGCAGCAGGTCATGCTATTTTGTCTAGCAACGGCGGACATGTATGCCAAATTCTTAATGAGCATTCTTTAGATTATTCAAAAGACGAAACCATCCTTAATCCTGCTTTTGCAGCATTCAGAAATACATCACTAAAAAACTACTATCTTCCATTATTGAGCGAATTTTATAAAAAATTGGTATAATTTTGTTTATAACATTAATTAATAATATAATTAATTATAAATAAAATTTATAATAAATATGGGAACACAGCTACAACCATCTCAGTTAAATAGTCCAGGTAAGGATATTGAATCTTATTTAGCTTCTGTGCATTCAATTCCTATATTGACTAAAGAACAAGAGCAGGAATTAGCTTTAAAACTCTATGAAGAGGATGATTTAGATGCCGCTAGGCAACTTGTTATTCATCATCTTAGGTTTGTGGTGCATATTGCTAGATCTTATCAGGGCTATGGCTTGCCTTTAGCTGATATTATTCAAGAGGGTAATGTTGGCCTAATGAAAGCTGTAGATAAATATGACCCGCACAGGGGTGTAAAAGTTGTATCTTTTGCTGTGCATTGGATTAAAGCTGAAATTCATGAATATATACTTAAAAACTGGAGACTGGTTAAGATTGCCACAACCAAAGCTCAGAGAAAATTATTTTTTAATCTAAGAAGCAAGAAAAAAAGCTTAGAGTGGCTAACAAAAGAAGAGGCTGAAAAAATAGCCAAAGATTTAAATGTTGAAGTCAAAGATGTGCTTCATATGGAAAATAGACTTTCATCTAATGATGCATCCTTTGATGCTCCGGTTATATCTGAAAATGATGATGAAATCATGTCACCATCTCAATATATCGAAGATCATACATATGATCCTGAAATTATAGTCGCGAAGGCTGAGGCAGATGACCTCAATCACAGCGATTTATCTCTGGCATTAAAAATGCTTGATGACAGAAGTAAAGATATTCTTCAGAGAAGATATTTAGCAGATGAAAAAGCAACTCTTCATGATCTTGCTGACGAATATGGTGTTTCTGCTGAGAGAATTAGACAGATTGAGAATGGAGCTTTAAAAAAATTAAAAGCCTTGATGGTAAGCGCTGCATAAAAATTTTCAATCTAGACCATGCGTCATAAATTCTTACCTTCATTTGTTCAAAGAAAAGGCCGTTTGACAAAAAGCCAAGAGAAAAACCTTTTAAGTCTTTCAAAATATCAAATATCTTCTTATTCAGAAATCCTAGCAGCTAAGACTAATTTTAAAAAAATAATTTTAGAAATAGGTTTTGGTAATGGAGAAAATATTTTTAAATTTGCTAAAAACAATCCAGAAAACCTTTACATTGGTTCTGAAGTATATGTGTCTGGAATAGGTCAGTTGCTTGGAGATATTATTAGTAATGATTTAGATAACGTAAAGATCATGACCGGTGACATAAGACTAATACTTGATGAAATCACCGAGCCCATATTCGATCATGTGGTTATTATTTGCCCAGACCCATGGCCAAAATTAAAACATCACAAAAGAAGAATGCTTAATAATGATTTTTTACATCTAATGCATAGGACTATTAAAGATGGCGGACATTTGTTCATGTCTACAGACTGGGAAAACTATTCCGAATCAATTGAGGAGGCAATAAATCAAAATAAAGGTTTTCTTAGATTAAAAAATTCAATATACAAAGAAGCTGATTTAACCAAGTTTCAACAAAGAGCAGTAAAAGAAGGTAGAAAAATATATCCTTTTCCTCTTCAAAAAATTAGCTAAATATGTTCACGGTATCGTTTAGAAATTTATAACCTTTTGGAGTAGCTTTTAAAGTATTTTTTTCAAGTAAGCCCCTATCAATGCCTTGAAGAATTTTTTCTTTAAATGAATTAGTTATATGTATATTCCTATTTTTTAGCTCATCAAAAGAGACTCCATTTTTTATTCTTAAAAGATTCATAGCAAGATCAAGATCGTATGAGAAGCTATCAATTTTAGTAGTTGATGATTTATTAGGATCTTCGATGTAAGAGTTAACTTTTTTTAGTTTAACCATTCTTTCTATGGACTCTTCAGTTGTTATTTTGCTATGAGCTCCAGGACCAACGCCCAAGTAGTCACCATACATCCAGTAATTCATATTATGTTTGCTATATCTATTATCTCTAGACCACGAAGAGACTTCATATTGATAGATATTATTTTTATTAAGAATCTCAGCAGCCATAGACTCCATTGATTCAATAATAGCGTCATTTGGTATTTTAAGTTCCTTTTTATAGAAGATTGTATTGGGCTCGATAGTTAGTTGATACAAAGATAAATGATTAATTTTATATAAGCAGAATGTTTCAATGTCTGACCTAAATGAAGGCAGTGATTGATCCATAATGCCATATATTAAATCAATAGATGTTTCTATGTCTTTAAATCCAGATAAGACCTCCAACGCCTGCAAACTATCTTGCGAGGTATGATTTCTTTCAAGGCTATTTAATGTTGACTGATCAAAACTTTGAATACCAAGAGAAACTCTGTTGATACCCGAATCAATAATTTTAGTTAGATAATCTTTTGTAACCTCTTTGGGGTTAAGTTCAAAATTAATCTCACAATCTTCTTGAACAACTTGCATTTCTCTTAGCTTATTAATGATGCTGTCAATAATTCTTGAAGACACTAGAGATGGAGTGCCACCACCAAAATATATTGAAGAAAACTTTCTTTTATTTATATATTTTCTTGAAAGTTTTAGGTCATAAAAAATAGCATTCATCAATCGATATTCATCACCCTGTGACCTATTAATACTTATATTAAAATCACAATACGGGCATTTTTTTTCACACCATGGCAGATGTATATACAAAGATATTGGTATCTTATTAGGAGTAAATTTTTTCAAGCTCATTTAAAAATGATTTTGCAGCTATAGCTCTATGGCTAATGGTGTTTTTAATTTCTGAATCCATTGATGCCATAGAGACAGCATAGTTATTTGGATAAAAAATCTTATCGTAACCAAAACCACCCTTGCCTGAACTTTTTAGCGAGACCTTTCCATGAATTTCTCCATATGCGTAAAGGGGAACGGGGTCTGAATAGGATCTAACTCCGACAAGGACGCATACATAATATGCATTAAGAGAAACTTTCTTTAGTCTCTTTATTTCTGAAATAATTTTATCTCGATTATCTTTATCGGAAGCATTTTCACCAGCATACCTTGCTGAAAAGATACCTGGTTCATAGTTTAATTCTGGAACAACTATTCCAGAATCATCAGCTATTGTAAAAATTTGTGATTCTTTTGATGCATTCCTTGCTTTTTTTAGGGCATTTTCAAAAAAGCTCATTCCATCCTCAATAGCATCTTCAATACCAAGTTCCTCTTGAGATACTAGTTCATATTTATTAAAAATTTTTTTAAATTCTCTAATCTTTCCTTTATTGGATGAGGCTAAAAGGATTTTTTTATTTTCTAGCAAGCAGATAAACTCCTTCAGAGGCGAAAGTGTTAGGCATGGCCGAAGAGAGAATATTCTTGCCTCCTTTATCATTTAAATAAAATCTTTCGTTAATCAAAAACCCTTCACTTTCACACAACCCTTCAAAATCTTTAATAGTGCATAAGTGTAAGTTTTTTGTTTCGTACCAACTTGATGGAAGGTTTGGTGTAACAGGCATTTTTCCTAATGCAAGATCTATCCTGCACTTCCAGAATCCTAGGTTTGGCAATGTAACAATGCATTGTTTGGAAAGATTAAGCATTTTTCTAAGAGCTATATGGGGCTCTTTAAGACATTGAATTGAGCTAACCATAATCGCCACATCAAAATTAGAGGATTTAAAATCTTCTATGCCCTCATCAATATCTTTCTCAATAATAGATATACCTTTATGAACACATTCTTGAATCTTTGCATGATCTATTTCTACCCCGTAACCATGAACACCCTTCTGATCAATTAAATTTTTAAGAAGAGAGCCGTCCCCACAGCCAAAATCAATAACCTTGCTTTCGTTCGGAATCCAGTTTTTTATTATATTTGCTTTTTGATTATTCATTCCGCCTCTATAAAAGCCTTTAATATATTTACATATCTATCTGAAGCAAAAAGAAAACTATCGTGACCCTGTCTTCCTTCAAGAATCACGCAGGAGCAAGCCACATTAACATTCATAGCTGCCAATTGGATTTCTTTGCTGCGTTTGGGTGGGTAGAGCCAGTCGCTATCAAAACCAACAAGTAAAAGTTTAGCTTTTACAAGGGACAAAGCTTGTTCAAGATCTCCATCAGCTGGACAAGAAGCATCATATCCATCCATCGCCTTTGTCATAAGAATATAGCTGTTAGCATCAAAAATATCTGAAAATTTTTCTCCTTTGTATTGTAGGTAATTTTCAACTTGGTAATCCACATCTCTATCTATCTTAGATTTAATATCTTGAAAATTTCTTCCAAACTTTTCATCCATGATAGCTTCAGATGAATAGGTTATATGTCCTAGCATTCGAGCAGTTTTAAGGCCGTTTTTAGGTTTTACATCATGAAGCAAATAATCCCCATCAATAAAATTCTTATCTTTTCTAATTGCCTCGCGACCAACTTCATTCATGGCAATATTCTGAGTGCTAGATTTAGCAGCAGCAGCAAATATTCCTGCTTTATTTAAACTTTCCGGAAATGAGATCGACCATTGAAGTGCCTGCATACCTCCCAAGCTGCCACCAAGCACAATGTGCCATTTTTTTATTCCAAAATAATCGGATAATTGTTTTTGAGAATTAACCCAGTCAACAACGCTTACAGAAGGAAAATCTTTACCATATGGTTTTTTGCTTACAGGATTTGTGCTTAGTGGTCCCGAAGAACCAGAACAACCCCCTAAGTTATTGGAGCAAACCACAAAATACTTATTAGTATCGACTGCTTTATCTGGACCAATAATGTTATCCCACCAGCCTATATCTTTTTTGTCTTCTGAAACGCCAGCAGCATGATGGTTGCCTGAAAAGGCGTGGCATACAAGAATTCCGTTGGACTTATCTTCGTTTAGCTCACCATAGGTTTCAACCATCAATTCAAATGAATCAAGTCTTACCCCGCACTCTAAATCAATGCCGTTATCAAATTTAATTAGGCTGCTGCTTGTTTTCATATGATTGATCTTATTATACTTGCAAGAAGAATTTCTACTTGCCTAATAAAAATCAAAGCAAATATAGGCGAGATATCTATGCCGCCCATTGATGGTATAAATTTTCTAATTGGCGCTAAAAGTTTAGTAGACACCTCTTCAACTAATTTTAATAATGGATGAGGGTTTCCAGGCGCAATCCAGCTTAAGATTACTGAGCCAATTATACAAAAGAAAAAGACTGTTAAGGTTGCATTTAAAGTTTCAATTACTGAAATCATACCAAGAACATATTCATCATATTGGCTGGAGTACAGAAGATAATATCCAGAAAACTTTAACAAAACTGCTAGTAAAAAAATTGTATAAACTTGATTAGAGAAAATGGATATTTTACTTATTGGGCTATAGAAATTAACAAACGCTTTTACAACTGGATTATAGTAGTCAAC
>ENA-OREM01001423-OREM01001423.1-marine-metagenome-genome-assembly--contig:-NODE-1423-length-11848-cov-3.001359_pt1 | contig 11848 bp, 10 predicted proteins | sample MGYA00248623_ERZ508561 | MGnify/ENA primary metagenome ERZ508561 (study PRJEB26227, sample SAMN06264494) | marine metagenome | isolation source: Columbia River Estuary | place: USA:Columbia River...
CATTCTTAAAAACGAATTGAAGATCGAGTTGAGTTCGCATACCGATGCAAGAGGAAGCGACGCTTACAACTTAAAACTATCACAGGCCAGAGCTCAAAGCTGTGTTGACTATTTGATCACGAAAGGTGTGAAAAAGAACCAGATCGTTGCCAAGGGATACGGTGAAACACAGTTGATCAACAAATGTAAAAACGGAGTTGATTGTCCTGAAGATCTTCATCAGGAAAACCGAAGAACTGAGGTTAAGATTTTATAAAAAACCCATGCAGTTGGGTTTTCTGAAGCTTCAGAAAACACGTTTAGGATTGCCGACAAGCGCTGTAATCTGCTGTTTGATATTATCTCTTTCCGACGAATCGGAGTGCAGCCCGCCATTGCTTGTCTGAGACTTTCCTGATGGTCATAAAGGTAAGCTTCAAGATAAAACTGCATGGGCTCCGCAATGCGGATAGGGTCTCTGTACTTACTTCGAAGTCGTACCCTTGCATCAAAAGTAGGAATATTGAAATTCCTTTCCAAGTAAAAGCTTACCTTCGCAATGCATGAATGCTTTGAAAAAATTACTTTATCGCATATTGAGCGAAAAGCAGTATTTGAGATTGCTGCATCGCTCTTTTTATCTGCTATATGATCTTGGTCTACTGAAAGGAAATCCCAAATTCAAATACCATTATGCCGTTAAAAAACTGATCAAGCCGGAATTCACTGTTATTGACATAGGTGCTAATCTGGGGTATTTTTCAAAGAACTTTGCACGACTTGCAAATAGAGGAAAGGTAATTTCCATTGAACCAGTTCCTCAGTTCTTTGATACCTTGGATCATTTCATGCGCAAATTCAAAAATTCAGTTCGCTATAATGTGGCTTTGGGAAAAGAAGAAGGTTCTATTACGATGGTTTTACCGAAAACAAATGGTATGATCCGTACAGGTTTACCTCACATTGCTGAATCTGAAGAAGAAAAAAAGCAACATGACACGCGTGAAGTGAAAGTCGTTAAAGGTTCTGAATTACTGAACGCTTTAGAAAGGCTGGATTATATCAAATGTGATATCGAAGGATATGAATTGAATGTATTCACCGAAATACGACCGGTGATCGAAAAATTTAGACCAAATATCCAGATTGAGATCGATGAAAAAAACCTTTCTGAAATGCTTGAATTATTCAAAGAGCTCAAGTACAGGCAATACGGCATTGCAAACGGAAAATTGATCCAAGAAGATGGAGCGCAAAAAGAACAAGGAGATTATTTCTTTGTCCCTGAAGAAAAAGTTGCACCGCTACTTTAGTTGACTCTTCTAAAAATATACTCATGAAATTGATTACCCACATAAAAAGAGTTTTCAAACTTGTGGGAATTGAGATTGGAATTCTCATTCTTGTTTTGATCACAATCAACAATTTCTTAGGGCATCCGGAAACCAGAATAAATGCTGATGGTGTTGGTTATTACGATTACCTTCCATCTGTTTTTATTCACCACGATCTGAATCGAAAGGATATTAATTCCGATCCTGAACATCCGTCGTACCGACGAATCTATAATTTACCCAACTATGTCGATTATGGAGACCGATGGGTCAATAAATATCCAATAGGAACTGCAGTACTTCAAACTCCGTTCTTCTTGTCCACATACTGGAACACGAGTCGGACAGATAAAGAAACGGATGGATATCAACCTGAATTTCACATGGCAGTATTCCATGCTGCAATCTTCTATTTATTCGTTGGACTCATCTTCTTTAAAAGATTACTTACAACTTATTCAATTTCACCATGGATTATAGTCATAAGTCAGCTACTCGTTGTTTTTTCGACATCCTTATTGAGTTATGTGAACTTTGATCCTTCCTTCAGTCATGTTAATTCATTTTTCGCCTTTTCTGCATTTGGATTTGTGGTAAGAAGGTTTTTCTTAGACCAGAAGCAACACTGGCTCATCTGGTCTTTCGTTTTATTAGGGCTGATACTGCTAATTCGACCGGCAAATCTTCTCGTTTTATTATTTCTACCTTTTCTTGCAGGTTCATGGGAGAATTTAAAATATGGAATACGGACAACATTATTTCAATGGAAAACGCTCCTATTGTCATTTGGAATAATAGTCATTATACTATCGATTCAAATGTTTGCATGGTACTACCAAACTGGACATTGGCTTGTTGATAGTTACCCGAATGAGTCATTTGATTTTACGCAACCTCATTTCTTTGATATCCTATTTTCTTATCGAAAAGGATTATTCATTTACACTCCTATTCTTCTTTTAGGTCTATTCGGTATTATTTCGCTCATATTCAAGCGAGAATGGTTCAAATCTTTCAGCTGGTTGTTTGCTTTTCTTGTACTGACCTATATTCTATCCTCCTGGTGGTCTTGGTATTATGGATGTAGCTTTGGTTTGCGCGCATACATCGAATATTATCCTTTCTTTTTCATTCCATTTGGAATCCTGTTAAATCAAACTCACAAAGTTTTTATTTATATCATTATTGGTTCCACAGCGCTTACCTCTTATGTAAATCTGATCCAAACATATCAATATCAAGCTTATATCCTGGATTGGATGAATATGGATAAAGCTAAATTCTGGAATATCTTTCTGCAAACTGAAGAACGATTCAAAGGCCTTGTTTGGAAACAAAAAATAGATGAAAAAGGATACAGATTGATCCATAAAGAAAGAATTGGAAATATTGAAGGAAAAGAAAAGATCAGTGTTCTTATTTCAAGACAACCATTATCAATGAGAATTAACTCCTTAAGTCTCATCAAAATAAAGTTCAAAAACAATTTTGACTCACTTGACGATTCGAAGATCATCATTTCGATAGATGATACACTGGAACAAAAGAATATTGCATGGTTCAGTACTTACGTCATTCACTATCAGGAAGAACATCTAAACAAGAAACACGAAGGGCAATATCAATACCTTATTGAACCTTCTATCAACGTTGAAAACAAGATGATCACTGCGATCTTAGAAACAAATTCAGGTTATAGAAAATTAGAGGGTGCAGTTATTGAATACTTCACGAAGAAATGATCACTCGTAATTCTCGATCTGCTTTTTTAAATCAGCAATCTCTTTATCCTTCTTTTTGAATCTTCGGTAATCAAAAACTGAAGAAAGAATAAAGCCGGTCACGATGCACATCAAAATGAGAACTGTTACGGGAAGATTAATTTTCAAGAAAACCAGATCAACTTCAACACTCTGCCAATTGAAAATGGCAAACAACATGGCTAGGATGACTAAAATAATCTTCAGGACAAATTTAAATTTGCCAAATCCTGATAAGCTGTCCCAATATGCTTTTAATTCCATCATTTGATTATCCTTTTAAATTATCTCCACCAGTTCGAATATGTAGATCCCGCTGAGGGAAAGGTATGACAATTTTTCTCTCGTTCAATTCCTTGTACACACTTCTTCGGATATCTGATTTAACATTTTCAACCAGAAAAGTCTCCTTCGTCCAAAAGATCAATTGAAAATCCAGCGAAGATTCACCAAAGTTTACGAATCGCACAAATGGCAAAGGTTTGTTTTCAACTTTGGGGTGCTTTTTAAGTGTTTCGGTGAGACATTGGATTACATCTTCCACATCCGAACCATAGGCAACTCCCACCTCAACATTAAAACGTACACTATCATTGTTGTGCGACCAGTTGATCACTTTTTCTACCACAAATTTGGAGTTGGGAACGATGATCGTCACTCCATCTCTTGTCATCACTTCAGAACTTCTCAGATTGATTTCAACCACCTTTCCAATGATCCCATCCGCTTCGATAACGTCTCCAACTTTGATCGTACCCTCAAATAACAGGAAGAATCCTGAAACCAGATCAGCAAAAATATTCTGCAATCCTAATCCAATACCCACTAAAAGCGCAGCAGATCCGGCAATTAATATGGTTACCTTCACTCCGATTACCTCAAGGATCACAACCAGGGTAATGACCCATACAAAGTACTTTATAATCAGGTAGATCGAATGACGGCGTTTTTTGTCAATGTTATCCAGAATGAACTTGGGACGTTCAATTACTCTCCTCAGAATATTCAAGAATAACCATGTAATCATAACGACCAATCCGGTCATCAGAATATTTCCTACATGCAATTCCCAATCTCCTATCCTCAGAAGTTCATAACTCAGAAACTCAGACCACTTCATACCTCAAAGATGGCAAAAAAGTAGCTATTTTTCCACCTCTCTCTTGATTAATCCACTTATGTAAGCAGAAAAAATATCTATATTTGCCGCGTTCAATAAAATTAGCATGGCAACTACAGCAGATATCAGAAACGGATTGTGTATCAAGCACAACGACAAATTATTTCAGGTGATTGAATTTCAACACGTAAAACCAGGAAAAGGTCCTGCTTTCGTAAGAACGAAAATTCGTCAGATCGAATCAGGAAAGGTGTTAGATCATACCTTTTCTGCTGGACACAAGATCGAAGTTGTACGCATTGAGAATAGAGAATATCAATATCTATATCAAGAAGGTGATGATTATGTTTTCATGAACAATGAAACATTTGAACAAGTTAATATTCCTTCAAAAATGATCGAGAAGCCACTTTTCCTTCAGGAAGGAATGGTAGTAAATATTCTTTTCCATGCAGAAGAAGAGGCACCGCTAGTAGTCGAATTGCCAATGTATATCATTTCGGAGGTTACATACACAGAGCCAGGAGTGAAAGGAGATACTGCAACTAATTCAATGAAGCCAGCTACTATTGCAACAGGTGCTGAAGTTCGCGTTCCTCTTTTCATTGATAATGGAGAGGTAATTAAGATCGATACAAGAACAGGTGTTTACGTTGAACGCGTAAAGAACTAATTCGCTCACGATAAAATATGAGGGATCGAATGATCCCTTTTTTTATGCCATACTGTACCATAAATAACACAATTTTACACTACGAGTCAATCCGTGTTACGGAGTCTGCCTCTGAAAAAGTGATTCTATTATTTCTTCATGAAGCATTGGGTTCCATCCCACAATGGAAATCCTTTCCAAAGGATCTATGTTCAGCATTGAAATTGGATGGGATTGTCTACGAGCGTCAGGGACATGGTCAATCTTCTCCATTAGAGGAAGAACGAAAAGCAGATTATCTTCATCGATATGCATACGAAGAACTTAGGGCCTTCATTCAAGAGGTCTTCTCACCTGATCATAAGCTGATCCTTGTCGGACATTCAGATGGAGGCTCGATCGCATTGTTGTATGCATCAAAATTCCCGGAACAAGTCGCCGCTCTTGTGACTATAGCAGCTCATGTGATCAACGAACCTCAGACCATAACAGGTATCGCACCTGCCGTACTGGCATTTGAACAGGGAAAGCTTGCCCGTTTGAACGATTTCCACAGAGAAAAAACGGATGCCTTATTTTTTGCATGGGCGAATACCTGGAAAAGTGATGAATTCAGGAATTGGGATATCTGCAAGGATATAGGGAATATAAACTTTCCTGTCCTTGTTATGCAGGGGGAGAAAGACCAATACGGCACCAAAAGGCAAATGGAGCTTATACAAGAAAATGTACAGACTCCGTGTGATTTGATACTCATTGAAAATGCCGGACACCTTCCCCATTTGGAGCAAAAGCAAAATGTCCTTCAAGTTATTGAGAACTGGATAAAAACCCACACCCACAGGAACAATTTGTATATTTAAGTGTTCAACTAGTGATGGCAAAAGAAGAATTTCAGAACCCAATTGATCCCGACAAGATTACGGAGAATCCACATTCGCTGGAGTACCCACATCATGCAGGCAGCGCGCTGGTTAAGCCCGAAGATCAAGGTAAAGTGAAAGGTAGAGCTTTATCTGCCATGGAACACCAAACTGATCTTCAGCTCAATCAGATCTATGAGCAAATGCAATTACTGGCTGAGCAAGCAAAAAAGCTAAATGACAGAAAGTCAATTTCTGAGTTTATCTATCAAGCCGAAATGCGCTTTGAGCCTTTGATCAATCACACGTATCACCTTTATCAAAAAGAAGATTCCTCATACCTGCTATCATTAATAGCACCGGATCAATGGGGAAGATCAAAAAAATCGTTCGATTGGGTAGCTACAGTGAGACTTCTCGCCGATCATACCTGGGATATTCTTGAAAAATCAGAAAATCACAACACGTAACTTTTTATCAGCTGCAGTAAGGTAGGTCCGGTGATCATTACTCCGGCAAATAAAATAGACCAGCGGTATTTTCTTTTTTCATGCTTCTCGTCTGCTTTCAAATATTCTTCTACCCAAAAGGCCAATCGAACAGGAATCAAAAAGAATAGGCAAAGTACAAAGCTTGAAATCAAGATCATAGGAACCACAAAATAAGGTGACTCCCCTTCTCTGGAAGACTGTACGATAAATGAAACAAAATCACCGTTCGCCTGGTCCCAGAATGTGATAGTAGTAACAAATCCTGTCAACAAAAGGACGATTACAGCAAACGCCTCTTTTAAAGGGGTTCTTGGGTCATTCAGAATTTTCAGACTTTTTTCTCTCCATTTGAATTCTTCTTCCCAGTATTTGTCATCCTCCTTTTCCGAATCATTCTCTTTGTTCATTTTGAAGATCCTTGTTTCAAACATAGAATACATTAAATTGAATACTTCAAAAAGCGTAACAAGAATCACAAAAACGATTGCCCAATTCGGCAGGTCACCAGATAGATCGCCTGAAAATGAGAATAGGGCTAATAACATGAATGAAAACCTGATCACCAATCGCATAATAAATGCGTACATGATCATGCATCCCGGGTCTTCAGGAACAAAATTACGCGTTTTAATTTCCCCTTTTGTAACATCTACGATTTGCCGAATTCTGGCAATGCGAATTTTAAATAAGAATGCCCAAAAATCAGCAATGTAAAGAAATGTAAAGAATAATCCCAATACCCATAAAGGAACAGCCTGTAACCAATTTATATTTCCGAAAAAGAGGCTTATTAAAGAAACAATTCCAAGGGCAATATTGAATTTAACGGGACTCAAAACCAGTTAATCAACGTGTAAAGATCCACTCAAAATCATTGGAGAGGTTTTCGTCAAACAAATACCCATCGACTTGGTAATTCTTCAACTCCTCCGCATCCGTTATTTCATTCTGAACGATCCATCGAGCCATAGCTCCTCTTGCATGCTTCGCATACATCATCACTATTTTATATTCCCCGTTTTTAAATTCCTTAAAAACCGGAGTAATGATCTTGTTTTTAAGCAGTTTACGATCAATCACTTTAAAGTATTCATTCGAAGCAAGATTCACGATCACCTCTTCCTTTTTCAATTCTGATTTTAGCTGCAGCGTTACCTTCATACTCCAGAATTGATAGAGATTTTTACATTTTGGACTCACTTCCCACTTCGTCCCCATTTCAAGTCGATATGGATACAAAAGGTCCATTGGTTTCAATATCCCATATAATCCTGACAAGATCCTGATCTTATCATTGCAGCTTTCAAGCTCTTTTTCCGAGAGATGATGTGCATCCAATCCTCGATATACTTCTCCTGTAAATGCTAAAATTGAAGGAACAACTTCATCAGTTTGTACAATAGGGTCTTTGAAGTTCTTGTATCTCATTACATTAAGCTCTGCAAGATCTTTAGAGATACTCATCATCTTTGAGAGTTTCACCGAATTCATCTTTTTAAGCTTTGCTACCAATTGATTCGTCTCTTTTAAAAATACTGGAGATGAAGAAGTGTATTTTCCTTCAACCTTGGAGGCATCAATCGACTTTGCTGGAGAGAGCAAGATTTTCATTTTGTATTGTGAATTAATAAATATCCTAATGATAGCTATTTTTTTCTAAATTTAATGTCTTGCTAAAATTAACTTTTATGAAACCAACACTCCGTTTATCAGCAATTGCATTTTTGTTTTTATTCAACTATTCTTTTGCTCAAGAGTCTACGGAAAGTAATGTGATCACCTGTGAACATTTTGCAGTAACTCGTCCACTTCGAGAATTGATCGAAGAAAATCCTGTCAACGTTAAAAAGGTGATCCGTGAACATCGCAAAGAGCACCAGAAAGAATCTGACAAAAGATCTAAATATCGTGAACCACAACATTTTGAATTCAATTTAGAAGAACATGGCGATGCTTATGGCAACGATCCTTCCCTTTTTCAAAATGAACCTGGATCACGCCCAGGTCCACCGCAGAGAATAAACGTCCCGGGCCAGGCTGCCAACAGTGCACCACATGACCCGTCAGGTGCAGCTGGTACTACGTATTATCTTCAGGCAATCAATGCTACCCCCGTAAGAGTAATCAATAAAGCAACAGGTGTTACAGAAGCGACTTTTACACTTGGAAGTCTTTGGACTCCTTCCGTAGGAAACATGGGGGATCCGATCGTAATGTATGACCGTTTCGCTGACAGATGGTTTCTTGCTCAATTCGGCAGCAGTAACAAGATCTATATCGCTATCTCTGCTACAAGTGATCCACTTGGATCGTATTACACATATACTTATACTTCTCCTCAATTTCCGGATTATTTGAAATTTTCGATCTGGGGAGATGCCTATTACATGACTTCTAATCAGTCGTCACAAAAACTATTTGCTTTTGAAAGAACAGCAATGTTGGCAGGATCACCAACGGCTCGTTCGGTGTATTCTGCTTATACGCCTCAAGCTTCAGGTAATGGATTTTTCTGTCCTCTTCCTGGAGATGCTGATGGAACAAACCTTCCGACAGCAGGAACCCCTTGTCCTATTTTCTATTACACGGATAATGCTTGGGGAGGAGGAAATATCGACGGAGTGAAGATCTACAATGCGACTGTGAACTGGGTACCTGCGACTCCAACTCTATCAGTGAATCTTTTAACAACAGTTCCTACATCCTCATTTGACGCTTCTTATAACAATCAATGGAATGATATTGCTCAACCAGGGACCACACAAAAACTCGATGGTATTGGCGGGGTAGCCACTTATCGTGCACAATACAGAAAATGGTCTGGGTACAATTCTGTTGTCATGAATTGGGGTGTGAAGATTAGCACAACTCAAAGAAGTATCATGTGGGTTGAATTGAGACAAGACCAAGCAACTGGTATCTGGTCGGTTTATCAGCAGTCTATTTACACACCTGACTCATACTATCGTTGGATTGGATCTATCGCTATGGACGATTATGGAAACATTGCTTTATGCTATGCTAAATCTGGATCATCTACAGTTTATCCAAGTTTGGCTTATGCAGCAAGATTAGCCGGCGATCCTTTAAATCAGCTAACTGTAGCGGAATCTATGGCCACAACGGGAACAGTTTCTCAACCCACATCTTGGTATGGTGGTAATCGTTGGGGAGATTATTCTCATACTTCTCTTGATCCTGATGGAGGTACTTTCTGGCACACAGGAGAATGGTGCGGTGGAACTGCCAGCAACCCTAAAAAGACCCAAGTGTACTCTTTCTTGCTTATGACTCCTACGACTGCTGTCGTTTCTATCACCTCAAGCGACGCAAATAACGCAATTTGTGAAGGAGAAAGTGTGACTTTCACAGCGACCCCAACTAACGGCGGATCAGCGCCTACCTATCAATGGTATTTAAATGGTTCCCTTATCCCAGGTGAAACTATGGAGACATACACAACAACAACTTTGAGCACTGGGGATATTGTTTCATGTCAAATGACATCGAATTTGCCAGATGCTACTAATAATCCAGCATCATCAAACAGTATTACTACAACTGTTACGCAATTTTCCTCACCTGCAGTTTCTGTTTCAGGAACAACTACCGTATGCGAAGGATCCAATGCGGCTTTCATAGCAGCCTCTACAAATGCCGGTACAAGTCCTGTTTATCAATGGCAAATTGATGGAAATAACGTTGGAACAAACTCTTCTTCCCTGGTAACTTCGGCATTGACCGATGGGAGTGTTGTTACAGTTACGCTTACGTCAAATGCAAACTGTGCGAATCCTGCGACAGTAACTTCTTCACCAGTAACAATTACGGTAACACTAGCACCTACAGCACCAACCATAACGAATAACGCTGGTACGCTGACCTCAAGTGCAACTTCTAGTAATCAGTGGTACTATAACGGTTCGATAATCACAGGAGCAACAAGTCAAACTTATGTTCCTACAGCAAATGGTAATTACACTGTTGTAACTACTGTTGATGGTTGTCCTTCGGCTTCATCGGCGGCATATACAGTTAGTGGTCTTGGAATCAATGAATTGGAAAACCTTCCATTCAATATTTATCCTAATCCGAATAATGGTACTTTCTTCATTTCGTTTAACGCTGTAATCACAAAGGATTACGAGATCAAAGTTTATGATGAAGCAGGTAGACTGGTTCATGAAGAAAAGGTGTCTAATCAATCAGGTGAAACAAGCAAAGAGATCACAATCAAGGATCCTGCAAACGGATTATATAATGTTATCCTAAAGGATGGATCATTCGAGACAACTCGTAAGTTGGTTGTCAAGCATTAAAACAATTTTGAACTAAAAAAGGCTGGCCTATTGGGTCAGCCTTTTTTTTTGTAAATTGGTTTGCTAAACTGTAAAATCAAACAATGAAAAAGAACTTGACACTAGCCGTTATGGCTATGGGCTTTTCCTTTTTGGCCCAGGCTCAAACTTCTACTTTCTACGGTTATTTCTCCCCAACCGGAAGTAAATTGGTCCCTCACATTGAACCTAAAGGATCAAAGGATATGATCAAACCCAATTTCAAAGGGAAAGAATTGTATGAGGTAGATATTCAACCAACTCATTACCCTGACTGGGTGTGGCAACAACACGAAAATCAGGAAAAAGTATCCACAGCAACGCTAAACTGGCAAGTTCAAGGAGTTGGAGCAAGTATTTCCCCTCCCGACCCTTCAGGTGATGCCGATAACCAATATTACATCCAGGGAACCAACAGTGGTGGAGGTGGAACATACAAGATCTTCAATAAAAACACCGGAGCAGCGATCACTGGTACATTAACCATGCAATCGCTCGGCGGTCCATCTGGATTAGGAGATCCAATCGTACTTTATCACAAACCAGCGCAACGTTGGTTTCTTACTGAATTCTCCTCCAGTGGTAACAAATTGTTAGTACATGTTTCTCAATCCAGTAATCCACAAGGTGCTTATTACACTTACCAATTTACGTGTCCAAGCTTCCCTGATTACCCTAAATACTCGATTGTAGAATCGAATGATGCGTTAGTTGTTTCTACGAATGAGGGAGGACCTCCCACATTGTATGCTATGAGATTAAGTAGTCTGCTCGCTGGAACTACCTCTCCATTTATTGGAGTTGATATTGGTTATTCGTTGAATGGATTTGGTTTTCAATCCATAACACCTGTCGATCTTGAAGGAGATAATGCTGCACCAACCGGAATGAAACCTTTGTTTGTGAGACATCGCGACGATGAATCTCATTCAAATGGATCCCCTGATAGTGCTTCAAATGACTGGATCGAATTATGGGAAATGACCATCAACTGGGGAGGCAACTCAGCAACCGTAGCTAAAATACAAGATATTGCTGTCACGGAATTTGATTCTGATCTATGTGGTCTAGTTTCTTTCTCTTGTATCCAGCAGCCTACTGCAAGTCCGAACCAGGATCTTGATCCTTTAAGAGAGACTGTTATGTACAAAGCGCCAATGCGCGTTTTTAATGATCACCAAGCAATGGTGTTGTGTTTAGCAACCGATGTTGACGGCAGCAACCGAGCAGGTGTCCGTTGGCTCGAACTAAGAAGAGCAACAGGAAGCACCGGAGTTTGGTCACTGTATCAAGAGGGTACTTATGCCCCAGG
>ENA-OREM01001428-OREM01001428.1-marine-metagenome-genome-assembly--contig:-NODE-1428-length-11810-cov-3.284326_pt1 | contig 11810 bp, 9 predicted proteins | sample MGYA00248623_ERZ508561 | MGnify/ENA primary metagenome ERZ508561 (study PRJEB26227, sample SAMN06264494) | marine metagenome | isolation source: Columbia River Estuary | place: USA:Columbia River Estuary...
GCTGTACTTTGGGCAGTACGATGCGGCTACCAAACTGGTGAATAATCGCTTTGGTATTCCTGAACCGGCACTCAACAGTACCCAGACCGCACCCCCCTGGAGCCTGGATATTATTTTTATGCCCCTGGTCGCCTTTGACCGTCAGGGTAACCGCATGGGTATGGGCGGCGGCTTCTACGACCGCACACTGGCTTTTATGGCCAATAGTAACCGCCTTAAACCCAAACTGGTTGGCCTAGCCCACGGCTGCCAAGAAATTGAAACGCTGTCTCAGCAGAGCTGGGATATACCCCTACATTTAATTGCTACCGACCAAGAGATAATATGCGCCAAACAAAGATAATCTGCACCATAGGCCCAGCCACTGATTCCATTGATATGCTGGAAAAACTTGCCAATGCGGGCATGAATGTAGCTCGACTCAATATGTCTCACGGTGACCATGAGTCCCACGCCAATATTATTCAGTCCATCCATAAGCTCAATAAAAAACTCAATCACCCCATAGCTATTATGCTGGATACTCAGGGGCCTGAAATTCGCACCGGAGATATGGTCAATGATCTGCATCTTGAAGAGGGCGACACTATTTCCATAGTGGCCCGGGGTGCCGAGGATGTTGAATCCTCCTCTATTCATATTAACTACGACGATCTGATTAATGATGTAGATGTGGGCGACACCATCACAGTGGACAATGGTCTGATTAATCTTGAAGTGCTAAATAAGCAGGAGCGGGTTTTACAGGTCAAGGTGATAGATGGCGGTCTGCTAAAAAGCAAGCGTCACGTCAACCTGCCCGGTATTCGCGTCAACCTGCCTGCTATCACTGATAAAGATCGTCGGGATATTGCCTTTGGTATGGAGCAGGGAGTGGATTTTATTGCCCTGTCTTTTGTCCGTCAGGCAGATGATATCCACGAGCTGCGTGAATTGTTGGGAGATAAGGCTGAGCAAATTAAGGTGATAGCTAAACTCGAGGATCAGGAAGCCATTACCAATATGGTGGACATTATTGCCGTCGCCGACGGCATTATGGTGGCCCGCGGCGATCTGGGTGTAGAGGTGCCCCTGGAAGTATTGCCGCGCATTCAGCGGCGAATTATTCGCACCTGCGCCCAGATGGGCACCAGGGTTATTGTGGCCACCCATATGCTGGAATCCATGATCGAAAACCCAATCCCAACTCGGGCCGAGGTAACCGATGTAGCCAATGCGGTCTACGAAGAAGCTGATGCCATTATGCTTTCAGGTGAGACCACCGTGGGCAAGTACCCTGTTAAATGCGTAGAAATCCTCGACCGCATAGCTCGCTCAACGGAGAGCAGCCGCGGCCTTCGCTTTACCGACAATCTGGCTCTGGAAGATGATAAGCAACAGATCGCCAAGGCAGCTGTAGATCTGGCTACCTCGATTTCAGCCAAAGCGATTATTGTTCCCACCAGGCGTGGGCGCATGGCCAATCGCATTACCAACTGTCATCCGGAGTCTATTATCTGTGCCTTTACCAACAACAGTAGCACCCGTCGGCAGCTGGTGATCAACCGCAATGTGCTGAGCTATCAGATAGAAATTGGCGATGACTCAGAGCAAACACTGGCTGCGGCTGCGGCAATTATGGTTAAGCGGGATGAATTTTCGCCCGATGATCAGGTGGTAGTTATTTCCGATGCTCTGGCAGGCTCTGGTTTTGAAGCGCTGCAAATCCGCAAGATATCAGACCTGCTTTAAGCCGGCTTACTGATTGCCCAGAAAGAACCGATAAGCTTCGTTATTGGTTTCATCTGTATAGTGGTAACCCAGGTTATCCAGAAACTTTTTCATCTCACGGGCATCCTTTTTGGATGCCTGTAAACCGACCAGCACTCGACCAAAAGCAGAGCCATGGTTGCGGTAGTGGAACATAGAGATATTAAAGCGGCCACCCAGCTGCACCAGGAAGTTCAACAGAGCACCAGGGCGCTCGGGGAATTCAAACCGAAATACCTGCTCGTCGACCACCTGAGGAGCATGCCCCCCTACCATGTGTCGAATATGTAACTTGGCCATTTCATTGTCGGTCATATCTGATACTGCATAGCCCTTTTGACTCAACTCCTGCACCAGCTCAATGCGGTCTTCATCTGAAGTGACTTTCATACCTACGAATATCTGTGCCTTATTAGCATCGTTATAACGGTAATTAAATTCGGAGATATTGCGTCTGCGCAGGGCCTTGCAAAATTTTTCAAAACTGCCTGGCTTTTCGTCGATGGTCACCGCCAATACAGCTTCGCGCTTTTCGCCCGTCTCGGTGCGCTCAGAAATATAGCGCAGACGATCAAAATCTATATTGGCACCGCACTGGATTGCCATCAATGTCTGGCCTTCAACAGCATGGGCTTCAACATATTTCTTTAGCCCCGCAATCCCAAGGGCGCCGGAGGGCTCGCAGATAGCACGAGTATCATTGTAGACATCTTTGATGGCGGCACAGATTTCATCGGTGCTGACGGTAATAACTTCATCGACAAGATTTTTGAGTAGCCGGAAGGTCTCCTTGCCAATCTGCGCCACGGCAGTGCCATCCGCAAAGATACCCACTTCTTTAAGTCGCACGCGTCGGCCAGCTTTCATGGCAGCATCCAGACAGGCAGCATCGTCGGACTCCACAGCTATAATTTTAATATCGGGTCGCAGATTTTTAACATAGGCTGCAACCCCAGCACAGAGCCCACCACCGCCTACAGCAATAAAGATAGCGTCCAGATCACCAGGTACCTGGCGCAGAATTTCCATGCCAATAGTGCCCTGGCCAGCAATGATATCCGGATCATCAAAGGGGTGAATATAGGTCAGGCCCTGCTCTTCAATCAGCTTGTTTGCATGGGCCGCCGCCGCATCGTAGCTGTCACCAATCAACACCACCTTGGCGCCTCTGGCGCGCACCGCATCCACCTTAATCTGTGGGGTAGTCTGGGGCATAACAATGGTGGCCTTTACTCCCATCTTTTTTGCAGCCAGGGCCAGTCCCTGAGCATGATTGCCAGCGGAGGCAGCAACAACACCGGCTGCCAACTGCTCTTTGGAAAGATGGCGAAGCTTGTTGTAGGCGCCGCGCAGTTTAAATGAAAATACCGGCTGCAAGTCCTCGCGCTTAAGCAGCACATTATTGTTTAACATGTGGGAAAGCAGTGGCGCTTCATCCACTGGCGTTTCAATCGCCAGGTCGTAGATGCGAGCATCGAGAATTTTTTTGACATACTTTTGCGGCATGGGGCTTTCCGGGTTAATCAGCTGTGGACCAATGGTAATTTGATCGGCTCATTTAAGCCAGCCTCAGTTGGCACTATTCCTCGCCCTAGGCTTTTTTAGTAGCCCTTTTTCACCCTGATTATCTTATAATCGCAGCTGGCGGATTCGAACAATAATCAGAGGGGTAATCAGTGGACCAAAATCAACTAAAACAGGCGGTGGCGCAAGCAGCTGTAGATTACACCCTGGGGCGTATAGATGATGACAGCGTTGTCGGCATTGGCACAGGCTCAACCGCCAACTGTTTTATAGACTTAATCGCGGCCCATAAGCACAGATTTCAGGGCACAGTGGCCAGCTCTGAGGCCTCTGCCGAGCGACTTCGCAGCCATGGCATTGCGGTATTCGAGCTTAATTCGGTCGCGGAAGTCAGCATCTATATTGATGGTGCAGATGAAGCTAATCCAAGGCTGGAATTAATTAAAGGTGGCGGCGCCGCACTTACCAGAGAAAAAATTGTTACTGCAGTGGCCAAAGAATTTGTCTGTATTGCGGATGAGAGCAAGTGGGTAGATTATCTGGGCACCTTCCCATTGCCCGTCGAAGTGATTCCTATGGCCCGCAGCCATGTCGCGCGGGAATTAGTTAAGCTGGGTGGCGACCCGGTGTGGCGCGAAAGCGTTGTGACAGACAATGGCAACCTGATTCTGGATGTGCACCATCTCCACCCCATAGGCTCAGCCTGCGAGCTGGAGGAAAAGATCAATCAAATTACTGGTGTGGTGACCAATGGTCTTTTTGCCCTTAAGCCTGCAGATATTTTATTTTTGGCTACCCAGCAGGGCATAGTGACTCACAGAGCTCAGCCCTAGAATTCTCAGATCGGATCAATTATTTTATCCAGCAGCTGGGGATGTTTGACTAGAAAGCCCTGGATATAGTCAATTGCATTTTCATCCCCCACTGTGGTGCCCGAGAGGTTGACCGCCAATGTGGGTAGCAACTCACCTCGCTTCTGTCGCTTTTGCAGAAACTTTAGCGCATTGGTAAATACCCATTTATCTAAATCATCTATTAGAGAAAAATGTTCTGCCACTGGGATAAATTCTGAGGGCGGCACAATGGTGCCATCGCTGTCGCGCATGCGCACCAGAATCTCATAGTATTTGGGCAGTGCAACATTGGGATTTAACGAGACTATGGGCTGGGCAAACAGCGTAAACCTGTTTTCATCCAATGCTGAGACAATCTTGGGCATGCTGGTAGCCAATCGGCGACGCTTGGTGACCTCTTCATTAAAGGACTGAAAATGAATTTTATTGCGGCCCTTGTCACGAGCAGCGGCACAGGAAGAGCCGGCACTGATCATAAGATCAATATCCGAAAGCGCTTCCGAATCAATCATAATGCCGCCAATACTGGCACCCACACGCAGAGTTTCGCCCTCCCAGGGAATACTGAAGTCTTTGATCACCTCCAGTACCTGCTCGGCCATAGCCATGGCCTTGTCATAGTTTATACAGTGCAATAGAAGCGCAAACTCATCATTGCCAATACGCGCAGCAATATCACTGGGCCCGGTTATCTCCATTAACAGGCGGGCAAACTGTACTAACAATTCATCGCCTGCCATATGCCCACTGGTGTCATTGATTACCGAAAAGTTATACAGATCAATATAGAGCAACGCATGAATGGAGCCCTCTAGCTTGGCACTTTCTATAGAGCGCTGAAGCCGCTCCGCCAGCGATTTTCTGTTGGGCAAGCCGGTGAGTGTATCGTGCATAGACTGCCAGCGCAGGCGGCTGGATACTCGCCGCGCTTCACTCAGAGGGCGCAATATGACCAGGCACTTTTGCATGCGGTTCATGGCATCGCGCATGGGGAACGCCGACACGGCCACGGGCATGGGCTCAGCACCGCGAATCTTTAATAGCAGAGACTCGGTCTCCTGAATATTGGTTGCCTGAGTCAGGGCATCATGAACTGGCGTCACTCTGACCCCAGTCTCCTCATTAGCCAGAGGCATCACGGCTTCGATCTGCATTGTCTTCGAAGTATCTAGCTCGAATCCCAGCAACTGCTCGGCCATAGGGTTCATCTCTGTAACAAAGCCCTCGGCATCAACCACCAGCACAGCATCTGCGACACTTTTGGCCGCGCAGTCGAACAGGCGACCGCGATTGGCTAACTCCTCTGCTACCAAACTGCTATGGGTGCGGTCGCGGCAGAGTAAAATTAACTCTTCAGAGGGATCGGCGCAGGAAAAAATCTGTATATCCAGTCGCCGGGAGTCCCCTTCTGAGGTGGCGGCAAGAATATAACCCTGGGGGTTTTGCTCTGCCAGATTAGTCAGGGTCTGGCAGATATCCGGGCCATCCTGATCACTGAGGTCGGGGAACAACAGCCGCACCGAACTGCCGCACAACAACTCTTTGCTATAGCCAAACAATGTTGCTGCAGACGGACTCAGCGTTGAGATATAACCATGGCAATCCACCACCAGAAGAACGCTGTCAGGATCAAAGCGAATATTGCGATTGATAGCCACTGCCTGAGAACATTCGCTATCAGCGGCTTGGCCCTGGTGGCCGGGAGTTGCAGGACTGGGCGCTGAACTGTCTGTTTGGGCATTAAAGTGAATGCGAATCAGACCATAGATATTACTGCCATCGCGATAGGCGCGCATGGAGATTGCCAGTATGGGCTCCCTCGACTCAGGGCCGGCACCAAAGGCATTGACGAACTGATCCAGAAGCCGGTTGTGGCTAGGCCTGGCACAGCGTTTTTCGCCTATGGCAATAATGACTTCATGGAGCTCAGAGGCAAATAAGCTGCCGTTAAGGCCGGGAAATAACGAGTAAAACCCCTTGCCCTGTGACTGCCCAGAGGAGACACCGAAAAATTTGGCGGCTCTGCGGTCTATCATTACGATTTTAAAATTTTCATCGACGACCATAACGCCGCCTTTAAGGCGAGCGGCCACCAGGTCTTTACTAAGAACCTGATTAAGCGCATGATTTAGCCCGCTACCAATCGCTTTATCCAGAGATTTAGCTGTCTTTTTCTCTAGTTCTGTCCCAGAAACAATTCCATCTGCATTCAAGACATCTGTCATTGGCATTTAACCTTGGGAGAGCAGCTCCCTTAAATCAATAATCGCCGCATTGGCGCGGCTGATATAAGACGCCATCACCAGTGAGTGATTGGCAAGTACACCAAAGCCCTCACCATTAACAATAATCGGGGCATTAACAGGCTGCTGAGTCATTTCCAGCTCCCGCACAATTTGTCGCACACTGGCACGGGCGTTTTTCTTTTCTAGAACATCAGCAAAATCAATTTCGATCGCCTGTAGAAAATGTAGCAGTGCCCAGGCGGTTCCGCGAGCTTCGTAGAAAACATTATCAATCTGCATCCAGTCGGTTTTCACCACAAGCTCTCTGGGGGAAGCTGTGGATTGGCGCGCATCTGCGGCTCCAGCCAGATCTGTATTGATGCGCCTCTGTCCCACACTGGCAGAAAGTCTCTGTGACAGGCTGCCCAATCTGGTTTCAACCGTACCCAGCCAGTAGCGCAGGTTGTCGGCCCGAGCATAGAACTGGGCATCGAATTCCTGCTCGTCGCCCAGACGCTGCTGGTAGCTTTTCAAGTAATCGCGACCATCGGCATATTCACTCTCGGGCCAGGGCACGGCCCAGCTCTGGTGGTCAACATTAAATCTGGGCTCGGCCAGGGCCAGGTCGCGATCTTCCGTAGACTGAGATTGAGAGCGACTAAAGGATTCCCGCAAGGCTTTACTAAGGTCGCGCACCTGAACCAGCACACCAAATTCCCAACTTGGCAGGTTATCCAGCCACAGGCCTGGAGGTATAACATCATTGGCCATATAACCGCCGGGCTTATTGAGCATGGTATCGACCACATAAACCAATGTGCCAGTAGTGGCGGTGCCAACGATCGCCTGCTCCGCCTGGTTATTAATTGATGTTACCTTAAATAGATCGGGCTCATCACTCCAGTACCAACCCAGCAGTATCACCAGCAGCAACAGTAACAGCGCAGTGAAAAGACTGTAACGCAAGCCTTTGGGAGCCCGCTCGCCCACATAGTCTTCGGACAGTGTTTCACTCATACTATTGAAGGAGCGACTCCACCGCGATCTCAGTCCCCTAAAGAATTTCATCAATGGTGCATCCCACCCATAGGCTTGGCAACCAGACTGCGAATTTCGGCGTTAACCTGAAGGCTTCCGCATTGATCTGTATTAAGTAGCAGTGGCGTATTCTCTCCTGTAACCAGTGGCTGCTGAATATTAAACAGCATAATATGCAGCCCACCGGGCTGGAATACCAATGTATCGCCCGCCTCTATAAGTAGGCCGCCGGAAACCGGTCGCATGCGCATCATGCCATCACTGTGCAGGTGCTCATGGAACTCGAGGCGGTCAGATAGAGGGGATTCGGCACTGAGAATCTGACAGGCCTGATTGCCGCTGTTGGTAATGCTAAGAAAGCCCGCAGTCACAGTGCGCCCCGGAGGCATGGTGCGAATATAGGCATCAGTGACTGTGAGAGCCCCAGATTCAGGTGCGGAGCCATGGGCATGACCGACCGAGTGAGCGCCCGAGTGAATAGCCGATTGGGAATAGCTGTATGGGGCTAGCAGCGCAAACTGCGCAGCTAGAATAAGTGCAACGATTTTTTTCATACTGGTCCTCTCGAAAACTATAGCACGGGGCTAGCGAGGTTGGCTGGTTTGAGGTTTATTACCCTCTGTATGCTACCAAAATGTTAAACTGAGGGTCAGAGTATTTTGAACTGTTTACAGATTTTATCTCTGCACCCTATTTATTAAGCCTGAACGGCAACGGAATAGCGACATGAAGAAATTTTTAAAACTGAGCCTGGGGCTCGTGGCTCTCTCGTTGAGCCTAGCCTGTTTTGCTCAGCTGTCCCTGTCGCAAGCCTCTGGTGCTGGGGATAATAAGCTGGCGCTAGGCGACAACAGTTTTATCCCTGTCGAGCAGGCCTACCAGGTGGATGTTTCGGTGGAGGGCAGCCAGCTGCGCTTTGACTGGACCATTACCCAGGGTTATTACCTGTACAGAGATCGCTTTAAATTCAATGCCGTGGATCCCAGCAGTCAGCTACAGCCACCGATTTTTCAGACGGGCAAGATAAAGTGGGACGATTACTTTGAGGCCGAACTGGAGGTTTACTATAAAAGTACCACTGTAGTCCTGCCCTTCAGCACAGATGCCCAGCAAATAGAAATTCAGATAGAGTCCCAGGGCTGTGCCGACGCGGGCCTCTGCTATCCACCCTATAAACAGTGGGTGACCGTTGATCTGCTGTCGGGCAATGTAGATATTAGCAATCAACCCTCAGCGTCAGCGCAGCGAGGTAATAGCGCTACCTCGTCGACAGATACGCCACTATCTCTGGGCTGGGTGCTTATCTTTGCTCTCGCCGGGGGCATGATTTTAAATCTGATGCCCTGCGTTTTCCCTGTGCTCTCAATCAAGGCTCTCAGCTTCGCTCGAGCTCATCAGTCTAACCGCAGCAAACAGATACATGGTTTGGCTTACACGGCCGGCGTGGTACTGAGCTTTGTTGCCATAGCTGTGGTTATGCTGGCGCTGCGCTCAGCGGGAGAGGCCGTGGGCTGGGGTTTTCAGCTGCAATCTCCAGGCTTTATTATTGGTTTGATCTATCTGTTTTTTGTTATGGGACTGGCGTTTTCTGGCTACTTAGAGATCGGTACCGGGCTTATGTCCATGGGTCAGTCGGCAGACAGCAACCAGGAGAGTCTCGGCTCGTCCTTCTTGACTGGGGTTTTAGCTACCACTGTTGCCAGTCCCTGCACCGCCCCTTTTATGGGTCCTGCGTTGGGCTTTGCCGTCTCGCAATCCTCCGCTGTTGCCCTGCTGGTATTCGCGTTTCTCGGCCTGGGTATGGCCCTGCCCTTTATCCTACTTACTTTGATCCCAGGGCTTAGTCAGCGCCTACCAAAAGCTGGCCAGTGGATGGATACCTTTAAGCAGTTTTTGGCTTTCCCGCTCTATCTAACCGCTGCCTGGCTGGTTTGGGTAGCCGGCCGACAAACCAGTGTGGATGTGGTAGCCGCGGTGATTGTGGGGCTAACACTGATTGCTATGGCGATTTGGCTGTGGAAGCTGAATCAGGCCGCTGGCGTAAAAACTTGGCAACCCAGCGTCAGTAAACTGCTGGCTGCACTTTGTCTGGCGGGCGCTGTGGCCATACCAGCCGCAGGCCTCTCAGATGACGGAAAAGAGGTAGGCTGGGAAACTTACTCTCCCCAGCGTCTCAGTCAGCTGCGCAGCACCGGCAAGCCTGTATTGGTCAATCTAACCGCAGACTGGTGTATTACCTGTCTGGCCAATGAAAAGGTTGCATTGAGCTCAGAAGCTTTTTATCAGGCTCTGACAGATAACAATATCACCTATATGAAGGGCGACTGGACCCATGCTGACCCTGAGATTACCGAACTGCTCAATCAGTATCAGCGCAGCGGTGTACCTTTGTATCTGCTTTATCCCAAAGGCGATGGGCAGGCACAGATTTTACCGCAAATTCTTCTGCAAGACGTGGTTTTGAATGCCCTAAATAGCGTCAACTAGGCTTTTCGCCGAACTTAGGCGCATTTAATCGCCAAATAAACGAACTTAAGTGAAGTTCGCTCTACATGCCTTATTTTGGTGCGATTATGGGGCTAAAACTCAGTATCTAGCTGCTAAACCAGCCCGGGAACAGAATAACCCCTTGGAAAATGCGGTAAAAATTCGTTTAAATGTAGCTAATTTCGTCGAAAATCAGTTTTTTCTGCTAATTCTGGACAGGGTCTAACTTTTAGGGCAGACTGCTTCAATACTTGGCAGACCTGTGATTAATATTATGGCGACCATACTTCTTCTCCACGGCCCCAATCTGAACCTGCTCGGCACTCGCGAGCCAGAGCTCTATGGCAGTGAGTCTCTGGATCAGATCAACCGGCATCTAATGGATACTGCAGCCAGTGCAGGCCATCAGTTACAGGCACTGCAAAGCAATGCGGAGTACGAACTGATTCAGCGAATCCACGATGCCCGGCAGGAAGAGGTTGACTATATTATCTTCAATCCTGGCGCCTTCACCCACACCAGCGTGGCACTGCGCGACGCCCTGCTAGGTGTGGAGATTCCCTTTATTGAGGTGCATCTCTCCAATGTTCACGGACGTGAAGAGTTTCGACGCCACTCCTATTTTTCTGATATTGCTGAGGGCGTTATTTGCGGCTTCGGCGCTAAAAGCTACGATCTTGCGCTGCACGCGGTGCTTAGCAAGCTTGACCAATAACGAGAGATTAGAATGGACATTCGCAAAGTTAAGAAACTGATAGAACTGCTGGAAGAATCCAATATTAACGAGCTGGAGATCACTGAGGGCGAAGAGTCTGTGCGTATTAGTCGCGGCGCTCCAGTAACCTATTCTGCACCCCCAGCCCCGGCACCAGTGGCTGCGCCTGCAGCGCCAGCTGTTATTGCTCCAGCTGCTGCACAGGCACCAGCACCTGCAGCGGACGAGCTGAGTGGTCATGTGGTGCGCTCGCCCATGGTGGGTAGCTTCTACAGCTCGCCTGCACCTGGCTCCCCTGCCTTTGTTCAGGTCGGCCAGACTGTGGCCCCCGGCGATGTGCTGTGCATTATCGAAGCCATGAAAATGATGAATCAGATTGAAGCCGACAAAGCGGGCACCATAGGGGCCATATTGCTTGAAGACGGTGAGCCGGTTGAATTCGATCAACCTATGTTTACCATTGTTTAAAGCCTGCTAGGAACCTGATCATGCTGGATAAAGTGCTTATCGCCAATCGCGGCGAAATTGCCCTAAGAATTCTTCGCGCCTGCAAAGAGTTAGATATTAAAACTGTTGCAGTGCACTCAAAAGTGGACGCCGACCTAAAACATGTGAAGCTGGCGGACGAAGCTATCTGCATTGGACCCAACCCCTCGCCTCAGAGTTACCTCAATGTGCCTGCAATTATCAGTGCTATGGAGATTACTGGCGCTCAGGGTGTTCACCCAGGTTATGGATTTTTAGCCGAGAATGCAGACTTTGCCGAGCAGGTAGAGAACAGTGGCTTTGTATTTATAGGTCCAACGGCCGATGTAATCCGGGTTATGGGAGATAAGGTAGCCGCCATTAAGGCAATGAAAGAAGCTGGCGTGCCCACAGTGCCAGGCTCAGACGGCCCGCTGCCCAATGACCCTGCCTTTCTTAAAGCTACGGCCCTGCGTATAGGCTATCCGGTGATCATCAAAGCTGCTGCTGGTGGCGGTGGCCGCGGCATGCGCGTCGTTGAAAACGAGCAAACCCTGCTAAATGCAGTGAGCATCACCAAGACAGAGGCCGCAGCCGCCTTTGGCGACGGTACTGTCTATATGGAGAAATTTCTGCAAAACCCACGCCATGTAGAGGTACAGATACTCTCAGATGGTCAGGGCAGTGCTATACATCTGGGTGACCGAGACTGTTCCCTGCAGCGGCGTCATCAGAAGGTAATTGAAGAGGCGC
>ENA-OREM01001431-OREM01001431.1-marine-metagenome-genome-assembly--contig:-NODE-1431-length-11759-cov-3.424670_pt1 | contig 11759 bp, 9 predicted proteins | sample MGYA00248623_ERZ508561 | MGnify/ENA primary metagenome ERZ508561 (study PRJEB26227, sample SAMN06264494) | marine metagenome | isolation source: Columbia River Estuary | place: USA:Columbia River Estuary...
TGCCCGAAGCTTCTTTGACGGCAACAACATTGGCAATTTCTGCCAATTCGAGAGTGGTTTCTACACTCATGTTAGAGCCCGTACGGCCAGGTACATTATAGAGAATAATCGGTAAATCAGTGTATGAAGCGACTTGCTTGAAATGTGCTACAATACCCTGTTGAATGGGTTTGTTGTAATAAGGAGAGACGGACAAAATGCCATCAACACCCTTAGGCAATTGTTGAAAAAGACCCGCTAAACCAGCGGTGTTGTTGCCACCAATTCCATAAACTATAGGAAGCTGACCATTATTGACCTCTAATACGGTTTCGAGCACGGCGCGCTTTTCGTCTTGACTAAGCGTTGGAGACTCGCCAGTGGTACCCTGAACAACTAAGAAGTCCGTACCGCCGTTGATCTGTAACGACACTAATTTTTTGAGTGCGTTGAAATCGATATTGCCATCGGTTTGAAAGGGCGTTACGAGTGCTACGCCTGAGCCTTTGAATTTGTTCATGATTGGATGCGTTGAAGGGTCTGTTGGATAAATTCGAGTTGCGCTTCTGGTGTATTTTGCTGGGTATCGAGCAACATGTCAAACTGAGGGTCAATCTCATTGATACCAAGCCATTGCATGATTTTAGACTTTTTAAGTAAACCTTTGATTTTAGAATCGGGCGTGCCAAACCAAAGCAGTAAGTCGAAGTTTTTTTGAAGCTCAGCCTCTAGCTGGACATCTTTCAATTTGCCAAACATTGTGTAATCTGCAGGTGAATTGTAGTAGATTAAAAAATGTGGCGGAAGTGTCTTTTTGTCGAGCTCTTTTGGGATATTGACGATAATAAGCGCATGAGCAAACTTTTTTTGTTGCAAAAAATGGTCTATTGCCTTTACAAAGGCACGCATTTGTTGGTCGTCTTGATAAGACCAAACAACGACCATGCTTTTTGTTTGCTCCCAAATACTGAGTTTACTCACTGCGAAATCATTTTAATGAAGTCATTTTCTGACAACAAAGTTACACCTAAGTCTGTAGCTTTTTGCAATTTGGCTGGTCCCATATTGGCCCCAGCGATTAAAAAATTTGTTTTGGCCGATACAGACGACCCTAATTTACCGCCATTGAGCTCGATCAGTTCTTTGAGTTCGTCGCGACTAAAGGTATCGAAAGTACCTGAAATAACGCATATTTTTCCATCGAGTACATTGGATTTAAGCGCTTTTTGAACAGCTTCAAATTGTAGGCCCATGTCTTTTAGACCTGCGATATGCGCAACATTTTCGAGGTTTGAAAAATAAGCGAGTATCGATTGCGCAATCTTCTCGCCAATTTCGACTACTTTTAGCAAGTCCTCTAAACTTGCGGCCTTCAACGCATCAATATGCTGGAAGGCTTGTGCCAATTTTTTAGCGACGGTTTCACCTACAAACCGAATACCCAATCCGAACAAAACACGTTCGAAAGGCACTTCTTTTGACGCGGCAATAGATTGCAACAAATTATTGGCCGACTTTTCTGCCATTCGCTCTAGCGTCAGGAGTTGATCGAAAGTTAAAAAATATAAATCTAAAGGATTTTTAATCATGCCTTTAGCATGCATTAACTCAACTGTTTCTTCACCCAAACCATCAATATTCAGCGCTTTTCTGCTGATGAAATGCATGATTTTCCCCGTTACTTGTGGCCTACAGGTTGCTTCGTTCGGACAATAGTGCTGGGCCTCTCCTTCTTGTCGTACTAAGAGCGCATGGCATTCCGGACAGTTGTCAATGAAAGGAATGCGCTGATCTGTGGTGCGAAGGCTGAGATTAACGCCAACAATTTTGGGAATGATTTCGCCGCCCTTTTCGACCTGAACGGTATCTTGCTGACATAAATCGAGTTTTTGGATTTGGTCTGCATTATGCAAAGACGCGCGCTTCACGGTAGTACCACCCAATTGGACGGGCTTCAAATTGGCAACTGGCGTGATGGCACCCGTTCTACCTACTTGAAAAGTCACGGATTCGAGCAGGGTTTCGACCTGCTGGGTTTTGAATTTGTAGGCAATAGCCCAACGTGGAGACTTAGCAGTGAGGCCGAGTTCTGCTTGCTGGGCAAAAGAATTGACTTTAATGACCACGCCATCGATGTCGAAAGGCAAAGTGGCGCGTTGGGCATCCCAGTAATGAATGAAATTCATGATACCAGTGATGGTATTGGTCTTTTCGATCATGCGCAAGGCTGGATCGGGCACCTTGAAACCCCATTGCTGGGCCATTATAACAGATTCGTAGTGCCCACTCGCTTCTGATTTCAGGCCATGAACGCCGTAGAGAAAGCAATCCAGACCTCTCTTCGCTACTTCTTTGGAATCTAAGAGTTTGAGAGTGCCAGCAGCGGTGTTGCGCGGATTGGCAAACAAAGGCTCACCTTGCGCTTCTCGCAGCTGATTGAGGGCCTCAAAATTTTGTTGGGGCATGAAGATTTCTCCGCGAATTTCGAAATCTGGTGGAAACACTCCTTGCAAGGCCAACGGAACGGTGCGAATGGTGCGGACATTCGTCGTGACGTCTTCGCCTTGCGTGCCATCGCCACGCGTAAGGGCGAGTTGCAATTGACCGTTTTGGTAGTGCATGCCGATTGCTACGCCGTCGTACTTGAGTTCACAAACAAAATCAGAGGCTTCTTGCAACGCTTTTTGACAGCGCTCTGCCCACTCAATGATTTCTTGCTCAGAGTAAGTATTGGAAAGCGAGAGCATTGGAAAACGGTGTGTTTTGGTCTCGAATTTTTTGGTGAGGTCGCCACCAACCCTACGCGTTGGGCTATTGGGGTCTATGAAATCAGGGAATTGCGCTTCGAGGGTTTCTAGCTCCTTGAGCAGCATGTCAAAATCGTAGTCGGAAATTTGTGGATTGTTCTGAACGTAATAGGCTTGATTATGCGCATGAAGCGCCGTAGCTAATGCTTTCATTTTGGCCTGAACTTGCACTTGATCCATAGGTTAAAGTTACGATTTTTGTGCTAAAATCATGCGTTGCTTGCCTTGTAAATCGGTATAAATTTGAACCGTCTGATAGCCTTTTCCCTCGAAAAGTGCTTTTGTCTGAAGCGCGTAATTTTCGTGGATCTCCAAAGCCAAGAAACCACCAGAAAGCAAGCTTTTTTGGGCAATCTTGATGATTTGTTTGTAAAAAAGCAAGGGGTCGTGGTCGGGGACGAACAAAGCTAAATGCGGTTCGTAATCCAGTACATTGGCCTGCATTTGATGTTGATCTTCAAAAGGAATATAGGGTGGATTAGAAACGATGAGGTCAAAAGAACCTAACACTTCTGAATCAAAAATATCGCTATTTTTAAAAGCGACATCGAGCTTGAGTTGTGCTGCGTTTTCTTTGGCAAGCGCTATCGCATCTGATGAGAGGTCAAGGCCTTTCACCTCCGCATCTGGAAACTTCTTTTTGAGCGCCAGAGCTATGCAACCAGAGCCAGTGCAGAGGTCGAGAATCTGCGTGAAAGTGTGTCCTTGATTTGACAGTAAATCAATGAGTTCTTCTGTTTCTGGTCTTGGAATGAGCGCTCTTTGATCTATTTTTAAGTTTAAATCGGCAAAATAGACTGTGCCAATAATATACTGGAAGGGCTCATGTTTTTGCAAACGCTTGACTACATTGCGAATGAGTAGTAAATCTGATTCCGAGAATTTTGCGTTGGCATTCAGCAAAATTTCACTCGAGGACCATCCAAAATGGCTTGAAAGCAAAGTGGCCCACATGGATTTACATTCACTCTGCGAAAATGAAGGCGCCAACGCTTCAAAAAAATACGTTTTGGCACTAGAAACCCTGTTATCTGAAACAAACATTATTGCTTGCGTAATTTGATAAACGGCTTGATTTTTTCGTTTTCGATCAAGACCGTAAGGTTGTAGTAAGCAATTTTCCATTCGCCATTTTGCAGCACGCAAATACCACTGCCTCTACAACCTTCCATCCAGGTTGCCAAATCTTCGTCAAAATAGGCCACGGTGCCATTTGCTGCAAATTGCCAATGTCGATGGCTAGGCTTGAAGTCCCAGGCTTTTCCTTTCTCGAAATAAGGCTTGCAAAAAGCCATAAATTCGGGTTTGGTCCAGCGTTCACCGGGCGCGGTTCCTAAAAACACAAAATCAGCGCTTGTAACCGAAAAGTAAGGCTCAAATTTGGCTTGAGCTGCAGCTATATGCCAGTTATCAATTATTTGGTCCAAAGAATGGACGTCCTTTAGTGTGCTTTGAGCCTTGCCAGTGAAAGCAAGAAGTAGGAATAAAAAGCCAAAGAAGCTATTTTTCATGATGCGTTCTGTTGTTAAAATTGAAATAAATGACCTCGTTTCTTACAATGCCTCTAGCTTGAATACACATTTACCTTTGATAAAAGTGCGCCAGGCGTAGTTTTGTACCTGCCCAACTTGAGCGCTAACCGGATATTCAAAAATAGCAAAGGTTGCGTCCTTGCCTTTTTCGAGCGTGCCAATGCGCTTTTCAGCAAAAGAAGCAAAAGCCGCATGGATGGTCATGCCGCGCAGCACTTCATCTAAAGTCAGTGATTCGCCTCCATTCCGATGAACAGAGGCTTGAATCGTTAAAAATGGATTGGTTTGTTCGACCGGAAAATCGGTGCCAATCGCCAACATTCCAAACTGATTGAGCAAGGTTTTGTAGGCGTATGCGCCTTTCATTCGGGCTTTGCCTAAACGCGCTTCTGCCCAGTCTGCATCGGATACCGCATGCGTAGGCTGCACAGATGGGAAAACCGCAAATGCAGCAAATTTTTGGAAATCTTGAGGGTCAATCACCTGGGCGTGCTCAATGCGAAAGCGGTGATCTGGTTTTTGGGCATAAACTTCACTGTAGAGCTTCAAGATCAGCGCATTTGCGGAGTCACCAATACTATGCGTATTCATTTGGTAGCCATTTTGGAGACAAAACTGAGCGAGATCTTGCATGCGTTCGATCTCGGTGAGCAACAAACCTCTACTTTCTTGATGATCGTGGTAGGGCATTTTGAGCAAAGCACCCCTCGATCCGAGCGCACCATCTGCAAAGCACTTGAAACTGCGAATGGATAGGTTTCTGAAACTGAAGGGTCCGTTTTGCTGTGCAAAGCGCCGGTTTTGAGGTGAGTCCATGAGCATGGCGTATAAATTCAGTTTCAACTTACCGCTTTTGATCAAAAATCGAAACCAACCAATGTGTTCAAAATCAATACCGGCTTCGTGTACACCCGTAATGCCGTACTGAAAAAGCTCTTCTTGCACCTGCAAAAGCGCCTTGAAATATTGTGCTCTTGAATAATCAGGAATAAAAGGCTGAACGAGATTCATGGCGTTATCTACGATAAGTCCAGATGGTCTGTAAGTTTGGAGCATTAGGACTTCACCACCAGTGAGCATAGGTATTTTATCGCGTAACTTACTCTTATTGATTAAAAAATCATTGATGAGCGCCGCATGACCATCCACGCGGTACAGACATACAGGAATATCTGGAAAAACTTCATTCAGTTTTTCGTTGGTCGGAAAATCTTGACCAGCCCATGTGGTTTGGTCCCAGCCACGTCCGACAAGAAATTTTAGCCCCGGATGTTGGGCTTTGTACTGCTCGCATTTATGGATCAGCTCTTGCTCAGAGCGAACGCCGCGTAAATCGACACCTAATAACTGCTTGGCGTACATCAGCATGTGACCATGCGCGTCGGTGAGTCCTGGATACATTTCCTTGCCTTGCGCATCTATCGTTTCATCGGAACGGTATTTATTGAGAATTTGACGCTCGGGCCCTACCTCCACTATTTTTCCATCGCGGATGGCAATGGCCTCGTGAATGGTGCCCGATAAATCCATGGTGTGAATTTTGGCATTGTGAACAATGAGGTCGACCTTCTCTCCTTTCATGCAAGCAGACAGAAGCGCAACCAATAATACAAGGGATGTAATGATTTTCATACTAAAACGGATAACCAATTCCAAAATTGAGGTAATTCGGCAAAAACGGACGAGGCATGAGCTCCTTGACTTGATCCAGACTCATGTTGAAATGCTGCATGCCTTCTGCATAATAGGTTTCTCGGGTCTTGAAATCTTGGAAAACCCAACGGGCACCATCGGCAAATGCGGGATCGTAGATTGGGAAACCAACATCTAAGCGAAGTATGAAGTAGTCGAGGTCCATGCGCAAGCCCACACCAGCAGAAATCGCGAGCTGCGGAATGAAGGTTTGCCAATTGAACTGACTTCCCAAGCGAGATGCATCTTCTCTGTAGGTCCAGATGTTGCCAAAATCGGTAAAAAGCGCGCCTTTGAACGTCGAACTCATTTCAAAACGATACTCCAATGCACCACCAAAACGAATGTCGCCAATTTGAGTGGCCAAGCGATTGGTATCGAGGTGGTATTTATAAGAACCCGGACCCAAGGCTCTTGCACGCCAGCCTCGGTTGTCGTTGGAACCTCCGCCAAAAAAACTGTAGTCATAGGGCATCGAAGTTTGCGAATTTCGGTACGAAAGGCCGGCTCCAGCTTGCATGCGCAGGTGCAAAGTACTTTTATTGAGGACTCTTTTGGAGGCAATCAGTTGGTTGTCGAGGCGAACAAATTGAGAATAGGGTTGCTTACCGAGTAAGTACTGACCATTGAGGGTATCTTGACGCGCTCGGAATGCATACAATAAGTTTCCTGCTGCATCGAGGGTTGTATTGAAATAGAGCGTACCGTTGTAGCGCTTTTTCTTTCCTGGTTTGTCGTCTTTGTCTTTGTTGGAGTATTCGTAGGCAAATTTGAAATCTTGCCATATAAACTGATTGCTGTAGGTATTGTACAGAAAAAGGTCGTTGATTTGATTGAGCTGCGCTTCAAAAGCGGCAGATTTCTGAATATTTACATATTTAATGACCGATGCCCCCGGCAAACCCATCTGAAAAACTTGTGTCTTGCCCACCAAAAACTTCCAGGTATAGTTGAGCTGAAAAACCCGGCGATCAAAAATATTGCGCTTTTCGAAATTCATGGCCGCGCTGATGACCGTCCGTGGTTTTTGACGCTTTCCGAGTAAGGTCACGGGTGTTGGAAAGAGACCTGGTAAATCGAGTTTGAGACTCGGTCCCAACTCGAAAGTATTAAAGGTGCGGCCTGCTGCTACGAGCTGGGTTTCGGAATTGGCGTCGAAGACCGGTGGTTGCGACTCAAAACCACCCCCTAAAGAGAAAGTAAGTCTTTCGGCACCACCAAATAAATTTTTGTTGGTGTAGTTCAGCGATGCAGCAGCACCTAAAAGACCAAAACTAGAGGTAAAACGAGGATCGAAAGCCCAAGATTGCTTTTTGATGGGCTCGAGGTAATAGTGAACGTTGAGCTGATTGCTGCCCGGAATTTCTTCGATGTAGGGCTTTACTGAAGCAAATACACCCAACTGAACCAAAGAGCGGTAAGAACGATCGAGGTAATATTCTTTGTACGTGTTGTCTTGCTCGAGGTAATTTTGCATTTCGAGTACGTCGGGGTCGAGCCAAGGTGAGGCGCCGTTGTAGCGGAGGGTCATGGTGCGCCAATTGCTTTTAGTGCCGTATGGAACTTTTAAGTCGAGGGCCTGCTTCTTAGAGTACAGTAATTCGTCGTATTTGAGCTGCTTGGTCGTATTGACATACTGAGGCTGCAGAGAATCGTAAAGACTCAGACCTGCTTTGGCCATCTCATTGGCGAAGGTTCCGGAAACCTGGAGTGTATCGGCCAAATGAAAATAAACGCGATTGATTTTGGTTTCGCGGTACGGAACGCGCACAAGGCTGTCAGGATTTTGCACTGAGGGCACTAAGCGGTCCTCGAATTTAACGACAAGGTTAACCGTCATGGTCTGGCGATTGGTATCGGCCTGAAACTGAATGCTGTTGCTATTGAATTTGTAAACGCTTTCGTCGCGCATGAATTTGGCGACCTTCTCGCGATAGGAAGCGAGGTAATCGAGGTCAAACGGCTGGCCAATGAGAGGGTGTTCACCGAGTGGTTGGTATTCTTTGCGGATGAGTTTTTGATGGAGATCGCGCAATAGGCGTGCACCTGTGTATGTGACTGAATCGATGATGTACTGTGGACCTTCGTCGATGTGATAAACGGCTTGTACCGAACGCCTGTGTTCGTTATAGCTCAGTTCAGAGCGCACACTTCCGTAGTAGTATCCTTTTTTGACAAGGTAGCGACGCAGCTGATCTTCATTTTTATGGTGAAGGACTGTGTCAAAAACTACAGGCTTTTGTCCGTACTTGTATTTGAGTTTTTCTGCCCAGATGGCCTGTTTAAAAGTGCTGTCTGGTTGTGCTTTGTAGCGGAAGTCAGGTTTATTGTGTTGAATAGCCTTGGCATTTCTTTTAGCGTTAATCGCATTTACTTTTGCTCTTTTGCGTTGCAACTTAGCATCAAAATGAGCAAGCCGTTGGATTTTTTTCTGGGCTACCGCCGAAGAATCAATGGCGTTATACAGCCAAAGTTTCCAAGGAGCACCAAAAAAGCGCGCATTGGGTTGCTGCCTCAGTACTTGTGTGAGTTCGTAGCGATCGAGTTTGGTCGTGAGCGGATTATCTAAGGCAATCGTGGTGCTGCGCAAGAGGTGGTTGCCCTGCGGCACATTCTTAGACATGCGGCAACCCGCTAAAAGCAGTGAAGTGAAGACAAATAATTGTACTTTTGAAAACAGGCGCATTGTGTTACAAAAGTAAATAATATTCACCTTGGAAAAGCTCAGTCAGCAAAAGATCAAAGACCTCAAGAAATTACAGCTTAAAAAGCACCGAGATTCAGAGCAATTGCTCTATCTAGAAGGAGAAACATTGGTGAAAGATTTGTGTCGGGAGTTTCCTGAACTCATTGTTTCCTTGATTCTAAGCGAAGATAAACATCAAGATTTTGAATCGTACCATTACCCGCGCTTTGTAGCTACTTCAAAAGACCTCGAAAAACTCAGCGCGCAAAAAACCTTTAAAAAGGTAAATGCCGTGGTCAAATATCCAAGTCCAACTGCTTGGAAAAAAGGTCAGAAAGCCTTGCTGCTCGATCAAATTCAAGATCCAGGTAACCTTGGCACAATCATCCGCACGGCAGATTGGTTCGGAATTCAACACATTTTTTGCGCACCGGGGACAGCCGATTACCTCAATCCGAAAGTCATTCATGCATCCATGGCTTCGGCCTTTAGAGTACACGTTCACTACCAAGATTTAGCAGCACTTTTAGAGGCCAACCCCAGCAAAACTTTTGGCGCGTTTATGGACGGTACTGATTTTCAGCAGGTCAAGCCTAAGGAGATCGAATTCTTAGTGCTCGGTCACGAAGGGCACGGCATTAGTCCTCGTCTTGATCAGCTTTTGAAAAAGCGCATCAGTATTCCGTCAAAAGGAGCGGCTGAATCCTTGAATGTGGCGGTTGCGGCCGGAATTTTACTCCAACATATGAGTAAATAACCGAATTCATTAGCAAGATCAGGGAAAAGGCCGTATTTTTGCAAACTTCCCTTTTTTACGATGCTAGATCTCGATTTATACGAAGCCAAAAAACTCTATCCTTTTCAAGAAAAGACCGTCAACCAAGTACTCGACGAACTCCGAAAAAACGGTAGCAACTTCAATTTACTCTACCAGCTTCCGACCGGAGGAGGCAAAACCGTCATTTTCTCCGCCATTGCCAAGCGCTACATCGAAGAATCTGGCAAAAAAGTCCTGATCCTGACGCACCGCATCGAGCTCTCCATCCAAACTTCTAAGCAGCTATCTGCCATTCAGGTCCCGAATAAAGTCATCAATTCTGAAGTGAAGACACTAGAAGACCAAGCAGACTACACTTGTTTTATTGCGATGGTCGAGACGCTCAACAACCGCCTCAACGAAAACGATCAATTCATCGAGAATGTCGGGTTGGTCATCGTCGACGAAGCGCATTACAATAGTTTTCGGAAAATTTTCCAGTTCTACGAAGACGCCAATATTCTCGGCGTCACCGCTACCCCACTGAGCAGCAACCGCAACCTTCCCCTCAAAGACCACTACAACAAACTTTTGGTCGGCGAATCCATTTCGAACTTGATCGGCGACGGCTATTTATCGGATGCAGAAACCTATTCTTACGATGTCAATTTGCACGGCCTCAAAATTGGCTCGAACGGCGATTTCACCGTGAGTTCTTCCGACCTACTCTATTCCAATTACTTCATGCAAGAAAAGCTCATTTTTGCCTATGAAGAAGTTGCTATTGGAGAGAAAACCCTCATTTTCAATGCCGGTATCGAAACCTCCCGACGCGTCGAAGAATCTTTCAAAAAACTCAAATACAACATTCGGCACCTCGACTCCACCTTTTCGGACAAAGACCGCAAAGACGTCATCAAATGGTTCAAAGAAACCCCAGACGCCATTCTCACCTCTGTCGGCATTCTCACCACAGGTTTTGACGAACCTTCCGTTCAGACCATCATCATCAACCGCGCTACGCGCTCCCTCACTTTATATCACCAAATGATTGGCCGCGGATCGCGCCGCATCCCCAATAAGTCTCAGTTCAAAATCATTGACTTAGGAAACAACGTGCGCCGTTTTGGCTATTGGCAAGACTACATCAATTGGCAAGACGCCTTTCGTTTCCCGGACCGCTTCTTAGAATCTCGTATTTCCGAACTCGAAGACATGGAATTCGAGGTAGAATACGAATATCCTAAAGGTTTTGACCAACACATCCACACCCATATTCTCGAAGAATTCTCCATCAAAGAGACGTATCTGGCCTGCATTGACCGCGGCGGCAAAGGCAAAGAAGCCATCGAGGCGTCCATAGAAAATCACTTTTCAGCGATTGCGACTTCTGCCCAAAACCTCGATCATGCGCTCGAACTTCAAAAACTACTTCAAGACCACATCGAGCATCGCATCAAGCATTACACCAAATGCATTTCCAAATGCACCGAAAACTATTTCAAATACCTCCTCGAGACCTACAACCGCCAACTCAGCCAGAAAATCCGACTCAACATCGAAGATTGACCTTCTTTTTGTACATTTAGGCTATGAAAAAGCTGCTCCTTCTTTTTTTACTCCTTTGTGCGCAACACCAACAAGTTGCAGCCCAAACCAAAATCAAAGCCTACCTCGACACCAAGCAATTTTATGCTACTGAGTTAGGGAATTACATAGAAATTTACTTGCAATTTGTTGGTAGATCAGTAAAATTCGAAGCTGTAAATAATGGAATTCAAGCAAAAATAGCTTTAGATTTTAGTATATTACAAAAGGGAAATGTTATCCGTAAAGATGCCTATGTTTTAACTTCTCCTCTTGCAATTGACAGTGTTCAAGACGATTTCTATGAAGTTAAGCGTTTTGCTTTGCCTCCAGGAACGCGCGCGACGTCGTGGCGCGTGTGCGGGTCGTCGTAGGTCACCAGCAGCGAGGCGGACCCGAGCTGGTCCATCGCGCCGCGGAAGTCCGGCTGCTCGGAGAGCTTCGCCTTGCGCTTGCCGTCGAGCGCCTCCAGCGCGTCCTCGAGGCCGGCGGCCTCCGTGGCCACCAGGAAGCGCGAGCCGGTCCGGCAGTACCAGAGCTTCTCGGTCTTCTTGGCGAAGCTCATGTCCATCTCGATGCCCATCGCGCCGCCGCGGCGGTCGTTCTTCTTGGCATCCTCGGCGGAGCGGAGCTTGAGGACCTGCACCTCGTGCCCGGCGACCTCGTCCTTCTCCACGGTCACGCCGTCCTTCTTGACGGCCTCGGCGCTGTAGGCGTCG
>ENA-OREM01001432-OREM01001432.1-marine-metagenome-genome-assembly--contig:-NODE-1432-length-11753-cov-3.663155_pt1 | contig 11753 bp, 8 predicted proteins | sample MGYA00248623_ERZ508561 | MGnify/ENA primary metagenome ERZ508561 (study PRJEB26227, sample SAMN06264494) | marine metagenome | isolation source: Columbia River Estuary | place: USA:Columbia River Estuary...
AAGAATGCTTATGGGTAAACTATCCTATCTGGCAGGTAGGACGCGAAGTTTTACTTATACAAGCAATTCTTTGCAGCTTCTCTTCTTTGCGAGAAAAAAAAAGAGTACACGAGCATTGAAGCTAGAACTCATTAGGCACCCTACTTTTGGCTTGCTGCGAAATCCTCCACTGCTTGCCAAACGCGAAATATGTTTTTGTAGCTGATTTTTTCTAAATCTTCTTTTGAATATCCCCTACGGAGCAACTCCGAAAAGAGGTTGGGAAACATGGAAACGTCCTTTAAGCCCGTTGGCAAGGAATCTCCCACCCCATCGTAATCTGATCCCAAGCCCACGTAATCAATGCCGACCAATTGGACCACATGGTCAAAATGATCCGCTACCCGCTCTACAGTTGGAAAAGGAGTAAACTTAGCCGTATACTCCTGAATGTATTGTTGTGCCCGGGGATCTGATCGAGAAAGGTTATTTTCCGCCAACCAATTGACTACATGTTCTCTCACCTGGGCTGTGCCTTCCGTGTAGGCAGAATCCAGAAAAGCTCCTCCAAAATTAAAAATTACAATAACAACAGCTGTCATGGTACAAATCACAACGGTATCAATGAAAGGCTCTAATAACGCAACTAAACCTTCAGAAGCAGAATATTTTGTTCTTACTGCTGAGTGAGCAATAGATGCAGAACCTGCACCAGCTTCATTTGAGAAAGCAGCTCTTTTGAATCCTACTAAAAGAACTCCGATTACACTCCCTACACCAATAGCAGTTGGGCTAAATGCTTCAGCCATAATTAGAGAGATTGCATCATCTAACAATCCAAAATTGCTAAAAATGATATACAAACATGCTACAATATAGAGTAATGCCATAAATGGAACTACTTTTTCAGTTACTGTTGCTATTCTTTTGATACCACCAATAATAATAATTCCAACTACTACAGCCAAAACCAATCCAATTAATGCTCCAGCACTTGAACTTTGCAAGCCTAATAAATCTTTTATAACAACTGTTGCTTGGTTTGATTGAGCAGCATTTCCACCTCCAAAAGAACCTCCTATACAAAAAACAGCAAAAACTACTGCGGATATTTTACCCAAAGTTTTAAAACCTTTTTCTTTCAATCCTTTGCTTAAATAATACATTGGACCTCCATAAACGGTTCCATCTTCTCCAATATCTCGGTATTGAACACCTAAAGTACACTCAACAAATTTTGTAGACATTCCTAAAAGTCCGCAGATAATCATCCAAAAAGTAGCACCTGGACCACCAAGAGCAATTGCCAGTGCAACTCCTGCTATATTTCCGTTTCCAACAGTTCCTGAAACTGCTGTAGCTAATGCTTGGAAGTGAGAAACTTCTCCATGTTCCGACTCATCCCTAATGGTGTCTTTAATATCCCCATCAATTTCTAAATCACTATGAACTTCTAAAGCTTGCTCAATATGCTCTGCAATGTCATCAACTTTATTCATATCTACACCTTGTGCAATCCCATCTTCTCCATAAAGAAATTGAGCTCCGTGTTTTTCTATATCTTCGTATTTACCTCGTACAACACTTATAGCTGTCCAAAAATGACGAATGTTTGGAAAAGAAAAGTAAATCGTAAAAAACGCTGCACTCCCCACTAGTAAAACTAAAACAAAAGGAATTTCAGGATCATGCCACACTTTAAAAAAGATAACTTGACTAAAAAAATCTGATACAGGCTTAAATGCTTCATCAATTTTTTGATCTAATCCTTTTTCCTGTGCGAACGTTAATACTGGAATTATAAATAACAATAATGATAAAAGTTTTTTCTTCATGATATTAATTAAGGTTTTTCTAGTTAGTGGCGTGCAATATCTTAAAAAATTGAGCCTTTAACAAGTTTTGACAGTTAAAAGTGATTTTTATAGTAGTTTTTCTTTAAATCTTTGTAAATCTTCTTCAAAAGAATGGACTTTTAGTCCTAATTCAGAAGTGGTTTTTAAGAGATTAAAACCTGTTTTAGCAGGTCTTCGAGCTCTTTGATTTAATATTGATGATGAAATTGGTTTGATTAAATTTTTATCCAACTCAAAAACTTGAGCAATTTTTTGAGCGATTTCAAAAACACTCATTAATTTTGTGGATGAAATATGATAAATCCCTGTTGCATTTTTATCTATTGCTAATTTGCATGACATTGCCAAATCTTCTACATAAGTTGGCATACGAAATTGATCGTCAACAATGGTGATTTCTTTTCCTTTTTCGAGCATTTCTCTCACCCAAAGAACAATATTTGTTCTGCTCATATCATACACTTTTCCATACACTAAAATAGTTCTTAGAATTGTAAAATCGATTTTTGAATTCAGTAAAATTTCTTCTGACTTTACTTTTGAAATTCCATAATAACTTAGTGGATTTGGCTCATCAGTTTCTTTGTAGTAACCTTTTTTCCCGTCAAAAATAAAATCAGTTGACAACTGTATTACATGACAATTGATAATTTCTGCTATTTCTTTCAACCATTTTACAACTTCAATATTTAAAACATCACAAGCTTCTTTATGGATTTCGCAGTCATCTACTTGCGTCATTGCAGCCGTATTTATAATTGCATCAGGTTGAATTTTTATTAATTCTTTTTTGAGATTTTCCTCATTAGTGATGTCAATCGAGACAAAGTAAAAATCAGTTCTTCCGCTCCTATTTACTCCTTTTGAAAAACCAAAAACTTCGTAATTATTTTTTTCTTTCAATAATAATTTCAATAATGATTGACCTAACAATCCGTTACTTCCTGTTATTACAATTTTTTTCATTCAAAACAATTCTCTTAATTTGATTATTTGTTCTGGTCTTCCCAGAACTATTAAATATGCACCACTTATAAGCACTGTGCTTGATTCAGGATTGATGATATAATCTTTGTCTATATGTCTGTAACCAATTACTGTGCATCCTGTTTTTTTCCTTAGATCCAAATCTAAAATTGTTTTACCAATATATCCTTTTGGTAAAATATCAATATTTATTTCTTCGAGATTTGCAGTAGTTTCTCCTTCAATAGTAAGTCTATCAACAAATTCTATGACATCAGGTGTAGTTACTAGGGAAGCCATATGATCTCCACCTAATTTATCGGGCATAATAACGTTATCAGCACCTGCTATTTTCAATTTGCCATAAGAACTTTCTTTAGAAGCCCTACTAATTATTTTTATATTTCTGTTCAATTGTCTTGCGCTCAAAACAACAAATAAGTTATCAGCATCCGAAGGCAATGCAGTAATAAGATTTTCAGCATTTTCAATTCCTGCTTTTATCAAAACATCATCAATTGTAGCATCTCCTTCAATATTTAATATCTCCAATTCATCCAATTTCTCAACAATATCTTTGTCATTTTCTATGACAACGATGTCTCTATTGTAGTTTCGTAACTTTAAAATTGCTTGTTTACCATTTCTTCCATAGCCACAGACAATGGTATGATTTTTTAGCTTTTCGATTTTTTTTTCCACATTTTTATGTTTAAAATATTCAAATAATTTTCCACTAACCAAATATTCTGAAAAAGCAGAAATTGCATATCCAAAAACAGTTATACTAGTTAAAATTAAAAAAATTGTAAATACCTTTTCTTGCACTGAAAAAGGCCTAAGCTCACCAAAACCTACAGTTGTAACTGTAATTACGGTCATATACAATGCATCAATGAAAGAGTAATCAGATAGAAGCATGTACCCTGCTGTGCCAAGGGTTAGTGTTGACAAAACAAGAATTACAATTGTATTAATTTTTGAACCTAAAACTTTCATAAATTACAAATCAAATACTGAACTTCTCTTGGTGTAAATCAAATCTTTTAATTTTATTAAAAACGCCAATGTCAAATAAAATCCAAAAGATAGTCCGACTGTAAAAAAAGTAACATAAATAAAGTAGATACGGACATTTTTTGCTCTCATTCCTAATCTATCAGCCAATCTTGTAAAAACGCCAAATCCATGACGTTCAAAAAAATAGCGAACGGAATGTATAAATTTCATGATATTCCTTTTGGTTGCAAGATAACACAATCCATTTATTTGTTGATTAATTTTCATTTAAAATTGATTTTATATTGAGTAACTTTGCCTTTTTTGTGTAAAAAACCACTTTTTTTTGAAAGACCAAGAATACATAGAAGTTTACGGAGCAAGAGTTCACAACTTAAAAGATATTGATGTAAAAATTCCCCGCGAAAAACTAGTTGTAATTACGGGTTTAAGCGGTAGTGGAAAATCGTCTTTGGCTTTTGACACGATTTATGCAGAAGGTCAAAGACGCTATATTGAAACATTTTCTGCATATGCACGTCAGTTTTTAGGCGGATTAGAAAGACCTGATGTAGATAAAATTGATGGACTTTCACCCGTAATTTCTATTGAACAAAAAACAACCAATAAAAGCCCACGATCTACAGTTGGAACAATTACTGAAATTTACGATTTTTTACGATTATTGTTTGCAAGAGCAGCTGATGCGTATTCCTATAACACTGCTAAAAAAATGGTTAGCTATTCTGATGAGCAAATCAAAGAATTGATTCTATCTGATTTTGCCAACAAAAAAATTGCCATTTTAGCGCCTTTAATAAAATCTAGAAAAGGGCATTACAGAGAACTTTTTGAACAAATTTCTAAACAAGGCTTTCTAAAAGTTCGAGTTGATGGTGAAATCAGAGATATTGAAAAAGACATGCGACTAGATCGTTATAAAACGCATGATATTGAAGTGGTCATTGATCGATTATTGGTGAATGCAGCCTCTGAAAAACGCCTAGAAGAAACCATCAAAACCGCTATGTATGCTGGAGACAATATTATGATGGTACTTACAATTGATGAAAACCAACCTCGTTATTTTAGCCGAGAATTGATGTGTCCTGAAACCGGAATTGCATACCCAAATCCTGAACCCAATACGTTTTCTTTCAACTCACCAAAAGGTGCCTGTGAAACGTGTAATGGTTTGGGAATTATCAATGAAATCAATCTACAAAAAGTGATTCCGAATGATACTATTTCAATAAAAAATGGTGGAATTATTCCTTTGGGAGATCAAAAAAACAGTTGGATTTTCAAGCAAATTGAACACATTGCTGAGCGTTATAAATTCAAATTGACAGATGCCATCAAAGATATTCCAAAAGAAGGTTTGGAAATGATTTTGAATGGAGGCAATGAGGCTTTTCAAATTACCTCAAAAACTGTTGGCGTTACCAGAAATTATAAAATTGATTTTGAAGGAATCATTTCATTCATTAAAAACCAATATAATAACGCAGAAAGTGCTAGTATCAAACGTTGGGCAAATAGTTTTATGGACGAAATAACCTGTAAAACTTGCGAAGGAAAACGTTTAAAAAAAGAAGCACTTCATTTTAAAATCACTGATAAAAACATCAGTGATTTGGTACAAATGGACATCACAGAATTGGCCAATTGGTTTGAAACTATTGAAGGAAAATTATCTAACAAACAACAACAAATTGCCTCCGAAATTTTGAAGGAAATTCGGACAAGAATTCAATTTTTAGTGGATGTTGGATTGGAATATTTAACGCTTGACAGAACTTCAAAATCACTTTCTGGTGGTGAAGCACAAAGAATTCGTCTGGCAACACAAATTGGATCGCAATTAGTAGGCGTTTTATATATTTTAGATGAACCAAGTATTGGTTTGCATCAACGTGATAACCAAAAATTGATTGATTCTTTGGTGAAATTACGCGATATTGGCAACTCCGTATTGGTAGTTGAACACGACAAAGACATGATTGAACATGCGGATTATGTGCTAGATATTGGCCCTGGTGCTGGAAGACATGGAGGTCAAATTGTAAGCGAAGGAACATTTACAGAATTAAAAACTCACAACACTTTAACAGCAGATTATTTGACTGGAAAAAAGAAAATCGAAGTTCCAAAAACAAGACGCGAAGGCAATGGAAAATTCATCAAACTAAAAGGTGCCACTGGCAATAATTTAAAAAATGTTTCGGTTGAAATTCCTCTAGGAAAAATGATTTGTGTCACAGGAGTTTCTGGAAGTGGAAAATCAACATTAATCAACGAAACCTTATACCCAATTTTAAACGAACACATTTACAGAGGCGTTAAAAAACCAATGCCTTACAAAAAAATTGAAGGTTTAGAACATATTGATAAAGTGATTGATATTGATCAATCACCTATTGGAAGAACACCACGTTCAAATCCGGCAACATATACTAAAACCTTTGACGAAATTAGAACTTTGTTTGCCCAAACTCCTGAAGCTGCTATTCGTGGTTACAAACCTGGACGCTTTTCATTCAATGTAAAAGGCGGACGTTGTGAAACTTGTGAGGGCGCAGGCGTTCGAATTATTGAAATGAACTTTCTACCAGATGTTCACGTAGAATGTGAAACTTGTCAAGGAATGCGTTTCAACAGAGAGACTTTAGAAGTTCGGTTTAAAGGAAAATCAATTGCTGATATCCTAAATATTACGATTGAAGATGCTACTGATTTTTTTGAAAATATTCCAAAAATTCACCGAAAATTAAAAACCATCAAAGATGTAGGTTTGGGCTACATTACACTTGGACAACAATCTACCACACTTTCTGGTGGTGAAGCACAAAGAATAAAATTGGCATCAGAATTGTCAAAAAAAGACACAGGAAATACCTTTTACATTTTAGACGAGCCTACAACTGGTTTGCATTTTGAAGACATTCGTGTCTTAATGGAAGTCCTAAACAAATTGGCAAACAAAGGAAATACTGTACTAATAATTGAACACAATTTAGATGTGATAAAACTCGCAGATCATATTATTGATGTTGGTTTGGAAGGTGGAAAAAAAGGAGGCACTATTTTATGTACAGGAACCCCTGAAGAAGTGGCTGAGAACAAAAAAAGCTACACTGCTGCGTTTTTAAAAAAAGAATTACACTAAAATAGCGTTTGTAAATAAAACTAAAAAGAGTTGTAAACTTTTTTTCAAAACTCTTTAATCATTATTAGAGCAATTTATTTTAACATGAAATAAAAATGCCAAATCGTATATAAAATACCTCCCTTCTTCTTCGAAGAAACTCCAGAGTTAGACAATTTTGTTTTTTTTAACACATTTATTTTTTTCTTCAAAGCAGTGTTTTTTCTCTGATATGGTTAGACATTAACATAAATTGTCTAAAACCACTCAATAATAATAATAATAATAATAATAATAATACCAAAAATTTTTGCTGTTTTTTAAAGACTAATAAAAAAAATTAGAAATAGTTTATTCAAAAAGAATTAATTTTGAAAACTTTTAAAATTAGCATTTTATGACAAACGACGATAGAAAAATAAAAGAAAAGTTTCAACAAAAAACGTGGAATGAAATAAAAACAAATGATTCTTGGGCCATTTTTAAAATCATGGCCGAGTTTGTAGCTGGTTATGAAACACTCAGTAAAATTGGGCCTTGTGTCTCAATTTTTGGTTCTGCAAGAACCAAACCTGACAGCCCATATTATATTTTAGCAGAAGAAATTGCATTCAAACTAACTCAAAGTGGATTTGGAGTAATTACGGGTGGTGGTCCAGGAATTATGGAAGCGGGAAATAAAGGTGCCAACAGAGGAAGAGGGTTGTCTGTTGGTTTAAACATCGAATTGCCCTTTGAGCAGCATGACAATCCTTGGATTGATCGAGGCAAAAGTTTAGACTTCGATTATTTTTTTGTAAGAAAAGTAATGTTTGTCAAATATTCTCAAGGATTTGTAGTTATGCCTGGTGGATTTGGAACTATGGACGAGCTTTTTGAAGCAATTACCTTAATTCAAACAAAAAAAATTGGTCGTTTTCCAATTGTTTTGGTTGGCAAGAAATTTTGGGGTGGTTTGATTGATTGGTTACATGAAACGCTAATTGCTGAAGGAAATATCAAAGAAGAAGATTTGAATCTTTTTAGATTGGTAGATACTGCTGATGAAGCTGTAGAACATTTCAATAAATTCTATGAAAAATACAAGTTAAAACCAAATTTTTAATGCTTTTTTCAAGAAAACAGCTTATTGTTTTTTTTATTTTAAGTTCTTGTTTATATGCTCAAACAAGAATCAAAACACTATTTTACTATATTTTAAATTTTTCAATTGATATTGAAAGTCAAGAAAAAAAACCAAATTTACAAACAATTTTAGAAACTGTGATTCAAAATAATACTATTCCAAGAGGAATATATTATTTAAAAACTGCGGCTTTTAAAGCGCTAAAATTTGAGAAAATATAAATTGAAGACACGTCAAATCATAGTAAAATTATGTATATTTTGGTCCGTTTTTTCAATGGCTCAAACAAATACAATTGCAATAAAAGCAACTTTTAATCCTGAAAAAGATGAGTTGAAAATTCAGCAAGAAATAGTATTTTTTAACAATTCAGACGCTATTTTACATCATATATATCTCCACAATTGGGCCAATAGTTTCAGAGATCGAAAAACGCCTTTATCAAAAAGATTGATTAAGGATTTTAAAAAAGAATTATACTTCGCAAAACCTGATGAAATTGGTTTTACAACCATCAAAAATTTAACGGTTGATTTTGAAAATGTTTTTTTTACCGAAGTTCCAAAACAAGCTGATATTATTGATATTCAACTAAATAAACCTCTACTTCCCTCAGAAAAAAAGAAAATTACTATTGCGTACAATGTAATAATTCCGGATGCAAAATTTACCAGTTATGGCAAAACAGCAACAGGCTATCATCTTCGTTTTTGGTATATGACTCCAGCCATTTACCAAAATGAATGGAAATTGATGAGCAATCTAAATACAGATGATTTATTTGAAAATACAACTGATTTTACCATCGAAATTCAAATTCCAAAACCATACGTTTTAGAGAGCAATTTGTATCAATATGAAACAAAAAATGAAAAGAATACAGATTATTATTTGGCCGGAAAAAACAAAACAAATGTCATTTTATCAATCAATAAAACGTCCCAACTAAAAACCTACAAAGTCAATGATGTCAATATTTATACGGATATTTTAAATGATAAAATTGAAGATACAAAATGTATTGATATTTTAAGTCGTGAACTTCTTTTTATCGAAAAATATTTAGGAAAATATCCGCACAAAGAAATTTACATTGACAAAATTACGAAAGATAAAAATCCGATTGTAGGATTGAGTCAATTGCCAAGTTTCATTCGTCCTTTTTCGGAAGAATTCAAATGGGATATTACACTTTTTAAAGCCATATCTACAGCTTATTTAGAAAATAGAATGTTCTTAAATCTCAGGGAAGAATATTGGCTTTTGGATGGTATTCAAAATTATTTGATGATTGAATATATTGATACTTACTATCCAGAAATGAAATTATTAGGAAAATTTTCAGAGAAATGGTATCTGAAAAATTTCAATATTTCAAAACTAAAATTCAACGAAAAATATCCTTTGATTTATCAATTTGTTTCCAGACAATTTTTAGATCAAGCCTTAAATACACCTGTTGATTCTTTGTCTAATTTCAACAGAAAAATTGCCAATAAATACAAAGCTGGTTTAGCAATAAAATACTTGAAAAATTATTTGGGAGATAGTATTTTGAATAGCAGTATCAAAGAATTGTATCAAGAAAAAAGTGCAAAATTAATTTCAACTGCTGATTTTAGAGAAATTATTACTAAAAAAACAACTAAAAATTTAGATTGGTTTTTTGAAGATTTCATAAAAACAAATAAAAAAATTGATTCTACAATCGATGACGTTTTTGTAGAAGAAGACAGTTTAAAAGTTACGATTAGAAACAAACGAAACATCACAACTCCAGTGTTATTGTATGGTTTGAACGATAAAGAAATTATCTTTAAGAAATGGTTTACAAACATAAATGGTACAACCACAGTGAGTATCCCAAATCAAAATATCAACAAAGTTGCGTTGAATTATGAAAATACCTATCCAGAATTAAATACACTTGATAATTGGAAAAGTTTAGAGAAAAAAATATTTAACAAACCTTTAAAATTCAATTTGATAAAAGATATTGATGACCCCTATTACAATCAACTTTTTTATCAACCAAATGTTAGTTACAACTTTTACAACGGAGTAATTTTGGGTGTTAGGCTTCACAATAAACCACTAATAAAAAGAAATTTAGAAGCTTCAATTGCTCCTGCTTATGCCACAAATAGTGGAACTGTAATTGGCCAATTTTCGTTATTATTAAATCAATATTTCGAAGAAACTTCCATCTACAGAATTCGTTATGGAATTGCTGGATTAACCTTGGATTATGCACCAAACTTATCATACAAATCTTTAGTTCCATTTGTAAATATGGAATTCAAAAGAAAGGGTTTGAGAGAGGCAACTTCCGAAGTTTTAAGTGCAAGAATGGTCCATATTGACAAGGAAGTATTGCCAAATACAATCCAAACAGATCAAGATAATTATAGTGTGTTAAGCATCAATTACAGTTTTATAAATCCGGATATTGTCAAAGAATTTCGTTACAATTTTAGTGCTGAACTCGCTCAAAATTTCTCAAAAGTCGCTGCTGATATTCGCTTTCGTTCTTTAACAACCTCAGATACTCAATTAGATTTCAGACTTTTTATTGGTACTTTTTTAAGCAATAAAACCACAGGAGATTATTTTAGTTTTGGGTTAGACAGAGCCAATGATTACTTATTTCAGCTCAATTATTTTGGTAGATCAGAAGATTCAGGATTATTTAGTCAACAATTCATTATTGCTGAAGGTGGTTTCAAATCAGTGTTACCAACAAGATTTGCCAACCAATTCATGGCTTCCTTTAATTCGAGTTTTGGAATTTGGAAATGGGTTGAATTTTATAACGATGTTGCTTTTTTGAAAAGCAGAAACTCACCCGTATTTTTTGCATACAATAACGGAATTCGTTTAAACTTTGTGCATCAAATTTTAGAAGTCTATTTCCCATTATATTCTAATAATGGTTGGGAAATTTCACAAGGAAAATATCATGAAAAAATTCGATTTACTTTTACTGCCGATTTAAACGCTATTTTTAGCTTTGTTAGAAGAGGAGTTTTGTAAATTCAAACAAATTGATTTTTATTGTATATTTTATAACAAAAAAGTAAATTTTGTTATAAATATTATCATATTCTTAATTTTTACAAATATTTTTAAATATCAATTAAAATATTTTATATTTGTTGCTGTTAAAATCAAAAAAAAACATGTTGCAAGAAACAAAATCAATTACCTCTAATCAAATTTCATTTAGTGATTTTAAAAAAGAAGTTTTAAACGACTATAAAATTGCTAAAATCAGTAGAGAATGTAGTTTATTAGGTAGACGTGAGGTTTTAACAGGAAAAGCCAAATTCGGAATTTTTGGCGACGGAAAAGAAGTGCCTCAATTAGCAATGGCTAAAGCTTTCAAAAAAGGGGATTTCAGATCTGGATATTATCGAGATCAAACTTTTATGATGGCACTTGGTGAGCTTTCTCCACAACAATTTTTTGCTGGATTATATGCTCACGCAGACATAAAAGCTGATCCAATGTCTGCAGGAAGACAAATGGGAGGTCATTTTGCAACACATAGTTTGAATGATAATGGTAGTTGGAAAGATCTGAGTAAACAATACAATTCTAGTGCAGACATTTCGCCTACTGCTGGACAAATGCCTCGTCTATTAGGCTTAGCACAAGCATCAAAAATCTACCGAGAAGT
>ENA-OREM01001433-OREM01001433.1-marine-metagenome-genome-assembly--contig:-NODE-1433-length-11752-cov-6.001713_pt1 | contig 11752 bp, 11 predicted proteins | sample MGYA00248623_ERZ508561 | MGnify/ENA primary metagenome ERZ508561 (study PRJEB26227, sample SAMN06264494) | marine metagenome | isolation source: Columbia River Estuary | place: USA:Columbia River...
AAACCCTTATACAACAAGGACTTACGGGTTTTTTCATTTCCCAAGGGTGCTCCTGGGGGTGCTCGGCAGGGTCAAAAAGTATTCTTTTTATACCGTTATACTACCCTAATTCTTGGGTGAAATTGGGTGGTTTTGGTTAACTTTGTGTATTGGTGGACTAAGTCATGAAGCTTCAAAATCGTTTATTCTATCTCCTTACCCCGCCGTCTTAAAAGTATAAAAGATACTGGCCGCTGTGTTTTTCAACAGGTATGTTTTTTGCACAAATTATTCCATGTGACTTCTTACAGCATTTAAATTTACTATTGTTGTGTTTTTAGCCTCTGATAAAGCTATGTGACTTTGTACATTACCTAGGTTGGAAAGCAATGAGAGTTTAGTTAAAATAAAATTCTCATAAGACTCAATGTCTGTAACCAACACTTTAAGTAAAAAATCAAAATTACCAGTTATCCTATAACATTCTAACACTTCTGGAAACAGCTTTACCTCGTTGGCAAATTTCTCAATATAACTTCTCGAGTGCTCTTTTAAAGTTAGTTGGATAAACACAACTTGCTTTAAACCAAGTTTTCGGTTATTTAAGAGGGTTACATAATTTTTAATATACCCACCCTTCTCTAGTTTTTTGATCCTCTCAAAAATAGGTGTTGTAGAAAGTTTTAATGCCTCCGATATTTTCTTTATGGTAACTCTACCATCTTCTTGTAAAAGGTTTAATATTTTAAAGTCTATTGCATCTAGTTTATTGTTCATATTGAAAGAACATTAATAGTTTATAAAGAATATTTTTCTATAAATATTCGTTTAAAGTATTTATAATTTCTGTATTTACAAAAATATTAAGTGTATCCAAACAAATTGATAACGGATTTATAACTTTAAGTATACACAATAATTAGTAATAGAAAAGATGAATAATCTCATAGAAATATTTGAACACACTGCCCCAGAAATTGTATTTGAATGGATAGACAGAGATTCCGAGGCTAAGGGATGGGTGGTGATAAATTCTCTGAGAGGTGGGGCTGCAGGTGGAGGAACCAGAATGAGAAAAGGTTTAAATCGTCATGAAGTAACCTCTTTAGCTAAGACTATGGAAATAAAATTTACTGTTTCCGGCCCTCAAATCGGCGGAGCCAAATCAGGAATAGATTTCGATCCAAAAGACCCTAGAAAGAAAGAAGTTTTGACTCGATGGTATGCTGCTATAAAACCTATTTTAAAAAGCTATTACGGTACTGGTGGCGATTTGAATATAGATGAGATTCACGAAGTGATTCCAATAACAGAAAGTTTGGGTATAGTACATCCTCAAGAAGGGATTGTAAATGGATACTTCGATCATAATGAAGAACAAAATAAATTTAAAATTACACGATTGAAAACTGGGGTTTCAAAATGCGTAACAAACCCTTTATATATCCCACCTACAGGAACAAACCACCTGGTTTCTGACTTAATTACCGGCTATGGAGTGTCAGAAGCGGTAAAGCATTATTTTCAAATATGGGGCGGCAATTTACAAGGTAAAAAAGCAATAATTCAAGGGTGGGGCAATGTGGGGGCTGCAGCAGGCTATTATCTCTGTAAATCAGGTGTTAAAATAGTAGCTATAATAGACCAAATGGGAGGATTTCTTGACCAAGAAGGCTTTAGCGATAAAGACATAGAATTGTTTTATCAAAACAAAGGGCGTCTTCACCTACTTCCAAACTTCATTGCTAACCATCAAGGCATTGATGCTGCTTGGCAATTCAAAGCAGATATATTTATTCCAGCAGCAGGTTCAAGAATGGTTGAAACAAACCAAATGGAGTCGCTAATTAAAAAAGGGTTGAAATTAGTTAGTTGTGGTGCTAATGTACCTTTTAACGATCCAGAAATTTTTATGGGTCCATTACTCTCAAAAATAGATCAAAAAATATCCATTATTCCTGACTTCATAGCCAATTGTGGTATGGCCAGGGTTTTTGCTTATTTAATGAATAGTGATGAAGAAATAACAGACAAATTATTATTTGAAGATTGCTCAAATACAATCAAAAAAGCACTTACTGAAGTGCATGAAAAAAGTTTAGATGGCCTCAACTTAACAAAGAATTCACTAAATATAGCCATTGAAAAACTTTCAGTTGAAAAAGGAACAACTGCTACAATTAATATCTAAAATTAAGATTATGCCATACTATCACAAGCTTGGAATTATTCCTAAAAAAAGACATACAATATTTAAAAATGAACTAGGGGATTTTTATTATGAGGAACTTTTTGGAACGATAGGTTTTGACGGCATGGCTTCCCTTTTATATCACACCCAAAGACCCACGCAAGTAAAGGGTATATTAAAATCTTATGATGTAGCTCCAAAAATAGCTGTGGAAAAAAACATGAAATCTCTAGCACTTAGGGGTTTTAATATAAAGCCTACAACAGATTATTTAGAGAGTAGAAAAACCGTCTTAACGAATAGTGATTGTAGTATAGTGCTGGCTGCACCCATAAGTTCTCTTAAAGAGTATTTCTATAAAAATACCGATTCAGATGAACTCATCTTCATTCATAAAGGCTCTGGGAAATTAAGAACTTATCTAGGAAATATCTCGTTTAAATATGGAGATTACCTGTTAATTCCTAGAGGGGTTATTTACCAGATTAATTTTGATGATCAAGACAATAGGTTATTTATAGTTGAAGCTAAAAATCCCATTTATACTCCAAAAAGATACAGAAACTGGTTTGGACAACACCTTGAAAGTTCGCCTTTTTGTGAAAGAGATTTACATGGGCCAGAGGAATTAGAGACATATAACGAGAGGGGGGACTTCGTCATTAAAGTTAAAAAACAAGACTTTATTCATGAGTATGTCTATGCTGCTCACCCATTTAGTGTGGTCGGTTGGGATGGCTACAATTTCCCATACAAATTTTCCATTCATGATTTTGAGCCTATTACAGGTAGAGTGCATCAGCCGCCCCCAGTACACCAAACTTTTGAAAATAGTGGGTTTACTATTTGCTCTTTTGTGCCTCGTATGTACGACTATCACCCCAACGCAATCCCTGCGCCTTATAACCACAGCAATATAGATTCTGATGAAGTATTATACTATGTTGATGGAAATTTTATGAGCAGAAAAAATATTGTAGAAGGTCAAATAACGCTTCATCCATCTGGGATACCACATGGTCCACACCCTGGGACCATGGAGAAAAGCATTGGAAAAAAAGAAACTGCAGAACTCGCAGTTATGGTAGATACTTTTAAACCTCTTATGGTAACAGAAGAGGCCATGAAAATTAATGATGAATCATATTACCAATCTTGGTTAGAAGAATCATAGTATAGTTGCTAAAATTGAGGGAAAATGGCTGAATTAAGAAGACTTAAGGAACTACAAAATACCGAATATGGGATGAAAAAAATATTTTCTGATGCAGAAGACTTTTTACCCCTATTAGGTACCGATTACATAGAGATGTACGTAGGAAATGCCAAACAAAGTGCCCACTTTTACAAGACTGCATTTGGATTTCAATCCCACGCATACGCAGGATTAGAAACAGGTGTTAAAGACAGGGTTTCATATGTGCTTAAACAAGATAAAATAACACTTGTTTTAACCACTCCCCTACAAAAAGGCGGACCCATAAATACGCATATAAACACCCATGGAGATGGTGTAAAGGTAATTGCCCTTTGGGTGGAAAATGCCACAAAATCGTATGAAGAAACAACCATGAGAGGGGCTATTCCATTTATGGAGCCCATCGTTGAAGAGGATGAATATGGGCAAGTAGTAAGGTCTGGAATATGCACTTATGGTGAGGTAGTTCATATATTTGTAGAAAGAAAAAATTACAAAGGTCCATTTTTGCCTGGATATAAAAAATGGACTTCGCATTACAGCCCATCTTCAGTAGGCATAAAATTCATAGATCATATTGTGGGCAATGTTGGATGGGGAGATATGAATAAATGGTGTAAATTTTACGCTGAAACTATGGGGTTTGCTCAAATTATATCATTTACAGACAATGATATATCTACTAAATACACCGCACTTATGAGTAAGGTGATGAGCAATGGAAATGGGCGGGTTAAATTTCCAATAAACGAACCGGCTGAGGGGATGAAAAAATCTCAAATAGAAGAATATCTAGATTTTTATGGTGGTCCTGGAGTACAACACATTGCAGTAGCCACTGACAATATTATAGATACTGTTTCTTCAATGAAACAACGAGGTGTAGAATTTCTGTATGTGCCTGAAACTTATTATGACGACTTATTAGAAAGGGTAGGAGAAATCGATGAAGATGTTGAAATACTAAAACAAAATGGCATACTAATTGACCGTGATGAGGAAGGGTATTTACTTCAGTTATTTACTAAACCAATTGTTGACAGACCAACACTTTTCTTTGAAATTATTCAGAGAAAAGGAGCCCAATCCTTTGGTGTAGGTAATTTTAAGTCATTATTTGAAGCAATAGAGAGAGAGCAAGAAAATAGAGGTACTTTATAAACAAACTTCCCCCATGAATTCAAAAATTCTCACAAATTTTCAATGGAACGAAGTCACAAAAAAGTTGCCAATCTACCTTCATGAATTTATAGTTAAACAACCTTATGAAGAATACACGGCACAAGATCATGCTATATGGAGATATGTAATGCGGTTAAATTTAAATTACTTACCACAAGTAGCTCATCATTATTATCTAGACGGAATTGAACGCACAGGGATTACTATCGATCGTATTCCAGAGATGGAGGGAATGAATAGAATTCTTAAGGATATTGGTTGGGCTGCAGTCTCTGTTGATGGATTTATACCGCCCAACGCTTTTATGGAATTCCAGGCCTACAATGTGTTGGTGATAGCTTCTGATATTCGAAATATTGATCAAATAGCTTATACCCCCGCCCCTGACATTATTCATGAGGCAGCAGGCCATGCCCCAATAATTGGAAATCCTGAATATGCAGAGTATTTACGAAGGTTTGGCGAAATAGGCAGTAAAGCCATTTCATCTCCTAAAGACTATGAAATATACGAGGCAGTTAGAAAGGTTTCTATCTTAAAAGAAGATCCAGAAGCAGATCATGAAAGTATCGAAAATGCTTTAATGGAACTTCAAAAAATACAAGAAAATGTGGGGGAGTTATCAGAAATGGCTCAACTAAGAAACCTTCATTGGTGGACAGTCGAATACGGATTGATTGGCACCTTAGACAATCCAAAAATATACGGCGCCGGTTTACTTTCATCTATTGAAGAAAGTAAACTTTGTCTACTAGATAAAGTAGAAAAAAGAAATTATACCATAGACGCTGCACAAGTTAATTTTGATATAACAAAGACCCAACCTCAGCTTTTTGTTACACCAAATTTTGCACATCTTAGTTATATTTTAGAAAAGTTTGCGGACAAAATGGCCCTGAGAACCGGTGGACTCAATGGCGTAGAAAAACTAATTGAGTCTCAAAATATAGGAACTGTTGAATTAAGTACTGGATTGCAAATTTCTGGTTTGTTTTCAAAAGTAATTTCTTTTGAAAATAAGGTTATATATATACAGACATTAGGACAAACAGCGTTAGCCTCCAGAGAAAAAGAACTCAACGGTCATAGTGTACAGCAACACCCTGACGGATTTGGAAGCCCAATAGGGAAACTAGAGAATACCAATCTAGCTATTGAAGACATGTCACCTAAGGATTTAGAGATATATGGTATTTGTGAGGGAAAACAAGTGCAATTGCATTTTGAAGGAGGTATAAAAGTAAGTGGTGAAATTATTACAGGAAAAAGAGATGTGAGAGGAAAAATAATTCTTATATCTTTTAAAAACTGTACGGTCACCTTTGGAGATATCATCTTATTTGAACCAGAATGGGGAGTTTACGATATGGCAGTTGGAAAAAAGGTTGTATCTGCTTTTGCAGGACCAGCCTGTCCAAATTCTTTTAGAAATTTATATAAAGTTTCAAAAACTAAAAGTCGCAAACCATCACCAAAAATTCTCCAAAAAAAGCTAAACACGTTATATGAGAATATAAGTTTTATGAGAGAAAATTCTAGATTGGAGGAGCCTTCTCTTTTAAACATACTAAATGATTTAAAGGAAAATCACCCTAAGGATTGGCTTTTATGCCTAGAAATGTATGAATTAGTTTATGGAAAAGGTCTTCATATAGAAAAAGATATACAAGAACATTTAAATAAGTTAAAATCAATAAGTACGATTAATAAATTAATTTCAGATGGGATACAACTTATAATTAAACAGTAACTTATGATGGACCCTTGGGTAGATATTCCAGAAAATTCAGACTTTAGTATACACAATATCCCTTTTGGTATTTTCTTTTCAGAGAAAATAGGCTCTAGAGTAGGTGTGGCTATAGGTGATAAAATTTTAGATCTAGTAAAAGCATTTGATTTAGGTGTATTCCAAAATTTCTCATTTGATAGAAAAATCTTTGATAATAATTATTTAAACGATTTTATTTCTCTAGGAAAATTGACTACCACGTCAGTAAGGTTGCATATTCAGTCTGAGCTATGTAACAAAAAGTCTGTACTGAGAAAAAATGAGGAAGCGTTTATAGATAAGAAAACAATAAAAATGCAACTCCCTGTCTTTATTGGAGACTACACAGATTTTTATTCTAGTATTGAACACGCAACCAACGTGGGCAAAATGTTTAGGGATCCCGAAAATGCACTACTGCCAAATTGGCGGCATTTGCCTGTAGGATACCATGGCAGAGCATCTTCAATTGTAGTAAGCAATACATCCATAAGAAGACCAAAAGGGCAAGTTATCAAACCAAATACAGATATGCCTGTTTTGGAACCCTCTTCAAAAATAGACTTTGAATTAGAGATGGGATTTATCATAGGGAAATCCACAAAATTAGGCTACTCTTTAACTACAGATAATGCTGAGGATTATATTTTTGGCAAAGTACTTTTTAATGATTGGTCTGCTCGGGATATTCAAAAATGGGAATATGTTCCTTTAGGCCCTTTTTTATCAAAGAACTTTGCCTCTTCTATTTCTCCATGGGTTGTTACAATGGAGGCCTTAGAACCATTCAGAGTTGCTGGACCTACTCAGCAACCTGAAGTGCTTCCTTACTTGTCTTACAGAGGATTAAAAAATTTCGATATCAATTTAGAAGTATCAATTAAGCCATTAAATAAAAATGAAAGCTTTCTAAGTAGATCAAATTTTAAGTATATGTATTGGAATATGGCACAGCAATTGACCCATCATACGATTAATGGGTGTAATCTAAATGTAGGTGACCTAATGGCTTCAGGAACTATTTCCGGAAGGGAAAGTGGATCGTACGGTTCTATGCTAGAACTTTCATGGGGTGGAAAAAACCCAATAAAGTTAGAGAGTGGAGAAACAAGAAGCTTTATTGAAGATTTTGACACAATTATCATAAAAGGCCACTGTGAAAAAAATGGTATAAGAGTTGGGTTTGGTGAGGTCAGATCACAATTATTACCCTGTGAATATTAATAAAACTAGATGAGTAACACTATAACCATAGAACCAAATTCTATCTCTACCCAGGACTTACACCAACTCCTACTTACAGCAATTGCCCCTAGGCCCATAGCTTTTGCAAGCACCGTGGATATTGAGGGAAATATTAATTTGAGTCCATTCAGTTTTTTTAATGTTTTTAGTGCAAATCCCCCAATACTTGTGTTTTCTCCAGCAAGAAGAGGCTCAAACAACACTACTAAGCACAGTTTAGATAATGTAAAAGAGGTTAAAGAAGTCTGCATTAATATTGTAAACTTCGAAATTGTGGAACAAATGTCTCTCGCAAGTACAGAATATGACAAGGGAATAAATGAATTTATAAAATCTGGATTAACCCCAATAGCATCTCTGAAAATATTACCTCCTAGGGTGGCAGAATCTCCTGTTTCTTTTGAATGTGTTGTTGAACAAATCATTGCTCTAGGAACAGAGGGGGGGGCAGGAAACCTAGTAATATGTAGGGTAGTAAATATTCACTTAAATAAAAACTACTTGGGGGAAGATGGTAAATTAGACACGATTAAACTAGACTTGGTAGCACGATTGGGGAAAAACTGGTATGCAAGAATGATAAAAGAAGCCTTATTTGAAATAGAAAAACCAACTAATAAAGGAATAGGGGTAGATAATCTTCCGGTACATGTCCAAAACAGCCTAATATTAACAGGCAATGATTTAGGCAGATTGGGAAATTGTGAGCTATTACCCAGCTGTGAGATAATTTCCAAACTAAAAAACCAAACCAAGCTAAAGCATATTTTGGAATTGAAAAATTCAAAAGAAAAAGAGAGGAAAGTTCACCTAATGGCAAAAGAACTGCTTAACAAGCTAAAACATGAAGAAGCACTTGCGGTATTGTGTTGCCTTTGAAATGAGAGAGGGTTATAAGAATAAAATTTAGTGAAGCTTCAATATTGATCTTAATTTAGTGACAAAACATATATGTAGACTTATTTAGAACCTAACTAATATTTGTTTTAATCAGAAGTCCTGATAACCTAAATCACTATTGAGTTTAAAAACATCCTCTGGATTAAAAGCATCTATAGAAACTATCTCTAGTTGTTTATTAAGCAAGTCCACCTTTCTTTGATAATTTTGGCTCCAATCCTCTAATGAAAATTCAAATGTTGATTTCATAGATTCAGACAATACTTTCATTGCGCTTAGAACAGCTTTTATCTGGTTTGGTATCCATTGAGTAATTGGAGTTCCACCTGTCGCTTTAGGGTATGCGGTATTCTGCATAATATATTTTTGAACAAATTGCCAGTGACCATTTCTGAATAAGTATATTTCTTCGTAAACTTTCATCAATTCTTGCATGCCCAATTGATCATCATCACTGATTAAACGATTTGCAAGAGGATTTTGGGACATTTGTTGAGTTAGTTCTGAAAAAAACTTTTGAACACACATTGGTCTATATTGTCGAAGATCCAATAAGTACTCTGTTAATTGGTTCTTGGGATAGTAATTTATAACTCCACTTACGATATCTGCTGTAGGGATAATGTTGTCTTGAGCCCCTGTTTGACCTCTATATGCGTGAGGTTCATCCCAAACTCCTTCATATAATAAGCCATTTGGAAAAATATCGTCATTTCCTTTTACACCCATTATAAAAACTCTGAAGTCGTTGTAATGTTTCCAACGCGAGGCTTCCCACATTAATTTTCTTCGGTCATTCATTTTATGTAAAGTATCGGCAAGTAACTTTACAGAATCATTTAATACTACTCCAGTTTTTTTACTATCAACTATGGCAAAAACAGATTTAATCATGTCTGGAGAATACTGATTGATATCAACATGTAGCATAATAAATCCTCTCTCATCATCCATGCCTGAAAATTTTACTGCCATGGATAAATTTGTCCATTCATATCCTCCTAGTTTGTCTATTTTAACATAATTGCCCAGGCTATATGCATAATGATAGTCTATCCATGGATAAACCTCTAATTTTTCCGAAACTGCTACAAAAGGCTGAGCTATATTTTTTGGAAGTAAATCATGTGCTTTCCCATATTTACCTGTTTTCAAAAATGTATGGTGTGCTGGCGCTAAAGTATAGGCAGATGTTATAAAACTATAGGCCCTAAACAAAGAAGCTAAAACAAACTTATCAGTTTCTGTGTATACTAAATTTTTATAGTTTGTAATTTTTATTACTTCAGCTTCAAACTCACCCTCAAAACTTAAAAGTCCTGGATTGCCATCTGGTTTTCTTATTGGCATATTATCTAACAATCTTTGTATTTCAGAATACCTTTCAGGAAGAACCGCAAGCGGCTCTGAAATTGGCAAAAACCCATTTGTTGGATCTATTGAAAAAAAACCATCGGAAAATACCTTCATGTTGTTATAAAAAATATGAATTGTGACCTATTTAGAATTAAATATAACAATAATTTACGTGTTTTCAAGAGCAATGTGTTCAGGGGTCATTTGAAAAAACGTTTTGTTATCCTAACAGTATAGAAATTACAAAAATTGAGGGTGCTCCTGGGGGTGCTCGGCAGGGTTAAAAAGTATTCTTGTTATACCGTAATACTCGGTTACTAGGCTAAAATCACAGTATGACTTTTCTCTGGAGAAATAAGAAAATCTTCATTATCCTAGTTTTAAATTTAGGGGCCATAATACCTGAAAATCCCCACTGAATCCATTCTAGTTTCATTCAGCTTAATTCCTACAACAGTGTTTATCTCGGAAATTCTTATCTCATCAATAGGCTTAACAAATATCAAAGTTTCATCAAGTCCTAAATCCATTATAAGTTAAATACTAACCAACATAATTCTTGTATTCCGTCACCGACAAACCTACATATTTTTTGAAATTCTTATAAAAGGTTATTCTCGAATTAAATCCAATTTTATTGCTTAAAGATTCTATGGTATATGAATTCAAATAACCATTTTGAATATGATTTATTGCATTGATTACTTTTAATACATTACGATACTCAACAACGCTTAAACTATTGTGATACTTGAATATTAGCTTTAACTGGTATACTGGAATACTAAGTCTTTCGCTAATACTCTTTAAACTAATTTGAGGTTCAGAAATGACCTTTGTGTTTCTCTCAATGGCAATAATGTTTTTTATTATTTCCACTGGATTTAATTTATGGTAAATAAAATCCTTATTATCTATTTTACTTAATGCATTAAAACTCCAAAAGTTTAAATGGCCTTCACTTAGTGCTCTTGTCTGGAAAGAATTTAAAAAAAGATTTCTGTTAGTGATTAAATATATTAATACAATAAACCAAGCTAAAGAACTAAGCACAAAACTTTCAGCAAAATTAAAATCGCCATTACGTACTTCTACACTCAACCCTCGCTTGAACTGGTCGTCGTTATTGTTTCGTCTCATTCTCAAAGTTATCTCCTATATTAGATAAAAAGTCTAAGTTATAAACTTTATTGTTACTTAAACTATTATATACTGAATCTTGGCTGTTTGTCAACCAATAAGTTTTGTTTTTAGCTATCATATAGCTTAAAAGGTCTCTAGTCCATGGTGATGAGTTATCTACGTCAATTATTGCTACATCACATGTTCTAAATGCTGTTAGCAGCCAGTCAACTTCTTCTTTGACTTGAATAGGCTTATCGTATACATATACGTTAACATCAGCTTCTGTAGTTGCTAAGAAGTTGTTTTGTAGCTCGTCTTGTATCAGTTTGCTTGGATACACCGTCAGTATGTTTAAACTGTCGTTATGTAATACGTCAGGTGATGTAATAATGTTAATTTTCTTCAATTAACACCTATTTTTTGGATAGTTTATTGAAAAGTGTATTTTCGCTTTGTTCTGCATTCTGTTGATAACCTTCACTGCTATTGTAGTTATCTTCTTCATTAGATAGTTCCCACGGTAATGATTCTATTTCACTTTTTGAATATGCATTTTTCCAAGCATCTCTATCTTGGTCTGGATTGTTTGCTTCCCATATAGCACGAGCAGTTACCCAAGCATCATCTTTTTCTTTTGCTTCGTAATCAGCGTCTAGGTTTAATTCTTCCTGTGACTTTAATTTTACTTTTTTTTTAGAGTCTTCTAGTTCTTCTGGATAGAAGATTGCGTTTTTGGTGTGCGGTATCTCTCCAGTACTTCCTCCGGTGTCCTGCTCGGCAGTAGTTCCTTCTTGGGTTTCGCTAC
>ENA-OREM01001434-OREM01001434.1-marine-metagenome-genome-assembly--contig:-NODE-1434-length-11752-cov-5.954946_pt1 | contig 11752 bp, 8 predicted proteins | sample MGYA00248623_ERZ508561 | MGnify/ENA primary metagenome ERZ508561 (study PRJEB26227, sample SAMN06264494) | marine metagenome | isolation source: Columbia River Estuary | place: USA:Columbia River Estuary...
GCAGGAATTCCCTTCGAAATCAATTGGCTGTAGCGTCTCTCGGCCCGTTTTTGGGCGCTGGCCGTCAGAAAAACCTTAAGCGGGGCCTGCGGGAAGATGACGGTCCCCATATCCCGGCCATCTGCGACCAGGCCAGGCGCCTTGGCGAAGCGGTGTTGCAGCTCAAGCAGGGCCTGTCGAACCGGCCCAACCGCACTCACGCGTGAGGCGCCCATGCCAGCGGCCTCGGTGCGAATGCGTTCACTGACGTCGTTTTCCCCCAACAAAACGCGGTCGCCATCAAAACGCACCGCCATGTTCGCCGCTACAGCGGCCACCTTTTCGGCATGTGCTGGGTCCGCAAGGTCACTGACTTGGGTGGATAGCCCTGCCATCTCAGCGGCAACACCCACTAATCGGTAAAGGGCGCCAGAGTCGAGCCAAGCGTAGCCCAGTGCTTGGGCAACACCTTGGGAAAGCGTGCCTTTGCCAGACGCGGTTGGCCCATCGATACAAATGACGGGTACGGCGCCGGGCCTGTTTGTGGTGACGCTGAAAAGATCCTCGAAATAATCGGGGTAAGTTTTTGCAACGCAGTGCGGCTCATTGATGCGAATGGGTAAGTCAGCGGGGTTGAGCGCTGCCAACGAAAAACACATCGCCATGCGGTGGTCATCGTAGGTGTCGATGGGCGCGGTACGCCACGCGCGCGCGTCGGCGGGAGGCGTCACGCACAGGTAATCTGCACCTTCCTCAACGGTGGCGCCCAATTTGCGTAGCTCGGTCGCCATGGCGGTCAATCGATCGGTTTCTTTCACGCGCCAACTGGCGATGTTGCGCAAAGTGGTCGTGCCATCGGCATACAGCGCCATGGCTGCCAGCGTCATGGCGGCATCGGGAATGTGATTGCAATCCAGATCGATGGCCTTCAGTGGCCAAGCCCCTCTTTTGACATGGAGGTGGTTATCGCCGCCACTGATGTCGGCCCCCATCATGGCCGCAGCCTCAATGAAACGAATGTCACCTTGGATGGACTGAAGCCCAACACCTTGAATGGTGACACCGCTTGTGGCGCCCAGCGCGCCCAGGGCGACGAAGTAGCTCGCTGACGAGGCGTCTGCTTCAACATGAATTTTTCCGGGTGACCGGTATCGGCTGCCGCCGGGAATGGTGAAGCGCCGCCACTCATCGCGTTGCACCTGAACACCGAATTGAGATAACAACTTCAGGGTGATTTCGATGTAGGGCTTGGATATCAGCTCACCCACCACCTCGATCACCACATCTTGCTCAGCCACCAGTGGCAAAGCGAGCAGTAGGGCGGTTAAAAACTGGCTCGATACATCGCCGCGAACGGGGATGGGGGCAGTGAGGTTCAATGCATGCGTTGCCCCATCGCCCAGCCGCAGCGGTGGGTAGCCGGGTTCCCCTAAGTCGGTCACAACACCACCCAGTACGCGCAGGGCATCCACCAAATCCCCGATGGGACGCTCGTGCATACGCGGCACGCCGGACACGGCAAATGAGCCGCCTTGGGTACTCGCCATGAGAGTCAGCGCGGCGGTAAGGGGACGCATCGCGGTGCCCGCGTTGCCCAGAAACAGCGCTGCCGATTTGGTTTTTAGTTGCCCATTCAGACCCACGACACGAACCTGGTTGACGCCTGTTTCAGTCACCTCGCAGCCCAAGGCCTTGAGTGCTTCGAGCATCACATGCGTGTCATCAGATGACAGCAAGTCGTGCACCTCTGTTGCGCCATCACACAACGCCGCCAGCAATAAGACACGGTTTGAAATGCTTTTTGAACCGGGCAACGTCACAGTTCCATGAGCGCTGGCGATGGGGGGCAAATCGAGAAAGGGTTGTTTAAACATAACGTGATCAGGCAGCAAGGCGCCCGTGAGTCAAGCCGCGTCGTCTTCGTTTGACGGGACGCGACCAGATGAAAGTTTCCAAGCCTTACGCCTCACGCTGGCTTGGGTGATGAGGCTTGTCAGCGTCTCAGCGTCGCCTTGTATCAGGCTGTTTTTGAGGTCTGCCAAGGCCGCCTCAAAGGCGTTGATTTGATCGAGCACGACGGTGCGATTGGTCTGCAAGATATCTCGCCAAACGACCGGGTCGCTTGCGGCAATGCGCGAGAAGTCTTGGAAGCCCGTTCCGCCCATCGGGATCGCCGTGGGGTCGACGCCGTTCATGTAGGCAAAGGCAAGCAGGTGAGGCAAGTGACTCACCGCGCCAAACACACGGTCATGGCGATGGGCATCCATTTGAATCACACGCGCACCGGTCGCTTGCCAAACCGCCTCCGCAGCCGCGGTTGCGTTGCGGGTTGTTTGGGGTGTGGGAGTCAAAATGACCAGTCGGTCGTTGTAAAGCGTGGCCTCGGCGTTTGTCACACCCGCTTTTTCTTTTCCAGCAATCGGGTGAGCAGGCACCACGTTCGCCAAACTGAAGGCATTTGGCGCCGCATCGCTGAAGACAGCGGCGGCGGCGGTAACCATGTCTTGCTTCGTTGATCCGGCGTCCATCAGCAGCGCCTCTGGCTTCAGGTGGGGTGCGATAGCGGATAGGGTGTCAAACACGGCACCCACAGGCACGCTCAACAGCACCACATCGGCACCAGTAACCGCATCGGGGAGACTCGTTGCGATGTGCGTGATGGCACCGCATTGCTGTGCGGCCATTAAATTTGAGTTCGATCGCCCATAGCCGACCACCGCGATGTCTGGAAAGGCTTTTCGCATGGCCAAGCCAAACGATCCGCCAATGAGGCCGCAACCAATGATGGCCAGACGCCGCAGGGCGTAGGGTTCAGTGTGCACAGTCACGCCTCAGATTGGGGGTAGGTTCCCAGTACCTTGTAGAAGGCACACAATTTCTTGAGGTCCTCGAGCGCCGCGTGCATGTTGGACTCGGATGGATGGCCCACCAAGTCAATGAAGAAAATATATTCCCATTGCCCTTGTCGGGCGGGCCGCGATTCAAACCGCGTCATCGAGACGCCATGCTGCTTGAGAGGGACCAGCAGATCGTGCAAGGCCCCTGGGCGATTGGTGACCGATACGGCCAAGCTGGTACAGTCTCGCCCCGTCGCGGTCGGCGCATCCAGTGTGGTCGGCAGGCAGATGACGGCAAACCGGGTGCGGTTATGGGCGTCGTCTTGGATGGCTTGCGCCACGTTGTGGAGGCCATATGTTGAGCCTGCGCGTTCGCTGGCGATGGCGGCCCACTCTGGATTCTCGGCGGCTAAGCGGGCCCCTTCGGCATTGCTCGAAACCGCCCGACGCTCAGCGTGGGGCAGGTGCTTGGTCAACCACTCTTGGCATTGCGCCAGCGCTTGCGGATGGGCCAAGACGACCTTGATATCGTCGCGTGAATTGACCTGGCGAAGCAGGTGGTGGCGAACCAGTAAGCTGAGCTCACCAATGATGTGAACGGGTGATTGCAACAACAAATCAAGCGACCGTGCGATGACGCCTTCGGTGGAGTTCTCAATCGGAATAACGCCAAAGTCAGCCGTACCGGAGGCGGTGGATCGGAACACCTCGTCGATGGATGGGCAGGCGATTTCGGTGATGCTGGTGCCGAAATATGACAAGGCAGCCTGCTGGCTGAAGGTTCCGGCAGGACCCAAATAGGCAATGCGCTGCGGTGCTTCGAGCGCACGGCAAGCCGACATGACTTCACGCCAGATGTTACCAATGCTGTGTGGCTTTAATAACCCCGCCGTGGTGTCGTTGAGGGTTTGAAGTTTGTTGATGACCTGCGCTTCCCGATCAGGGCGAAAAACCGCAGAGCCCTCTCGCTTTTTTAACTCGCCCACTTCGTTGGCGCACTGCGCGCGCGCGTTCAAGAGGCTCAGAATTTGCGTATCCAGTGCGTCGATGGCATCGCGCAATTCCTGAAGTGTTTTCATCCGTTTGTTTCTCTTTATTGGCGACGCTCGAAGTCTTGCATGAAGTCGACCAGTGCCTCAACGCCCGATAGGGGCATTGCGTTGTAGATGCTCGCGCGCATACCGCCAACGGACTTGTGCCCCTTCAGCGACAGCAGGTTGGCAGCTTTCGCCTCAGCCAAAAAGCGCTCGTTGAGCGCTTCATCCGCCAGCAAAAATGGCACGTTCATGCGTGACCGAAAAGCCGGGTCAACCTCATTGCGGTAAAGACTGGAGCGGTCGATGGCATCGTATAGGCGTGTCGATTTGGCGATGTTCTGCGCCTCAATGCCGGCAATGCCACCCTGAGACTGTAGCCACTCAAAAACCAAACCAATCATGTAGATGCTGTAGGTCGGCGGCGTGTTGTACATCGAGGTGTTATTCGACACCAGCTGGTAGTTGAACGCGGATGGGCAAATGGCCATGGCCTGATTGAGCAACTCGCTGCGCACAAACACCATCGTGACGCCAGCGGGCCCTAGGTTCTTTTGTGCGCCTGCGAATGCCACGCCGACTTTATCCCACTCAACAGCACGAGAGGCGATGTGGCTGGAGCAATCGATCACCAATGGCGCGTCAATGCCCAACGCTTTCAAGTCAGGCAATGATTGGAACTCAACGCCGTGTATCGTCTCGTTGCTGCACAGATGAACGTAAGTGGCATCGGCACGGAGCTGCCAATCGGCAACAGGGGCAACGGTATGGAACTGATGGGGCTTACCGTCAAAAGCCATTTGCACATCCGCGTAGCGTTTCGCCTCAGCGTAGGACTTCTGGCTCCAGCTTCCCGTCACGGCAACATCGACTTTTGGATGGGCGCCGCCACAAAGGTTCATTGGCACGATGGCGTTTTGGGCCAATCCACCGCCCTGCATAAACAAAATTTCAAAGTCTGCAGGAACGGCCAACACCTCACGAACAGTGGCCAGCGTTGTGTTTAAGATTTCGCCAAAAGAGGCGCCGCGATGGCTCATTTCCATCACGCCCATGCCGGTACCTCGCCAGTCCGCGATCTCGGCGCCGGCTTTGTTTAAAACCGCCACTGGGATCGTCGCCGGCCCCGCTGAAAAATTAAAAGGTCGGGTCATGGGCGGCGCTTACGCGGTTGGGGTATCGCCGTCAGCATCAGGTGATTGCGCAGCATCCTCGTCGATGGCGTCAACCTGTTCGGCATCCCGATCGGCGATGCGTTGCATGCCAATCAGCTTGCTGCCTTCATCCAAGCCGATCAGCGTGACGCCTTGTGTTGCACGGCCCATCTCGCGGATCTCCGAGACGCGTGTGCGAACCAGAACACCGGTGTCCGTAATCAGCATGATCTCGTCATCTGCATGCACCAACGCGGCAGCAACAACCTTGCCATTGCGCCCGCTCTGCTGGATGGCAATCATGCCCTTCGTGCCACGGCCGTGGCGTGTGTACTCCTCAATCGGGGTCCGCTTACCGTAGCCATTTTCGGTGGCTGTTAAGACGCTGGTGGGGTGACCCTCGGCGTCTTCAGGCGGCACGTCAGTCGGGGCGGCCAGCATGGCGATGACGCTTTGCCCATCTTCCAGCATCATGCCGCGCACGCCTCGCGCGTTGCGTCCCATGGAGCGGACGTCGTTCTCATCGAAGCGAACAGCTTTGCCGCCATCAGAGAACAACATCACATCATGTTTCCCTTTTGTCAGTGCCGCACCGATCAGGAAGTCGTTGTCATCGAGATCGACCGCAATGATGCCGGCCTTGCGTGGGTTCGAGAATTCCGTCAGGGCCGTTTTCTTAACGGTGCCCATGCGAGTTGCCATGAACACAAAGTGGTTCTCTGGGAAGGTCCGGTTGTCGCCTGTGAGTGGCAACACCACATTGATTTTTTCGCCTTCTTGCAGCGGGAACATGTTGACGATTGGGCGGCCACGTGAGTTCCGCGAACCCGATGGCACCTCCCAAACCTTGAGCCAATAAACACGACCCCGGTTAGAGAAGCAAAGGATGTAATCGTGCGTGTTGGCGATGAAGAGCTGGTCAATCCAGTCATCTTCTTTGGTCGAAGCGGCTAATTTGCCTCGCCCGCCGCGCTTCTGTGCACGGTATTCGCTCAAGGGCTGGCTCTTGATGTAGCCGGTATGTGAAAGCGTCACCACCATGTTTTCCGGTGTGATGAGGTCTTCGGTTGCCAGTTCCTGCGCGTTGTATTCGATCTCGCTGCGGCGTTGGCCAACCTTGTTTTGACCAAACTCCAGCTTGATGGCCGTTAACTCTTCACCAACGATCACTGCGACTCGCTCGGGGCGAGCCAAGATGTCGAGGAGGTCGTCGATCTCGGCAATGACGTCCTTGTACTCGTTCACGATCTTGTCTTGCTCAAGGCCGGTCAGGCGTTGCAAGCGCATTTGCAAAATTTCTTGCGCCTGCGTGTCGGACAGGCGGTACAAGCCATCCGAACCCATTCCCACTGACTTCAACACGCCATCAGGGCGGTAGTCATCGGCATTGACGGTCGCGCCATCGGCGCGGGTGCGCGTGAGCATTTCTCGAACCAAGCTGCTGTCCCAAGCGCGGCTGAGCAACTCGGCTTTTGCCACGGGGGGTGTCGGTGCGTTCCGAATGATCGCAATGAACTCGTCGATGTTTGCCAACGCAACCGCCAAACCCTCCAGCACATGGCCACGTTCGCGCGCTTTGCGAAGGGTGAAGACGGTACGCCGTGTCACCACTTCTCGGCGGTGCTGCAAGAAAATCTCAACCAGATCCTTCAAGTTACACAGTTTGGGCTGACCGTTGACCAGCGCCACCATGTTCATGCCGAATGTGTCTTGCAGTTGGGTCTGCTTGTACAGGTTGTTGAGCACAACCTCAGGCACCTCGCCACGCTTCAGCTCGATCACCACGCGCATGCCTGATTTGTCTGACTCGTCTTGGATGTGGCTGATACCGTCGATTTTCTTCTCGGTCACCAGCTCGGCGATGCGCTCCAGCAAGGTCTTTTTGTTGACCTGGTAGGGCAACTCGTCAACGATGATCGACTGGCGTTGGCCTTTGTCAATGTCTTCAAAATGGCATTTCGCGCGCATGATCACGCGACCGCGGCCTGTGCGGTAACCGTCTTTGACGCCCGATATGCCGTGAATAATTCCGGCCGTTGGGAAGTCTGGGGCGCGGATGATTTCCATCAAATCATCGACCGATGACTCGGGGTTATTGAGCAGGTGCAAGCAGGCGTCCACCACCTCGTTGAGGTTGTGGGGTGGGATGTTGGTGGCCATACCCACCGCGATACCCGATGACCCGTTGACCAGTAAGTTGGGCAAGCGCGACGGCAAAACCAACGGCTCGCGTTCGCTGTTGTCGTAGTTGGGGCCGAAATCAACCGTGTCCTTATCTATGTCGGCCAGCATTTCATGGGCGATCTTCGCCAAGCGGATCTCGGTGTATCGCATGGCGGCTGCGTTATCGCCGTCCACCGAACCAAAGTTGCCCTGGCCATCAACCAGCATGTGGCGCAAAGAGAAGTCTTGGGCCATGCGAACAATGGTGTCGTACACCGCGGTATCGCCATGTGGGTGGTATTTACCAATGACATCCCCGACGATACGCGCGGACTTTTTATAGGCGCGGTTCCAGTCGTTGTTCAGCTCGTGCATCGCAAACAGGACGCGCCTGTGAACCGGCTTCAGGCCGTCACGCGCATCGGGCAGTGCGCGTCCGACGATCACGCTCATCGCATAGTCGAGGTAGCTGCGGCGCATTTCCTCCTCAAGGCTAATGGGCAGTGTTTCTTTGGCGAACTGAGTCATGTGGTGCTATCTAAATGGACGATATCCGATACATTTTAAGCCCTTAGACACGGTGTTACCTTTGTTAACGTAAAGAGGGCTGTGGGCTGCCCCGCATCCACTTTTGCACGCGTGGGGTTTTTTTTGAGGGTTTGAATAATTAAATAAAAAGTGTTATAAAATTAAATTCCGAGTGCGACAAAAGCAAAATTTGCTTAAAATCGTACCGAAATTCCTGTCGCCTTTCCTAAGAAGAAACCAGTCAACCTCCGCGTCGTCAAAGCCGCTCAATCAAGAGAAATTTTCATGTCAAAGCTCAACAAGCTCGCACTCATCCTCTCAGCAATCACCCTGTCTTCAGCAGCCAGCGCCGGTATCGTCAGTAACTGGGTTGCCGCTGACGGCACCCCATGGCGCGCGGCCTCAGGTGAATGCTGGCGCTCCGGCTTCTGGACACCTGCAACAGCCGCCCCTGGCTGCGATGGTGCCATCGCTCCCGTGGTAGCCAAAATGGAAGAGAAGAAGGCCGAGCCAGCACCAGCACCAGCGCCCAAGATGGAAGAGAAAAAGGCTGAGCCAGCACCCGCGCCAGCCCCCAAGGCTGCCGTTGCACCTGTTGCCGCACCTGCCAAGGTGACGTACGCGGCTGACGCATTTTTTGCCTTTGACAAGGCTGTTGTGCAACCTGCCGGCAAAGCAAAACTCGACGAGTTGGTTGCCCGCATGAAAGCCCTTGACATCGAAGTCGTGGTTGCTGTGGGTCACACCGATGCAACAGGCCCCGCGTCATACAACCAGCGCTTGTCCGTTCGCCGTGCCGAAGCTGTCAAGGCTTACATGGTCTCAAAAGGCGTTGACGCTGACCGCATCTTTACCGAAGGCAAGGGCGAAGGTAGCCCCATCGCTGACAACGGCAGCCGCTCAGGTCGCGCCAAGAACCGTCGCGTAGAAGTTGAAGTGGTTGGTACCGCTAAGTAATTAGCGCCTCGCCAAAATAACCGCGCTTCGGCGCGGTTTTTTTATGCGCGCCAGATTCACAGAGGACATTGGCGATAATCTGGGATGCTAAAGAACCCACACCCTGACGCCAAAATGCCGAACTTATCCAACGCAGATCCCGCTGAGCTTGCCAAGTTTTCAGATCTTGCCCATCGCTGGTGGGACAAAAACAGCGAGTTCAAACCGCTGCACGAAATCAACCCGCTGCGCTTGGACTGGATGAAAGCGCAGACCGCCTTTGATGGGAAGCGCGTGCTTGACGTCGGTTGTGGCGGCGGCATTCTGAGCGATGCCATGGCGCGATCAGGTGCAGACGTTTTAGGTATTGACCTTGCCACGAAAGCCCTCAGCGTCGCTAAGCTACACGCGCTTGAGGCCGAGACGCCCAACATCAATTACCGCGAAACCAGCGTCGAAGATCTGGCCGCCGAGCAGCCGGAGAGCTTCGATGTCGTGACCTGCATGGAAATGATGGAGCACGTGCCTGACCCCGCAGCCATCGTGGCGGCTTGCGCCAAGTTGGTGAAGCCCGGTGGCACCGTGTTTTTCTCAACCATCAACCGCAACCCAAAGTCATTTTTGTTCGCCATTGTGGGCGCTGAATACGTGCTGAACATGTTGCCCAAAGGCACCCACACTTACGCCAAGTTCATCAAGCCTGCCGAGCTGGCCGCCTTCTGCCGTGCGGCTGACTTGGAAGTCAAGCGCACACGCGGTTTGGAATACAACCCCCTGACCAAACACTACTGGTTGAGCGACGACACCAGCGTCAACTACATGTTTGCCACCACCAAAGCACCGTAAGGCAAACATGTTCACGAATATCAAAGCGGTCCTGTTTGACTTGGACGGCACGCTCATTGACAGCGCCCCTGATCTGGGGGCCGCCGTTGACCGCATGCGTGTGAAGCGCGGCATGCCCTCGTTACCACTCGACACCTACCGCCCGATGGCTGGTGCTGGCGCACGCGGCATGCTTGGCGTTGGCTTTGGCCTCACGCCGCAAGACGCCACCTTTGCTGAACTGAAAGAAGAATTCTTTCAAGAATACGAAGCCAACCTCACCGACAAAACAACCGTGTTTGCGGACGTCGTTGAAATGCTCAGTGCCATTGAAGCGCGCGGCATGGTGTGGGGCGTTGTGACCAACAAGGCCGAACGGTTCACGCTGCCCATCTCACGCCAAATGGACTTGTTCAAAAACGCGGCATGCGTGGTTTGCGGTGACACCACACCGCACGCCAAGCCACACCCCATGCCCTTGCTCGAAGCCGCCAAGCGCGTGGGCTTTACCCCAGAGCAGTGCATTTATGTGGGCGACGACGAGCGAGACATCGTTGCAGGCCTCGCTGCCAACATGGGCACAGTTGCCGCCCAATACGGCTACCTGGGCGCAAATGCAGACATCGACAGTTGGCGCCCACACGCCACCATCGCACAACCGTTGCAATTACTCGACTTGCTGCGTTGAGACGCAAAAGAGCGTAAACTCAGAGGCTTGGGGCTGCACTGGTTTCGACGTGGGTTCGGAAGCGTAGTGGGGCGTGCCGAGGTTCAGTCACCTCGTTAATCCGCTGAAAAAAACTAACTGCAAACGACGAACGTTTCGCACTCGCAGCTTAAGCTGTGAGACTTGCAACAGCATGCTGACGGGCTGGGCAAGGGGGTAGCAATACCTCCCGGCTGCAAGGGAATTCACGTTGGCTGGCACGTAATTGGGTTACTTAGTTACGGGCGAGATTTTAGGTAACTGGCGTCTTGGGTAGCGTGTTGCTGCGCGACTCAAGAAGTGAGATCCAAATCAGACGACTACGCACGTAGAACCATACGAATAAGTCTCGCGGACGGGGGTTCAATTCCCCCCAGCTCCACCATATGCAAGTTTAAAGGCCGCTAGGAATGACCACCTAGCGGCCTTTTTCATTTGTAACTCTGCCGACTGTTGATTATCGAGGACGTCAGTCGTGCAAAAGTGGTCGGTCAGACCGACATGCCATCGCGACCGACAGCATCCAACTTTTCTCATTAACTGATTCAATACTTGTAAGTTGAAGGAAAATTTATTTAGTTAAAAATACTAAAAAATTTAATTAAATAGCTAAAATTAGTTAATAAATTTAATTTAACCCAAAGGAAACGTTAGTGACGCTTTTTAAACTGGTTAGGATCGCTCTGGACGAACTTTACCGCGAGGCGGTTGAATGCTACGGGCCGAATACGGACGTTCAGATCAAGGCAAAGATCTCCTACCTCGCCGAGAGCTATAACCAGCTTACCTCAACCGTGCGAACTCCAATCAACTACAAAGATCCCGCAGTTCGGTTCGCTTACGTCTATATGTACACGGCGAGCCATGGTGACTATGTCGTACAACTTCTGGAGATTCTGGCGGACAAGCTCGCCGGCAAGATTTTCCAGAACGATTCGGGCCGAGTGAGTTGTATCGGCGGGGGGCCTGGCAGCGACGTGATCGCCATAGTCAAGTACCTTACGGACGCGGGGGGTAATGAGACACTAAAGCACTTGACTGTCTACCTAATGGATAAAGAACAGGCTTGGGGAGATTCGTGGACGGAGCTGAGCACGAAACTCCCGAGGTCTCCGACGCAATTAAACATGGTGTTTCAGCAGATGGACGTTCTCAAACCAGACTGGACGTCGCAGCGGAAGTTCCTTGATGCGGACGTGTTCACCCTTAGCTACGTTGTTTCCGAGGTCTATGCCCTTGATGATGGGGGACTCGTTACACAGTTCTGGCAGCGGTTGTTTAAAGAGGCGAAATCTGGTGCGATTTTTCTTTATGATGACAACGGCAGCGACACATTTAACTCCTACTTCGATAATCAGTGGCAAACTGCAGACCTTGAGCTCATCGCGCACGGGACCAACGAACGATGGTTGCCCCGACATTCGGAACAAAAATCTGAGCTGGATCTATACACGGACAAATTCCTAAAGGTCCCAAAGCTGCAAAGTAAGTTAACGTATCGAATACTTCGAAAGCCATGACTCTTGATCTATTCGCAGACGAGCCGAATCTGGAGCGCCTTGGAATTGAGGACGCCGATATCAGCTTAGT
>ENA-OREM01001437-OREM01001437.1-marine-metagenome-genome-assembly--contig:-NODE-1437-length-11714-cov-9.094698_pt1 | contig 11714 bp, 12 predicted proteins | sample MGYA00248623_ERZ508561 | MGnify/ENA primary metagenome ERZ508561 (study PRJEB26227, sample SAMN06264494) | marine metagenome | isolation source: Columbia River Estuary | place: USA:Columbia River...
CATAGAGCTACCAAGTTAATAAATAAAGTAAGACAAAAACCTACCATGAAAAGGTCTTGCATTTGCATAGTAAGAAACGTAAAGCCGGTACCTATCCAGGAACCCGCTAGAAACTCGTTTTTAATCATGGCTCAACGGGTGCTGGGGGTTGGCAATAGGCTGCGCCAGGGTTAGCCTTGCAGAAAGCTTGCGCGTACTCCTGGTCTAATGTGTAGCCCATGGAATGAATACCCACGGGATCGGGCCAAACAAGGTAAGAAGCAAAAGAAGTAGTCAGGGGTTCAATTTCCCAAACAATATCTACGCTTACTTTACTGGACTGCTTAACGCATACGGGCATCCCCTCCTCGTTAGTTCCCCACTCGGTGCAAAGTTTACCCAATTCAACCACTACGGCCACCTTCTCGGTGTCCCAATAGGTTACGGGTTCGCCTTCGGGGTTTGTCGTTTCCTTTTGGATTTTCTTTTGAGCCGTTGCCCATTGGGCATCCGTGAACTCATACTTGCGGAATGATTGTGCCATCTTAAAGGGTTGTTAGGGTTTCGCAGTCAGTATCGGACAAAGCGGTAGGGAAGCAAAGCATTTGTTTAATTCCCATAACTCCAATGGGGTAAGAATCAAAATAGTCCAAAATTCCCGAATCGCTTGCAGCAAATGGCGCACCGAAGGCGCTCCCATCTGCAAACAATTGGTAGTTTGTTCCATTATATCGGCACGCCATTTTTGTAAATGTATAACTCGGGGTATTTAAATATGCTGAACCTCCAGCATCATTTACAATTAACCATCGCCATCCTTCGGGGCGGTTTCTAAATTGAATGTCGCGATTCCCCGAAGCATCAAAAAAGCGTACTTGATAATTATTTCCATCCGAACCACTCCACTCATTAACCTCAAAGAAAATAGTAAAATTTGCGTTCGGCAAAGCCGTAAAGGTTGAATCGCTTACATCGTCCGCCCCCCTTGTAACCGCAGCCGAAAGGGTGGGGATGTACGAGGTGGCGTAGGATGATAATAATTCCGCTTGGGCGCCATAAATCAAAATGCCATCCGTTCCGTTACCCGTCCAATTATATGAACCACTATTGTCGTGAGGTGAAACGACAAAATATCTTGAAGCGGGTGCATTGAAGGTCAAGGTGCAACGATACCAACCATCCGAACCTACGGCCTCAATCGTTCCCGTAAGACCACTGGGGTTTTGTGATATTGTTCCGTTTGAAAGGTTGAATACAATACCGAAGGTTAAATTACCACCATCGTATCCAAAAAATGTATAATTGTAGCCCGATGCTTTTGCAAAAATAGAAATGGTATGCGTTCCCGTTGTTGTGATTGACCTATATACAATATGCCCACTGCTACTTGTGTCCGCTACCACTCTGTCCGCATTTTGATAGCCGTCGGGTGAGGTTGCGTAGTTTGCGGTAAGTATTACATCTCCCCCTTTAGTCCAAGCCGCATTATCAAACGACTCCGAGAATGTAATGGCGTTCGTTCTCTGACCCTCCAAGAGAAGTTTCGGGCAAGTAGCCCCACCCGAATAATCCAAACGGGGTAGGTTCGCAACGGGGCCGACTGATACCGCCGCGCTTGTGGTGGCGATGTAGTCCGTAGGGCCAAAGTCGGAAACCTCCACCATAGCACCCCAAGCCAAAATATCAGCACTTGAACTCGTGGCGGCACCTAATAAGAAACGCGGATAAATGGTTGCGCCAGCAGAAGTCCAAGTGTAATCATATCTAACCCAATCGGTAGTTAATGTTTTTTGAATACCGACACTTCCATCATTTAAAAATTCTATTGTAGGTGTTCCACTTAAACTTTTTAAATAAATAGAATAAGTGTAACCAACGCCCGTAGTTACTGCAAATGGACGAAGCCAATCCGCATAAGGTTCTCCGTTTAATTCTAATTGAATGCGGTCAGCCGTTGCAGTTCCATCGGGCGCAGTTCCATAATTTGCCGTAAAGGTTGCCGTAGATGCACCAGTAACACCAGCAAAAAAACCAGAACTTGTGCTGAAATCTTCCGAAAAGGAAAAGACATTCGTCCGCACCTTCTGAATTAGGCCGTCCGAAGCGACCCGACTCGCGGTATCGTTTGAGCGTGTGAAGGTGAGGTCACCCGTGCCGTCAATCGGCTTTACTGAATAGACCTTTTGGTCTTTATATCCGCTTGGAATCATTACAAGCGAGGCATCATCAAAATAACTCATCAGTTCAAATTAAATAATTGTTCAATAAGGCAGTCTCGGCCTTCAAGCGTAGCCCCATCATCAGTCATCCGTTGGATATAGGTGTCAAATAGTTCGTAATAGTTATCCTCTCCCAGATCTTGCAGAGCAGCCACCAAACAATCGTAGCCCTCTAATACGCCTCCATCAGCCTCTACCCGTGCTTGGAAAGCAAGAGCAATGTCATTGATAGGTGCGAAGCAAGGGGGTGCGCTCTCATTCTGAATGGACAGAGTAGTTCTATCGGTATCTCCCCACCAACTGCTGCAATATGCGACTCCCCAAGATATTAGATTAGACATTTTTTGTTTCTTCCTTTAGAAATAACTTTAATTTCAATATATTTTCCCTCTTTGGCGTATAGGCTCTTTTAGAGAACCCACCCCCCGCGTTGGATTTCCTTGTCTGGGTAGATGTCTTCATTGATGTTTGAATTGTATTCGGGGAAGTCGTTCTGGTGAAAACTCATATAATCAACAAACCGCTGGGTATAGTAGTCAAAAATCTTACGCTCCTTCTCAATCAAAAAATCAACCTCTCCTTTATCTGCCGTAGTGGAGTTTTCAGAAGAGTGCTTGTATATACCCCCATTGGAGATAGTATAGGCCGCAAACGGCAAGTATTCAGCCATAGCGGAGTGAATTAACATAGGCTGGATGTATGTATTCACTAGCGTTAGGTAACCTCCTGTAAGAGTCCCTGCGATAATGTCATCAGAGATCTTGTCATAGAGTTTTGTACCCAAGTAGTTTTGGATGTGAATCTCTTGCGCAATCTTAATGAACTGAATAAACTTATCCGTGTCCACATTACCACCTAATGCGGTCTGCCGCACAATGTCCTCTCGCTTAATGAATAGAGCAGTTGCCATCTTTTTACTTTAAGAATCCTTCGTTTGGCATATCTACGGGTCGCTTCGCTACCAACTCATCGTTGACCTGCAATTCAGCACCTGCTTTTCTAGCCTTATTTACGCTTATTTCTGCATTCGGGTTTTCAGCATCAACGCCCAGACCCTTCTTCTTTGACATAAATGTCTTACGCATCCAGAAGTGATGGCATCGTGCGCCACCCTTGTACAACCAAATGTCGTAAGTGGGGTCGCCTTTAGGGCCAAAGCCCTTGCCTCCTGCTGATACATCATTTACCACTTTGTCCCCCATAGCGATAATGTCTTCCTTTCGGTAGACCTTCCCTGCATCAACCATCTTCTTGCAAAAGTTTCGTGAAGTGCTGCTTACCGAATCGGGGGCATAGGCGTAGCGAACTTTGTATTTTAAGCCGCTATCCGTAACGCCATCTTGTTCGCTTGAAGCGTTGGGACGAGCCGTTCCTGTAGATGCTAGGCTCAACATCTTGTCAAGAGCCTCCTCTTGGGCGTAATCTACGGGCCTCTCGTCCACTAACTCCCACTCATCGGTATCTATGTCCTCACCTAGTGCTTCTAGTTCGCTAAACGCAGAATCTAACGCAACATCACTTGGTTGGTGAGTAGACATCTTTACGCCTGTTTCTTCTTCTTTGGTTTCTGCGTCTGCTACAATTCCTTCTGTAAACTCTAGTGGCTGGAGTGTCTTAAAGTAGATATTAAGGCTAATGTCGTTGAAGGCTAGAATGTCCTCAATCTTATCCAGAATCAATTCTTGAATAGGGGAGATAACAGTGTTCTCAAACAAGATTGATGCGGTACGCAATTCGTCAGCGTTATTGCCTAATCCTGTCTGGTCTTTAATGCCAAGCAGCATAGGGGATGTTACGCGGTGCGCGACCATCAACTTACGCATTGACTCGTCAGCCATAAACTGATATTGGGCCGAAGCATCTGACAAAGACACAGGCTCAATAGTAGCAGCCATCTCTTTGTTGTCGTTAAACGCCAAGATAAAACGCCCTGCGTTAGAAGACCCGCTGAACTTGTCGGCAATAGCATTCTCCATCATTGCCTGTGCTTCCTCATCTGGAACTCCGTTATTGAAGTTAATCAGCATTGAAGGCGATAGGCCGTTCTTAATGTTATTGATGTGGTAGTTTGCAATCTCCTCTTCTAATTCCGCATACGGAAGGCCTCCTTGATAGTCAACAGGGGAGTAGTAATAGAATCCAGCGCGATAAGGGCGAATGTATAGAATCTCAATTCCGTCCTTGCTAAATCCGAAGGCTGGAATGCGAATAGGCGTTTCTTTCTTCTTCTTTACCTCTGACCAATCCTTTGCGTAGTAGTATGCTTCAACATCTCCTTCGTCATTGCACTTTTCAGCGCGGAGCGACTCAATGGGCATATGATATACTTCCGTAATACGATTATGGTCTTTGGAATAGATTACCTGAAAAGCAGCCTGTCCCATCATCTTAAGATCTGCTGAGACTTTACGCAAACAATCCTTGCCGAACAACGACTTCATTTTAGCGTACTCATCGGGCTTTCGGTTGCTATCTGTAGCATCCAGACCTTTTCCGTAAACTAGTTCGCTAATTCCGTTAATGATAGCGTTATTGGTTGCGCTGCCATTATATCGGTCAATCAGATATTGGAAATAGTTGTTGTCATCTCCGTACTCTACCCATTCCATATTCCCAACCTCCTTAACGACAGGTGTCGTGTAGGATGAAAAGTTTACGACTCTAATGTTGCTGCTCATAAAATGATAAATTCATTGTTGTATGAAGTTTCTTTGGTGTAAACTCCCTCGTTTATGAAAAACTTATCGTATTCCGTCTGTGAAGTTACAAATGCTCTGCCGCGATAAATGAGATTAGAGCCTTTAAAAACCTCCATAGTATAGAATACCCCAGAAGATAGATTGAAAGCCGCAGAAAGCAGCATATAGCCCTTATTTTCGGTAATGGTTGGGTTTATAGATGTGGTGGTGTTTGTACTCTCGTTTGTAAAGTAGATAGTAACGCCATCCAAATCGTTTAACGCCTGTGTAACGCAGCCCTGCGCCTCTAGTGTACCCCCATCAAATAGCACTCTTTGGAAATATAAATCCAAATCTTCCGAAGAGAACACAGAATCTCTTGGAATGATAGTGATTGTCTGGGTCGTTGATACGGGTCTTAAAATGTGCATCGTACTTAAGTAACCAAAAAACGAAAGTTTTTTCCATAAAGAAGGGGGGACACTACTCCCCCCTTCAACACACACTAGCCCAGATTAGGGCAGCCCTGTACTTAAACAGGTATGCAAAAATACAAACTTATTTGCTGATACGCAAATTAAGGATTGATTTGAGTCGCGCTAACGCTAACACCAGCGGCAACCAAAGCGGCAGCAGGAGTAGCAGCAGAAGCGATAAAGTTGGCAGGAACTTTCTCCTTGCCAGACAAGGTTAAAGTATATCCCGTCAAATCACCCATTGCAGCACCCGTAACGATAGTTCCAGCGGTTACCTCTGCACCATTGACCAAGCCCATAACGAACAAGTTTCCGTTCTGATCTTCAACGATAATGTGAGGGCGGCCATAGGCCATCAATTTCAGTTCCTTGTTAGAGGCCTTATCCAATTTGGTGAAGGTCAAGTTCAAGGTCTGCTCCATATACATAGTTCCGTTCTCTACAGAACCTACGAATGATTGCTCAAAAGATGACTGCTCGCGCAAGTCATACTTGAATGCTCCAGGCGTACCCGCAAATGAATCAATTACATCGGTATCGGTAACATCATAAGTTACCGCACCCAAATCGCCATAATCAATAAAGTAAGCGGCAACGAGTCCACCTACTGATTTTTCACAGGCTACTGCCCGTCCTGTTGTGAGAATTGTACAAGCCATTGTTTTAAGAATAAAAAAGGGGGCAGGGCATTAACCCACACCCCCTCTTGGTTAATTATTTAGATTGATTAGGCGTAGTAAACTACTTCAGAACCAATTCCGTACTGAACACCAGCGGTGTAACGCATAATTACGCGTACATTCTGTGAGCCGTCAAGATCTCCCATATCCAACAACTTAACTTCGTTGTGGTCAGAAAGAAGACCTGTTCCGAAGTACAAGTTAGAAGATTGAGCAGCAACCATCTTGTTAGAAGGAAGGCCGTTTACCATAGCAACACGGACACCATCAAAGAACAAAGGTTGATTGCCATACCATTGAGTACCTTTTGCATCAGTACCAGCAGCACCCAATCCAGCAGCACCGAATCCACCCAAAGCGCGGACATAAGCCTTAGCAACATTCTGGGGAACATAGATGGTCAAGTCCTCCTTGCCGTAAAGGGCAGCGGGAACAGCATCCATAACTTTACCCATCTCTTCAATGACATTGGCAGCGGTAACAGTTGTACCTACAACATCAAGAACAGAAGCGTCAGCAGCGAACAAGGTCGTGAAACCATCAAACTCACCAGCGGTAGCGTTAACACCAGCCCAGATAGTTTGCTCGGTCTTCTGTGCAACTTTACCAGCGATGTTGGCAATCAAGAAGTCAGAGAAATTAGCGGGAAGGTTGTCGTATGCGGAGTAACCCATTTGGATTGCCTCCCAGTCAGAACGGAAGTCCTTTTTGCACAACTGCAAGTTCACTTGGAACTCTTCTGGTTGAAGAACACGCTCGGTCAAAGTGACGGTTGATGTAGCACCGAAGTCACAAGTAGCATTGGCAACGATATCGTCAATAGCCAATTTCTTGATTACTTCTTTGTACTTCACATTAGGCTTGACTTCAATCAAGCCTTTGTCAATGGTGTCTGCGCTCAAAAGAGCAGCAGCGATGTACTTACCTGCAAACTCTCCAGCGTAAGTAGTTGTAATAGATGTGGTCGTAGCCATTTTTTATTTTGGTTTTTTATTTGTTCATTTTAGCGAGAACGCGGTCAAGAGCAGAAGCGGGGCGATTGGTCGCCATTTTAACTTCGGCTTTAGGCGTAGTGGAAGGATTGTGCTTAATAGGCTTAGATGCAGATTGAGCAGAAAGTTCTGCCTTCATAGTTTCTACCTCTTGCTCTTTGGCTGCCATTTCTTTCTTTGCCAATCCTAATTCGTTGCGTAGTTCTTCCATTGCTGATTGTACTTCTTCAATCATAGGCTTTACTACCTCAACAACTGCGTTAACCATATCCTCAATAGCAGGTGCTACTTCGGCTGGTACTTCTACAGATACCTCTTCTTCTGCGAAGTGGGTTTCCGTAGTGTGTGATTCAACAACTTTCTTGGGATTGCTTTCGGAAGCCTCAACTTCTACCTCTACGGAAGGAGCCTCTTCTTCGGGCATCTCTTCACCAGCCGCTTCTTTGACTTCGGAAATAATACCCTCTTCTACAACGACCAAGATCTTGCCGTCTTCTAATGAGTACTCACCAACGGGAAGCGCGATACGCTCTTCTTCGTTTACGATAAATACCTCATTACCTGCTTCAAACGCCTCGGCTTCTAAAGCCGTTCCGTTCTCTAGTTTCATTTGAGCAAACTTTACCTCTACAGAATTAACTGAAGAGAGTTCGGTCATAATGCGTTTTAGAATTTCTGTTGCTTTCATAAGTAATTAAATAATTGATTTTGATTTATAAATTACATTTTCAGTTAGGCCCTGTGGTTGGACCAATGCCCTGTGCGCGTAGTGAGCCATCACAACAATCCTTGGAATAGGTGTTTTTATCCCAGCACAAACAACCGCGTCTGCCGCCTCTTGGTGAGGTTCGGCTAGGGATTACTACATCCCCATCATTTAATCTTGCCATAATCCCAATTCTTTAAGTTTAGAGGCTGCCCAACGCTTACCTGCTAGTCCACCCCATAGAAGGTAAGATATAGTGCCACAGGCCGTAGAATCGCCCTCATCGTAATACTCTTCTGCCCGTGATAGGTACGAATACATACGCTTAATGGTTTCTACGCTTAATGGCTTACCCTGTGCTAATTGCTGGGCGCGAACCTTGCCTACTGCGGTGGCGCAGCGATTGTTTATTTTCTGGTTCATTTCAATGCCACGCTTTGCGTTGTTCTTAACGCCAGAAGGGTAGTCGGAATACGACTCTAGTTCAATGCTTCCGTCTTGGTGTACAATGCCGCGAATGGTAGAGAGCATCTGCATAGCCTCTTCCTCTTCAATGGTAGATAATTCGCTCTTCAGATTTACCTTGTCCACAAAGTAGCCTTCAATAGAGAATCCCTTGACCTTTCCGCTTTTTACATAGTTCTGCCAGACATCCTCGTTGTTCACCTTCATTGATACCATCCAAGTACCTACGGGCAAAGACAATCCGTACTTACGACTCTTGTCCTGTACATCGTCTTCAATAATCCAAGACTCAACGACAGATAGGCCATTAAGTTTGACATTGTGTTCCAGAGTGGACTCGTTCTGGTTTCCTTTTTGCAGGAAGATCTCCGAAGCCCTGCGAATGGTATCTTTTGTAAAGTACACATAGAACTCTTCTTCGCCATTTCTGCGATAGATGGGTTTGTTAGGCACTAGGGCTGCGCCCATAAGGATACGCTTCTCTTCGTCCTGCTTTGCGAACTGAACCTCCTGTGAGTTCATTGCAATAAAGTTCTCTTCAATGGCTGGGCTTTCAACGATGCTAATGGCTTGAATGCCCATTAACTCTTCTGCCTCGTCTAGTATCAATTCTATAATGTTCATCCGAAAGTTGCGGTTTTGATTCGTTTGCGTTCTAATTCTTGTGAGGTGGTTACATCTCCACCAACGACATAGGCTCTTATGGGCTGCGTGTTTTTCTGCCCTATGCTTTGCGCTAATTGGTTTATGCCGCTAGTACCTACCACATTAAAAGATGGTGCAGCAGATGGGGCCGTTGGGGCCGTTGTGGATGGTGCTGCCGTTGCAGAGCCAGGTTCGGCAGCGTTAATCTGCCTAATTGATGCAATAGTTGATGCGCTAAGGGCTGCTAACTGAATACCTCTATTTATACTTGCGGCTGGTTCGGGTAGGCTAGTGCTGGATTTAAAGATACCAACCGCTGCCTGTGCAGCATCTACAACAACATTTGCGGATGCTACAGCCTTGCTCTCCCCAAATAAACTACTTAATGCGTTCTGTACACTATCAATGGATTGATTTGCTGCCGCTGCTTTTGCATCTGCTACCTGTTGCTCTATTGCCTTACGCTGGTCTGCGTATTTCTTTTCAATAGCCGCTATTTCAGCGTTCTCCTTCTCTGCGATCTTGGCTCTTTCCTCTGCGGTCAGTTCCTCAAGTCCAATTAGAGCGAAATACTTTTCTTGGGCTGCTTGAATCTCGCGCTCTTGGTCGCTCAATAGCATTGAATATGCAGAATCAGCCAATGTCTGTTGGTAAGCCCTATAGTTTTCGGCTGCATCTATCTTAGCCTTCTGTAGTGCTTCAAACGCTTTCTGCTCTTCGGCAAGTCTAGCCTTTTCTTCCGCTGCAAGTTCTTTGTTAACTCGGTTCAGTTCTCGCTGGGTAGCCCGTTGCTGGGTTAATCTACGCGCTTGAATGTCATTTACGGCTGCAATGGCCTGTGCCTCCTTGTCTAGGTTCTCAATGTTTGTGCGAGAGAAGGTGTTTTCCAGAATCTGGGCATCCCTGCGTAATTCAAGAGCCTCTACCTCTTTAGATAGTAGTTCGTCTTCTAGTTTTTGGGACTCTTCAATAAATGCCTTTCGCTGCTCTGCCGTAAACTCTTCTTCCTGTCGGGACTTTAGGCGTAGGGCTGCTATTTCTGCCTCCTTTACAGAACGCTCAATGAGCAAGGCTCGTTCCACCTTTGCCGCTTTCGCTCTCATATCAGCAACCTTCGCTGCCGCGTTGCCCTCTTTCACCTGTTCCGCTAGAAATTCCTTTGTAGCGTCAATAGCAGCGTTGGTCTTATCGGTGATGTTTTCTACGCCAAGAACAACTTTCGCTATTGCATCTTGAGCGGTAGTTGCTGCTTCTGTAAAATCACCAGAGAATGCTTGAATCATTGCCTTACCAAGTGCTGGTAGCAACTCAAATAAACCCGTAACTCGGTTCATTATCTGCGCTTGAAGCAGTTTGCCAAACGACTCTAGTGCTGCTTTTGGGTTTTCAAATGCAGAGATAATGCTTTCCCCCAAATTAGCAAGGATGTCTACTAGGTTGCCTGTAACCGCACCTATTACGCCCATAATCTTGGCGAACTTATTCTGCCCTTCTTCGGAAGAGGTAAATGCTGCCGTAAGAGCCGTAATTGTCAAAAGTAGTAGCCCTAGACCTGTGGCGGCAATAGCCCCGCCTAGTGTCCTAAAAGAGGTAGCCAGACCAGCCAATCCCTTCTGCATAGACTTGAATGCAGATACTGCACCGCCTGTTCGCTTGTCTATTGCAGATAGTCCATCTTCAATAGCGTCATTTGTCTTCTTGACTTCTTCACCTGTGCCTTTGGCTGCCTTTTTTGTTTCATCATAGGCATTGACGGCTCCCTTGCTATCGCCTTTGATAATGATTACTTCAGTAGTCGCCATTGTAGTTTGATATATTCTTTCCAATTAGTGGGTAGTTTGTGCCTACCCTTTGCAATCTCTACATTTTCACCAGCCCCTTTCCATTCGTCAGATTGGAGCAGTTCTATTAAATAACTTAAATAACTAGTCTTCATACATCGTTCAGTAATTCAAACTGCACTTGGCCTGTTGTCATATTGATATTTGCTGAATTTACAATCCACTTTTCGTTTCTCCAGATGATCTTGTCATTTAAGGCTATGTTGGTGATTTTGCCTACAGGCAGTTGAGCGTTTATTTTAACTAGCCGTCTGCTTGAATCGTAAAGGTCGGTAATGTAGTCGTACCAATAGGTCTGGTACAAACCATTGCTAACGCCCTGCAAGAAGTACGCATCAATGTCCCCTCCAAAGTTTGTGGAGTAGGTGGTGTCGTTATTTACATCAAAGCGATTAGATGTGTTGCAATACCAGATTGTATTTAACGGAAAGTCTTGAGGCACTTCGTCAATGAATCCCAGATTCTGCTCCTCTGATAATTCAAAGTTTCCTGTTGCGTAAAACAACATTGGCGAACCTACATAGGACTCAAGGTTTCGGTCAATGGACTTCCCTACAATAATCTTATCGGTAATCAGTCCTGTTTCAGCATCGGTTAACCTTTCCCACATTAACTGCTCAAACGGCAACTCCACAACAAACTCTTCTCCGTCAAAGCTGAAGTCAGCCCGTAAGTCGCCATATCCTACGCCATTTTGCAAACGATACTCTTCTCCAAGTATCGCACCTGCATCTTGGTATTTAAACTGAATCCTACGGAAGATTTCTGGTCTAACGATGCTGGTTTCTGTTATGTCTAGATACTCATCCCATTGTTTGTCTAGGCTATTTTGGTAATAGGCATCAAGGGTAAATACCGAGAACTCTGAATTGCTTACAGGCACAAATACTAGATTATGCATCTTAATAAGGCCGATTAAGAAGTCAGCAATCTTTTGTTCGGGCATCAATTCACTTACCCGAACCGTAACGCTTATGGTGTCCGTTCCACTCATTCTCGCAGTTCCGAATGAGAAAGATGGGGTTGGCGGAAC
>ENA-OREM01001442-OREM01001442.1-marine-metagenome-genome-assembly--contig:-NODE-1442-length-11686-cov-3.786976_pt1 | contig 11686 bp, 10 predicted proteins | sample MGYA00248623_ERZ508561 | MGnify/ENA primary metagenome ERZ508561 (study PRJEB26227, sample SAMN06264494) | marine metagenome | isolation source: Columbia River Estuary | place: USA:Columbia River...
TGGTTACTGTCCACTATTGACCGACAGTTGAAAGTTGCTTTTTACCAAAATCCTCATATTCAAAAATTACTTTCTAATGAAATACAACAATTAGAAGCAGGAAAAACAACCCCTTTTTTGGCCGCAAAACGATTGTTGGGAAAAAATTCTTGAATTTTTAGTTTTTAGTTTTTAAGATAGCCATTTCATTTTCATTAATTATTTTATAAGAAACAATTGATTTTTTAGTGCATTTAGAAAAAACAGCCTCTTATTTTAAAAATAATAAAAAGTTAAAACAGTAAATTAATTATTTTCACAAATCTTATCAATCAGAAAAACATATGTTGGTTTGGATGCTTTTAAAAAAGGACTTTTAACCAAAACTCCAGAATCATTAGTCTACAGTTTTGCAGGAGATTTTGTAGGGCCAATTATTAATAGAAATGCGATTAAAGCATTGTATAAAAATGCCAACAGCAAACAAATACAAGCAATTTTTGAATATGAGAAAACGATTTTAAATGCCTATGTTGAAGTTGCCAACGAACTCTCTAATATTCAAAATCTAAAAAAAGTATATACTTTTAAAGAAGGTCAAGTAACTACACTCACAGAATCTATTACCCTTTCAACACGATTATTTACCTCAGCAAGAGCTGATTATTTAGAAGTATTGCTAACTCAAAGAGAAGCTTTGGAGGCAAAAATTGCCCTTGTTGAAACTAAAAAAGATCAATTAATGGCAAACATCCATTTGTATAAATTTTTAGGTGGTGGTTGGAATTAATGGTATTTGAATTTTGTCTTCTGAAAAGAGTTTGTCATTTGTTTGACAAACTCTTTTCTTTTTATGACAGTTAACATGTTTTAGGAAATTCTACTCCATACTTTCGCTGTTTTTGTCATTTCGTAAAATGCCTTTTTTATAAGTCCATTTGATTCTTGTTGCATATTTGGGTCTTGCTCTAGTAATTTGATGGCTGCTTTTCTTGCTAAGTGTAAGATTTCACCATCTTTGATTAGGTCAGCAATCTTTAGGTTTAATACTCCACTTTGTTGAGTGCCCATGAGATTTCCAGGACCTCGTAATTTTAAATCGACTTCTGCTATTTTAAATCCGTCAGTAGTTTCGACCATGGTTTTAACGCGCGTTTTTGCTTCTTCAGATAATTTTACTCCTGTCATTAAAATACAATAACTTTGCTCAGCTCCTCTACCCACTCTACCTCGTAATTGGTGCAATTGACTGAGCCCAAAACGTTCGGTGCTTTCTACAATCATCACACTGGCATTGGGTACATTTACCCCAACTTCAATTACGGTAGTTGCTACCATGATGTGGGTTTCTCCTTTTACAAAACGCTGCATTTCGAATTCTTTTTTTTCGGCTGTCATTTTTCCATGCACAATACTTATTTGGTATTTTGGCATGGGAAACTCTCTTGAAATGCTTTCAAAACCATCCATTAAATCTTTGTAATCCAATACTTCTGATTCTTCAATGAGTGGATATACCACATAAATTTGTCTTCCTTTAGCGATTTCATCCCTCATAAATTTTAAGACGGATAATCGTTGATTGTCAAAACGATGTACTGTTTTGATTTCTTTTCTCCCAGGTGGTAACTCATCAATGACGGATATATCTAAATCACCATACAATGACATGGCTAATGTTCTTGGAATTGGAGTGGCTGTCATTACTAGGATGTGAGGGGGACAGGCCCCTCCAACCTCCCCTGAGGGAATGGTATTCTTCATCCAAAGTTTAGAACGCTGTGCGACTCCAAATCGATGTTGTTCGTCAACTATTGCCAACCCTAAATTGTAGAATTGAACTTTATCTTCTAATAGAGCATGTGTCCCAATTAAAATGTGTAAAGAGCCGTTTTCTAGCGCTTCATGAATTACTCTTCTTTTCTTGGTTTTTGTTGATCCTGTAAGCAATTCAACTGAAATTGGCATGTCTTTTAGCATTGTTGCAATGGCATTGAAATGTTGGGTTGCCAAAATTTCTGTTGGTGCCATTAATGCTGCTTGATAGCCATTATCAATCGCTAATAACATGGTTAATAAAGCTACAATTGTTTTACCTGAGCCCACATCTCCTTGCAATAAACGGTTCATATGAATTCCAGAAGCTACATCTTTCCGAATTTCTTTGACGACTCTTTTCTGAGCATTGGTCAATTGAAAAGGTAAATGATGTTTGTAAAAATCATTAAAAACAGTTCCCACATTTTTAAAAAGCATTCCCTTTATTTGGGTTTTATTGATGCGATTTTTTCGAACCAATTGCAACTGTATAAAAAACAATTCTTCGAATTTTAATCGGAATTGTGCTTTTGCTAAAAGTTCATGGTTTTTAGGAAAATGAACATTCAACAAGGCTTCTTTTTTTGAAATCAGTTGAAATTCATTGATGATTTCTTGAGAGAGCGTTTCTTGAATACCACTGTAAATTTGTTTGAATAAATTCTCAATATAGGTACGAATTATTTTATTACTCATCCCTGAATTCACTAATTTTTCGGTAGATGAATACACAGGTTGCATGGTGGATTGCAATGTTTTTTTGTATTCTGCAACCAATTGCATTTCAGGATGTGGCATGCTAAAACTGCCGTTAAAATGATTGAGTTTGCCATAAATTACGTAAAGTTCGTTTATTTTCAAGGCATTCGCTATCCATTTTTGCCCTTTGAACCATACCAATTCCATCACTCCAGATGCATCTTGAAAAGTTGCTACTAACCTACTCCCTTTTTGTTGCGAAACTGATTTTACATTGGTTATTTTTCCTACAATTTGAACCTCAGCAGTATTAGGTTGCAAGTCTTTAATTTGAAAAAATTGTGTTTTGTCAATATATCTGAAAGGAAAAAAGTTGAGTAAATCATTGCAAGATTTGATACCCAATTCCGTATATAACAATGTGGCTCTTTGCACACTTACGCCATTAATATAGGTAATTGGATTGTTGAGGTTTTGCATGCTTTTATCCGAGATTCAATATTTTGGGTTTAAAGTGTAAAACTGAAATTTTACATTTTGAATCCTATTTCATTTATAAAAGCAAATATCACACATCTTGAGGAGCATTGCAAATTTAGTTGGTGGTGGTTTTTGGAGGATGGAATTTTTATTTTTTTTACTAATAAGGTAAGTTGTTGTCTTTTGTTTTTGATTGTATTTTTTAAAAGTGATTTTATGAATGTGAAATTTTTTTTAAGAATTATAGAAAATAGCACGATTATATGAGCTTTTATTTTGTAAATTTAAGTGCTATTAAAAAAGAATGCTATTGAAAAATCTACCCATTATAGTTTTAGAGCAAACGGTCCATAAAAAAAATCCGAGGCTTTTGATTCGTTTTCCTTACGATTCCTTACTGATTCAACATGTTCGGCAAATTCATGATGCTACTTGGAGCAAAACCTTGCGAGCATGGCATGTAACTGATACGAAAGATAATTTGGCTTCGATTTTAGCTATTTTTAAGGATGTTGCTACTTTAGATATTTCGAAAATTTGCACTAATGAGGTTTTTAGACGCAATTTAACGGAAGCTCAACGAACGTTATTGAATAATTTTTACTTGTATTTGAAAGGCAAAAGATATAGTAAAAGTACGATACAGACGTATACTTTTTTTGTGGCAGATTTTGTGAATTTTCATACAGAAACAGCTTTAGAGGAGCTTACAAATAGATCTGTAGAAGTTTTTATTGAAAAGGTTTTTATCCCCAGAAAGTATTCTATTAGTTCGCAAAGACAGTTTATTAGTGCTTTGAAGGTTTTTACTGTTTTTTATCCTCATACAAAAATAAATGATTTGCAATTAGAGCGTCCTAAAAAATCGAGAATATTACCCAATGTATTGTCTCAAGAAGAAGTATTACGGATTGTACAGGTTACTAAAAATTTAAAGCATCGCGCAATTATTGTATTGTTGTATTCGTGTGGATTGCGCATTGGGGAAATTACAAGTTTGCAATTAAAAAATATTGATGTTGAACGTAGGCAAGTAAAAGTAGTGAGTGGCAAAGGGAGAAAAGACAGGTTTGTTGTATTGGCAAGTTCGTTTTTACCTTTATTAATGAATTATTTAACTACCTATGTACCAAAAGTTTATTTTATTGAAGGACCTGAGGGAGAGCGATATTCGGAAAGTAGTATTCGTAAATTTTTAGGCAAAAGTGTTTCGTTAGCGAAGGTTACTAAAAAAGTAACGCCACATACTTTACGCCATAGTTATGCAACACATTTACTGGAGAATGGTGTTGGTTTGCGACATATACAAGAGTTGTTAGGGCATGCTAAACCAGAGACTACAATGATTTATACTCATGTTGCAAAAAAAGATTTATTAGAAATTAAGAGTCCATTAGATACAATTTTATTAAATTTGAGAAGTAATGCAAAAGATGAACAAAACTTCCTATTATCCGGAAATAATCCGATTTAAAAAAGAACTTTGTTCTTGATATAACCAGTTGTGGTTTATATTCGCTTAATTGCAAGCGATATTGAATACCTAAAAATTGCAGCTTGTTAAGAACTAAAATTGAATATTAATTTTTAAATTTAACCAATATGAAAAAAAGAAAAATCAATCTAACCGAAATCTTTAAAATCGGAATTTTATTCTTTGGAATTTCTATTTTATTATGGAACTGCGAAAAAGACGAATATATTGAAGTTTCGTCAAAAGAATCATTAATTAAAAAAGTTTCTTTGAATGAATTACTTAAAAGGAATGAGTTTAATGAATCCTATACTAAATTATTAGAAAAGACTAAAAAGGAAACTAAAGTTAAACAAACTTTAAAAGGTCTTTATCAAAAAAATGAAGAGGAAGATTTATATAATTTTAAAATAGATACTTCTAGTATTTTGCTTACAGAACTTGATACAGTTGTTTCTTTTGCCATGAGTATAACAAGAAATAAAGTTAATAATGAATATTTTGAAAATTTAGTACTTCAAAGAAAAAATAATGAAAATGTGCAAGCTTATTTATTTAGATATTTTTACTCTGGGAACAGCATTCAAAAAAACGGGATAAAGACAATTAAACTTGATCTTGATAAAATAAATTTTTCAAATAAAATGTTATATGAGGAATTATGTAATGATGTTTTTTTAAATTTATGTACAGGTGGTAATGGTAGAGAATGTGATGGTTCACCTCATATTCCAAGTGGACAATGTTTAGATAAGTATTTTCATTGTATCGGACCAACATATGTTGGACGTACTTGTTCCTCAGGTTCAAGTGATGTTGGTGATTTTTCAACAGATAATAATCATACTTCTACAACAAATACAAGTGCTGGTGGTGGAGGCACTGGAATAGTTGTTCCTGTAATTTTCAATACAAGTCCAGTTAAGTTTTATGAAATAATTACTTCTTTTGAAGATGCAATAAATTTCGTTCCATCAAGATTTGAAAGTGTAGAAACCCAATTTAGTTATTTAGGTGCAGTTGGTAAATTTCTTAAACAAAATAATTTTTATGAATTAGGGCAAGTTTTATTTGATTTATCAATTAATCAAACAGCTTTAAACGATTACGAATCTTCATTATTAGTTTCCAAAACATTAGAAATATTAACTATTTTAAAAGACGTTGAAAATTTTGAAGAACTCTCTTTAGAAGATCAAAAAAAAGTTACTAAAAATTTTCTTTTTATAGATTTTTTACCAAATCTAAAAGATTTAGGTATTGACCTACCACAAACATCAGAAGAATGGAGTGAATTTGGTGAATTTTTATTATCAATTTTAAAAGAACTCATTCCTGAACTTATACCTGGAGTTTCCGAATTAAATTCTTTAAAGAATGCAATTTCTGCATTTAGTAATGGTAGTTATGAAAATGGAGCAACTGAATTGGCTTTCGCAATTGTTGGTGTCTTTCCAGTTGGAAAAACTTGGAAAATAGCATCAAAAGCATTCAAAGGTATGAAAATTGTGGTAAGACTTACAAAAGCTTTTAAAAATGCTAAAAAGTTGAAAAACTTAATATCATCAAATTATGATGAAGCCCTTAAAGCATTTAATAAAATAGGAATTCCTGGTGATGAGGGAGTTAGAGTTTTGGCAAATTCTACTGAAAATCATGGAAAAACTTTTTTTGAACAACTAACAAAAAACATTCCTGTTTCAGAAATTTATGGAACTAAAGGAAAAATTTTTATTGCTAAATTTCCAGATGGAAGTAAAATTCAATATCGCAATTGGGCTTCAACTGCCGAAGAATATAATACAAAAGCTACAATTGAATTTTTGGGAGGTAATTACACAAAAAATATACAAAAAATAAAATTTAATGAATAAATTACTTGAAATAAAGCATGTGCATCACATTTTAGATTTATTACTTTACAAAAAAGATAGTATAGAAAATGTTACAAATCTTAAATCATTTGTTAAGTTTTATTGTGAACCAAAAACTGATTTAAAATGTATGGAAATATGTCTTAATTTATTACAATATTCCATGGAAATTGGTGCAAAAAAAATATACTTTCTTAAAGGAAATGGAGAATATAGTTTAAAAAATAATAATATAAAAACTGCAATTTCTGAACTAGAAAATGATTGGCCTTATTTGCAGTCAGTAAGAAAAATTGATGGAAAAGAATGGCTTATTGAATATTGGTTAGAATGGACAGATGAATTTAGAGAAGAATTAAAAAGAATTGATATTTTAAAAAAATAAATACAAACCACAACCACGTATATAAAAAATAGCAGTTAAGTGCAAACTACAAAGTTTGTGCTTTTCTGCTATCTTTGTAAAAGACTGAAAATAATAGCTTTTTTATTCTGCTACTTTTCATATACAAACACGTTGTGGTTTATATTTTGCCAATTTAGCTGGCAGAATTGAAAAATCAAAAATTGCAGCTAGTTAAACAACTAAAATTGAATATTAATCTTTAAATTTAACCAATATGAAAACAGAAAAAATCAGTCTAACCAAACTATTTAAAATCGGAATTCTATTCTTTGGAATTTCTTTATTGCTATGGAACTGTGAAAAAGATGAAGTGCTTATTGAAAATACTGTATCTATTAATCTTGAAAAAGTAAAATCCATTTACAAAGCGGAATTAAATCAAAAAGAATTTTCCAATTTAAAGAAAGAACCTTTATGGAATGAGGCTAAAATATTGTATAATAATGATAAAGAATATATAGAAATTCCTTTTCGAATCGTAAAACAAAAAGAATTAGATAAAAGTACTTCTATGTCTAATGATAGATTATTAGCTTTTATAAGCCCTGATAATAAATTAACTGTAAATATAGTTCATTATTTTGCTCAAGACATCAAAAAAAGTATACCTGACTTTCAAAATTTATCTTATTTCAATATTGGAAATTTTAATGGTTTTGTAACACTTTATGATTTAGATAAAAATCTTATCTCTTTAGATAAATTTAATAATGGTATAAAATCAAGCAAAAAATATATTATTTATGAAAAGAAGAAAAATGATGATAATATATTTTATAGAATGCCTACTGATTGTGAAATGCATACTGAAACTATTGTAACAGAATCTTGTTGGTTTTGGTATTATGAAAACACAGGTAGAACAGAAATTATTAATTGTACTTATGATTATAATACTATTAGCTATCAAACATGTGATACAAATGGTGAAGGTGGTGGTGGTAGCTCAAGTGAAACAAAAATTGTTGAAGAAGAAATTATAAGTATAGATAACCAACTAGAAGGTAAGGCAAAATGTATCTATGAAAAAATGGTTGATAATAAAGGAAATATAAATTGGATTTTAGAAAACTTTAATGATAATAATGGACCTTCACAATTTAATCTCAAACTTCAAATGTCAGATTCTTTAGGAAACCTTACTAACGGTTCAACATCAACACCTTTGCAAAATGGCTCTAATAATACATTTATAATTAGTATAAACAGTAATCGTTCAGAAAACATAAATACTGCACTTACTAATGCAAGAACTCTTATACACGAATCAATACATGCAAGATTATGGGAATTTATGTACTCTAGAGATAAAAATTTAGCTATAGTAAGAAATGATTTCCCAGGTATTTATGACTATTATATGAATCATCAACAAAATTGGGATCATGAACAAATGGCTGCACATTACAGACAAACAATAGCAAATGGGTTAAAACAATTTGACAATGGTCAACATACAGATTCTTACTATAATGCTTTGGCTTGGGAAGGGCTTTCTCAATTTAAAGATGCAAACAATAATCACGAGTTGATATATAGTCAAGCATGGCAAAAATTAAGTTCAAATGAACAACAACAAGTTCTACAAATTATTTCTTATGAAAAAACTAACGGAAGCAAAGAGTGCAACTAAATTTATTTTATTCATTATTCTCTTTAATACAACATCATTAATTTTTAGTCAAAAGACTAAATATCTTTTATATGATGAAACTAAAGACAGTATAATAACTTTAAATAATAAAAAATATTTCAAAATAGATAACAATTTATTTAATATTGATAGGTATAATGAATCCGATTATATATCAGCTGAAGTCTTCAATAATATTAAGTTCATAAATACAAAAAAACTCTGGGAAAATGGAAAAAAAATCTTCCTTAGGTTTAGCAAAGAGAAAAATATTATTATTGAAACTAAAAATGAGATATTTGAATATATATATGTGATTAAAAAAGAAAAGAACTGTAAATATAAACGAACGAGAGTTTGGTGGATAGATTATTAAAATACAAACCACAACCACGTATATAAAAAATAGCAGTTAAGTGCAAACTACAAAGTTTGTACTTATCTGCTGTCTTTATTGAAAAATTGAAAATAATAGCATTTTTATTCTGCTACTTTTTATATACAACAACGTTGGCATTAATATAAAAAACCGAACTAAATGGCCAGAGCAGGAAGACTTTTGAAAGTAGAATCAGAACTTGAATTTATAGATAGTTATGTCGAAAAAAATGATTTTGACGGAATTAATATGTTGACAAAATCTCATGGAATTGATTGTTTTGACTCTTATAAAAGGACTTTTTTAATTTTAGCTGCCTCAAAAGGAAATGAGTCTGTTTTAAACTATCTCATCGAAAAAGGAGCTGATATTGATTTTCAAGATAAAAACGGATATTGTGCTTTACATTTCGCAGCTCAAAATAAAGAAATTGGAATTATAAAAATCTTGCTAAATAAAGGTGCAAATCCGAATTTAACTGACATTCATGGAAACGCACCTATTTGGACTGCAATTATGAACTCGAGAAATGAATTTGACATAGTAAAAATGCTTTTGGAGAAAAATGCAGATATAGAAACTAAAAACAAACACGGAAAATCGCCAAAGGAATTGTGGAATTCAATATTTGAAAATGGAATTGAAAATCTGACAAAATAAATACTAATGCCAACACCGTGTATAAAAAATTGCTATTTTTAGCTTTACCAAAGTTTGTTGCTTTTTTGCCAACTTCAGAATTTCCGTTGGAAATTCCTCGTTGTCAAATACGCAACTTTTCATAACACAAACACGTTGGCAAACATTAAAAAAAATGAGAATACAATATGAAAAAAAACAAGTTAATCTGAATTTATATTTAGGTTTATTATGGCTTGTAAATGGAATATTTCAAACTGTGAGAAATGAAAATATAGATTTGTTTGACTATTTCTGGTTTTTAATTTCTGGAATTTATTTGTTAATATATTTCTTTCAGAAAAAGGAAAAATATTTAACTCTTGAAAACGGAATTATTAAGCAAAATTGGCCTTTTGGAAAGAAAATGAAATTGAAAGATATAAAGGGAATTAAACATTTTGCAGGAGAATATATACTGAAATCGGAATTAAAGAAAATGAAAATCAATATTGGTTTAATAGAATCTGAATCATTATCTGAATTAAAAACGGAATTAAAAAAACTTGATGTTGAGTGGGATTAAAAAACGATTTGCCAACACCGTACAAAATTAATTGCTTGCTTTTTGCTCACTTACGAAAATCCTCGCGGATTTTCTTTGTCAGTAATTATTTATTAACTTTAATGCTTAAACACAGCAACTAATCTTGTACAAACACGTTAGGGCACATAAAAACGAACTCTTGAACAAATTAATAATATTTTTTCTATTATCAATTATTTTAGGTTGTAATTCACAAAAAAATGAATTAGAATTTGAAAAAGAAGTTTTTAATGAAATTTTTTTAGAATTAATAGATTCTACGTTTTATGATTTTAGGACAATGCAACCTCCTTTGGTGCTTCCTCCTCTTCCAAATGGAATAGTAATCAGCGAAAGCCAAAAAAAGGAAAATATTAGAATACATGAAGAGTATTTAGCGGAATTTGAAAAAAGGAAAATTAAAATTGAAAAAGATACTGCCCGAATTGTATTAGCAATAATTGATACCATTTTTACATTAGATAAGATAGAAGTTGAAAAATTGAGTGAACATTTTGAGAATATAGAATTTGGAAATGATACTTTTAAAAAAAATACTAAATATAAAATCAATTTATCAAAATTTAAAAACAACGAAAAGTATATCTTTAAATATCGTTCTGACTTTCCAAAAGGAAGAGAATTATGGAGTTCTGAATATCCTTTCTATTTCGGAGCTGTAATTTCATTTTCCCGAATCTATTTTGACAATAATAAAAAATTTGGAATACTTGAAGGCGGAATTACTTTTGGAAGGTTAGATGGAAATGGTATTCGTGTATTTATAAAAAAAATATCTGGAAAGTGGAAAATTGATAAAATTGAAGGAACTTGGATTTCATAAATTACGTGCCCTAACACCTTGTATAAAAAATTGCTATATTTGGTTTAAACTAAAGCTTGTTGCTTTTTTGCAAACTTCTGAATTTCCGCTGGAAATTCCTCGTTCACAAAATCGCAACTTTCCATACAAAACAACGTTGTGTGCAATTACTCACTCAAAATCTGAAAAATTAAAAATACGAATGATTTACAAAAATTGAGTTCAATTAAAAAATGAAAATTCAGCTTTAAATGGAGGAAAAAATCCAGCAGCATATAAGCGTATTAAAACAAATGACGATACAAAAATTTTAGCGTTTGAACGTGAAAAAGACGGTAAAAAAATTATTTATATTGCCAATTTATCGAATCAAACTATTGAAACGAAAATTCAATTAAAAGGGGATTTTACCGATTATATGTCGGGTTATAAAATTCAATTTAGATCTGATGCACCAATTGGACTAAAAGCTTGGCAATATTTAATTTTAACTGAATAATAGTTTACTTACAATTTTAATAGGGTATATTTTTCTTTTATTGATGTGATGTTTTTAAACGTATCAGACCTTCCCGTATATAAACCAACTAATTTTTCACCAGCGTTTGGTGTTTATGATTTGAACAACTTTCTTTCTGTGGTATCCTTACACAAAGATGATCCATCATTTGAATTCTCCGATAACAATGTCGTTATCGTTGCGGTAGCGAATAAATTAGCACGTATCGTTTGGGCTTTATTAAGCAAGGAACAACGATACGCCATAAGTTAAGGAACTCTGTAGTTGCGCAGGTAAGTAAATGATGTCGAAACAGGTAGGACCGTAATCCGGAAACTCTGTCCCTAACAGCGTTCTACGAGAACGATAAACTGATTAGAACCGGATTAGCGAAGTTCATCCAGGATGGAGCTAAGGC
>ENA-OREM01001454-OREM01001454.1-marine-metagenome-genome-assembly--contig:-NODE-1454-length-11618-cov-2.633221_pt1 | contig 11618 bp, 3 predicted proteins | sample MGYA00248623_ERZ508561 | MGnify/ENA primary metagenome ERZ508561 (study PRJEB26227, sample SAMN06264494) | marine metagenome | isolation source: Columbia River Estuary | place: USA:Columbia River Estuary...
AACATACGAGCCGCTTGCTCACACGCTGCATTTTCAACCACCGCTTGATACACCTGTGATTCGATGTAGCGAGCCATTAATGACTCTAACAACTCTTCTGCATCGGGCTCGTACAGGTAATCCCAATGGTGCGTCATGTCGCTTGATTCTTCAGCAACAATTGGCAACACCTGCCGCACAGTTGGTGCCTGAGTCATCGTGTTCACGAAGTCGTTAGAGACAAGGTATAACTTATCGATCGCACCGGCTTCAAATGAATCTAGCATTGTTTTCTCCTGCATTTGTTGAGAAAGAGTAAACCGATTGTTTTAAATCGTGAATAATACCAAGTTGTGTGTCTTCCAAATAAATATTTTGATTTTCAGCAAATAAACCATCAACAGCCGCTATACCAATACTATAAGTCCCTGATGTTGGGACATAATATCCCAATTGTACTTTATCATTTGGATCAAATGGCAATTCTCTTCCTTGAATAGTCATTTTATCAGCAGCTATTACAGAATACAACCTCATAGTAGTTGTTGCTGAAGTAACCGCATCATACAATCTATCTTTATCATTTGTTGCATTACTAACATAGCCAACTAAAGTTCTATTTGCACCATTATTACTATTAATAATATCTAACCAAATTCTGTTTTTTTCATTCGAAGAGTTTTCTACATTTGAAATTCTATAAAACTGGCTATTATCGTAATTTTTATCTCGAAGTGAATTATTAAAAATCAAATTATCTGAACCTGCAGCTCCATCTAACATATTTACTAAAAATCCTTGACCACCAGCCATAAATCCGTTAAACCCATTTGGGCCGCTAACTGTTCCTACTCCATTATGAGTTATATAATCATCTGGTGTATAATTTACTTGGTATGAATTGTAGAATGGATAAGCAATCGTTGTTGATGGTAATGTCCCATGTGTCCAAATTCTTACTGCTCCTTCTATATTTGTGTTTAAAGCTAAGAAATCTTCCACATTGATTGAAGATGGATACGGATTCCCTACTAAATTCCAGTTATCACTAAAACGTGTAATAGTGATACCATTTGTTCCTGGATAATCGCCTCCTTCTAAAGAACCTCTTTCAATCGTCATTGTAACAACCCCATTGTTTGGCACACCATTAAATGTTGTTGTGGTAGCAATTGGTGTTGCTGAACCATTTGAAGCTCTTGCTATATAGCCTTTACCTGCAATCATATTGCCACTTGCTGCCACCCATGTTCCTTGACCACCATTAGCATTAGCAATTGTTGTATTCCAAATATAACGCAGGGAATTAGGTAGATTACCAACATTAAAAGCAGCAACAGGCGAAGACCAGTATACATAATCTAAGTTTCTTGCCATTGCTGTTCTTTGGTAAGTAATATTTCCTGTATTTACACCTAAGTCATTTACTTGAATCAATGAACCGTTATTCATTACATTCAATGTTCCGTTAACTGTTAGATCATTTTCAATTAAAACATAATCATTAGCTTGTATCACAAGAGTGAATGTTGGATTTACCAATAAGCTACAACACTCAAAATTACCATGCGAAGCGGTATCATAATTACCATTAATGGTAGCTAATGTTCCAATTGTAGGCACTCCGTTTGACCAATCAGTACCGTTCCAAGTAGTAGATGCACCACCTGAAATAATAACTGCTTCAGACGCAATAAAACAAGTAGGTGTATCTTCCATAATTTGACAATAATATTGGTAACCTTCTAAGCCGGCAATATTAGAGATTGATAAAATATCAGTTGTCGCACCTGAATAAACTCCTCCATTAGTAAGCATTGTCCAACCAATATCACCCGGCGCGCTAAAAAACCATTGATAGGTTAAAGGAGCGCCACCTAAAACAGCCTCTGTTCCATTTACGCTAATGGTAGCAGTTGTACAATTTGCTCCATAAGTAGCACCAAGAGTTGTTACAGATGGAGGAATTCTAATTCCTTCATAGGAATTAATTAAGTCATAATTATCACTACAACTATTAAAATCAAATATTGTCCAATCAGCGACATTAAATGTTGTTGAAGGAAGTGGCGTAGCAGATGGATTTCGTTTAAAATCATATCCTGCAGAACCTAAGCCCAATGCACCAATCCAAGTAGATCCATCACATATCCCCCATGTATCTATTATAGTACCTAATCTTGCTAGGTGAATACAATCATTGTTGTTCACACCACTAGAAACGTCGTTTTGATCAGCATAAGTACCATCTCCCCCAGGAACTGCACAGCTTGTACCTCCAACGCTAGTTGCAAGAACAAAAGTTCCTCCGTTTACTAATATACCTGTTAAAGCAATATCATCACCCGTAGGATTTCCATTGTTTCTAATCAACACCTCATAATCAGTCATGTCAACATCTGCTCCAGTTGCATTAAAAATCTGAATGTAACTTAATGAACCTGTTGAAGCATCAGTAACTTCAGAAATAAATAAATCTCCAATTCCAATTGCTGTAGGATCACATGTTGAATTATCTTGAATAATTACAGTAAAAGATGAATAAGATAAATCACAACCTCCTGCATCTTGAATTACAATATTTCCTGAAGTTGCATTTGCAGGAACAGTAGCTTGTATAACTGTATTTGAAACAATCGTAAAGACTGCATTATATATTCCAAAACTTACCGCAGTTGCTGAAGTAAAACCAGAACCATTAATTGTTACTAGAGTTCCTACAGGGCCAGAAGCCGGTGTAATTGAGCTAACAGTTGTTGTGGGTGTACATGTTATTGCTTCACCAGTAATATCAAATGTGTACGTATTTTCATCACTATCGTTATTTGCAATATTAATTGTTGCATTACTAACTCCAATTACAGTAGGATTAAATGTTATTTCAAAAGTAGTTGAACCTCCTGCAGCAACTGTACTTGCAGGAGCAATAGAAATATAAAAGTCTGCTGCATCAACACCTGTTATTGTAATACCAGAAATATCTAAAACATCTGGACCCGCATTTGTGATAGTAAAAGTGTGTGATACATCGACTCCAATCTGAGTTGAGCCAAAATCCGTATCATCTGTAACCGATGGAGTTGTATCACCATCCACTATTGAAACACCATTTCCTTGAACATCTATTTCAACATCGGGAGGTGTTCCACAAAAAAACATTATATCATCAATCGTTCTTTCATTTGTACCAGAAGCTCTATCGTCGATAAATCTTACAAAATAAGTACCAGAAGTATAAGCGCTTAAATCCACTGTTTCAAGTGTACAAGTTTCAGAAATTGCAGTAATTGTTGTAACATCTGTCCATGGACCTGACACAGAAGTTGAAACTTGAATTCTTAAAGACCAAGGTGTTGAGTTACCGCTTCGTCTTTTTTGAAAAGTTAATGTCTGCGGATTAGCAATTGCAGGGGTAATAGCGGCATCACCTGCACCATTGAAAACCATACCTTGAGCCCCTTCACATTGCTGCCCTAAATAAGTAATACTAGTCATTATCCAACCTGCCGGAGCTCCAGATTCAAAATTGGCTACTAAACAAGGACCAACACCAATAGTAATAACCAATGTTTGATTATCAGAACCAATTCCATTTGTAGCTGTAATAGTTACATTATATGTTCCTGCAGTAGTTGGCGTTCCCGTAATTGCGCCTGTTGTTGTATTAATAGATAAACCTACTGGTAAACCTGTTGCATTGTAGCTTGTAGGTGAATTTGTAGCAGTAATGTTATAAGTAAAAGGTGTTCCTTGATTTCCTGAAGCCGTTAATGGACTTGTAATAACTGGCGGCGAAGCATTTAACCACTGTGCGTATAAATTTGTATTGGCTGTAATATTAAAAGTATTTCCTCCTATATAAGAAGTTCCACTTCCATCTGCCGCAGTATTCCAACCGTTAAAAGTAAACCCTGTTAACCCTAAACTACCTGTATTTCCTAAAACCGTTACTGAATCTCCTGAACTATATGTATTCCCGTCTACCGGTACAGAACCTGAATCGTTTCCATTTCCATCGTAAGTTACTGTGTAAGTTATTGGACCTGATGGGATTCCCCATATCTCAATATTGTCAATAGCAATATCTTCATCTCCAGCATCTAAATTAAAATTAACTTCTAAATCAATTGTTGTTCCTGTTCCAGTAATACTTTGTAAAAATTGAGAAAAAGAATTTGTTATTTCAGTCCCATCTCCTGTACCATTGAAATCGGTATCTATTAAAGGCGCTGTGTTTGTAGTTCCACTTGACTCAACCCATAATAAATTATTAAACCCACCACCATCAATTTCTGGCGAACTTGCGGATGTTGTTATCGTTTTTAAATCAGTAACAACTCTAACTGTAGAATCTGGATTTGTAATATTCAATCTACCAGAGGCAAGTCTAATTTCTCCCTGACCTCCTGTTAGAGTGGGAGCACTTGATCCAGTGTAATTAACTTGGCGAACACCGTCCACATAAATTTCTAATTCTGGACGAACACTCTGTTGAGTATTTTGTAAGTATGCATTGTATTCATAATAAAAATTACCATTACTTGAAACAACAAATTCAGAATCTGTTGCGGCAGAATTTGCAGGAAGAGGAGTACTTGCAGTAGTAGATGTTACTTGGCTAGTTGCTGTAGGTGCAGACCAAAGTTCATATATACCAGCACCAATAAATGGATCGCCATATGTAAGATTGTGTGATGGATGCAGCGTCCCTCTATAGTAATCCACCCCACCATCTGAAAATATATAATCTCCCAAAGTGGGTGTGAGTGTTATAACACCAGAGTTGAACTCGCCGACATTGCCAATTGAATCAACTACTCCTTCTTTGGTTCTTATAATAGTTCCAGTCTGAATATTCTGTAAATTTTTATCATCATGTTTCCACCAGTTTACTGTCCAATTTATCCCTCCCCCACTATTAACAGCTGAAAAATCAATTGTTACATTAGGGAGAACATTACTTACTGTCGTAGTCGTAGTTTGATTATTATTAGAAGTTGTACCATTTTCTGCATAAACTCTATGTTGATAGAGATTGCCGTTTGTGTTAGCAGTACCAGTATCGGTTCCAGAATAGTTTGGAATATTCGTTGTTGTATTTGTAGACAACTCACTTGCCTGAGCAAGTAAATATCTAAATCCGTCTGGCGTCCCAAATGTATTTGGGCCAAAGTCTGCATTTGCATTGATAATATCAACAAAGCCAGGTCTTGCCTGTATATAACGAATTACATCTACTACGGTATCTGTGTTTACATGTCTATTATTTTCTGTAGCAGAAGCGTTTCTTTCCAACATACTATTGTATATTCTATTGGTAACTTCTGCAGAGACTTCTAAACTTTTAACTCTAGATATCTTATACCACTTTAATGTACCTTCAGAATTTTCGTCAATTATTTCAGAAGTTGAAGTATACACCCAACCAGAACTATCTCTAACATCTTTTGTAATATCAGTTGCTGTTGCAAGAAGTTGGCTTTGCCAGTAAAATTGATAACTTGAGTTATTAATTTCTAAAATATACGAACCACTGTACTTACCTTCTGCATAATCAGTTTCAGAAAAACCACTTGCAAGTGTTACTGTTCCAGTTTCCGCTTGAAGTGTATTGATAGTTTCGCCAGGATTTGTTGTAGTTTCTCCTGTTGCATTTGAAAGTTTACCACCATAACCACCAAAGATTTTAATCTTCTGATTATTTGGCATTGTAATTGTTGTATCTTCACCATCAAATCCCTGATCCTCTGTACCTACTAATCCTTCACGAACATAATCTTCCTCTGTAGGTTGGCCGGGGATATATTGAGAAGAACCAGAACCACCAGCACCAGTTGCTAAAATTCTAAGTCTTCTGTATCCCTTTGGAATTCTAATTTTCCAATCACCCGTTTCAAAGACTTGTTGATTATCTACTTTGTTAGACCAGTGTTGTTCATACCCAACTTGCTCAAATCCTTCTTCAGTTCCCATCTTGAAACTCATTGCAGGAATAGTTAACTTAACATATTCCCAATCCTGTGGAGTATCAATTCTTACAGAACCAAGTTCTTCATTTCTTGTGAAGTAGACAGTATTATTATCATTAATCTGATCCCACCTAGTCATGAATGTTCCATCTCTAAGACGCATGAATTTCCATGCATCTTCGACACATATGGTAGGAATTAATATGTTATAAGGAAGTGTTGCATCAGATGTTCCACGAAAATCCGAATATTTTACTGTACGCCCTCTGGGCCCAACAGGGATATTTCTATTATTAAATCTATCTGGAACATTACCACCACCTCTATAATACTCAGACAGAGAATGGGGTGCGGAGTTATTTACTGGTTTAAACTCCGCAACAATGTGCGTCATTTTCAGTCTGCCGTCTGCTGGTATTGCCATGTTAGTATTCTCTTCTCTTACTGTTTAATTAAACTTGGAATGCAATAATATCACCACTACATTCAATTTTTAAAGACTGATTTCCAGTAACTTTTAGGTCTGCACCATTGATTGTCAATGTTCCAGACATGGTGTCACCAGTTTTCTTGACATATCCACCAGCATTATGGTCAGTAATTAATGGAAGAACCTGTTGATATAGTGCATTAATAGCAGCAACAATTGAAGTGGTATCACCAACTCCACTATTCAAATTACCAAGTGGGTCTACATCAGTGGCACCAGGCCCTCTTACAATTGACTTATCTTCTTTTGTATCTAAATCAGTTTCTATATTATCAACTCTATCTTTAAGACTTCCATAAACTTCGTCACTTAAAAGTTTCAATGTAGAATCAAGAGTGTTTATATTTTCTTTTACAGTATCGTGGATAGCATATTCATTTGACACTGCTGCGACATATACACCGTTGGTGTTTGTACCAACTGAATATTTCAAAAAGTCTTGTACAGTTTCTAATCTGGTCGCTCTAGATTCTAATGCAGTAATATCGTCTTCGTTAATTTTTACTGCACCATCTAATTCAACAAGATTTGTCTTTACTACTGCATTATTATCACTATCTGTAGTAAGATAATTAACACCTAAACCGTCATAATTAAACTGTCCAGTAACAGCACCACCGCCAACTGTAATATTTAATCTATCTAACAAATCAGATTTAGTTTTCAAAGTGGTATCTAAAAGACTAATTCCCTGTCTAAGACTAGCTGCAGCAGGAACATATGTTGCCGTAGTAAGTAATGAATATGTTCCGTCAGCGTTTAATCCAGCTGCGTTTTGAGTTACATCTAATTCTGCCTGTAAGGCATTATCTGCCGCAATTCGTGCATCTCTTTCTTTTCCTACCTCAGTATCTGTATATTCTACAGACCATTGATTTTCTGCATTAATTGTGTCTACCAGATTATCTTTTTTCCACCCACGACTTTGTGGGTCAAGTGTAGACATATTACCAATATTTCTAGTATTGATATCTGTATGAGTGTTTACTTCGTTGATTGCGTCAACGATTGTAGATTGTGCATCAGTTTCTAAGAATGCAAGATTACCAATATTTGCAGCCACTGCTTCCGCATAGACTTTTACTTTATTAGTTTTAACTCTCCACTCTTCGAAAGTGTCGGTTGTCAACACATCTACGAGGGATGGATATTCTACGGCCATTTAAAGTTTCTCCAATATTAAGTTTAGTGTGTTTTTTATTTCATTCATTTCTTGTTGTAAATCTTTTATTTCTTCGTCACGCCTTTTAAGTGCGTTATTCTTTCTAATAAAATTATTATAACCAGTGTTATCAGTATTTATTATCGCTTGCGAGTTCGTATCTCTTACAAGGTCTTTATTACCTTTAACCTTTAGTCTCATTACCATCTCCAATTAAGTTGCCAATGCAATAACTCTAAAGTCTCTGACTTTTGGGACAACACTAGAGTTTTTACTCTTAAGAACAATTTTGATTGCTATAGAATTAAATTCTGGCAAATTTCTTACTTCGTAATCAAATTCTTTAAAATCTGAAATATCTCTAGATGCCCTACCATAAACAGCAGGACGGTCAAGTAATACATAATCAAGTTTTTCAAAATTCTGATCTGGGGATGTTTTAATTTTATAGTAAAAATCTACATCCGCTACATCTGGACGATAAACCGATGCCAGAACTTTTAGAGATGTTGATGTCTGGTCTAATTTAATTTCTCTAGTCAAATACTTAGTTGCAGCAGAACCACCATGCGGTGCTGTTTCATCGATAAATCCAGTATTGACATGTCCTCGTACTCCAGCTGGAACACTTTCTGCACTATTTGTTACATTAGATACCAATACGGCAGCAATTCGTTCCAAGTCAACAACAGGACTCAAATTATCTTTATTAGAACCTAAGTCTACTTTCCAAATCAATGACTTTTTGTCAAGTGAATTCGAAGATGTGTCAAAAAGAGTCTCATTATAATTGTCTGCAACCATCATGGGTCTATCAAATGCATAATTTTGATTTGGTGTGATGCCTCTGAAACTTAAATCTTTTACTCCTGGCGCTACAGTTGAATCTTGCGATGTCCCTGTTAATGCTTTAAATTTCATTGAAATACCAGTACCAGCAAGTTCAATTGAAGTAATGTTAGGTTTCATTAGATCATATTTAACATTGGTACACCAACTAGCGGGTTTCTTTCTTCCAAACTGTGAAAATGTATTTGATGCAGGAGTAAATAAGGAATCAACCGATGGAATAGTTCCACCGTGAGCGATTCTTGGTGTTTGTACTCCGTCTGGATAGAAAAATCCTCTCATATCAATAGTAAACGAATTATGAGTTGTCGCAACAACTAAATGCGAACCATTTAAATCCTCGGCCCTATATTGATCGTAAGTCCCATGGAAATTTTTAAGAGTAACATAATTGTATCCGTTTGGTTGCCAGAAACTTATAGGGACACATCCAGAACTATCATTTACTTTAAATGTAATAAGAGAACTATCTTTGTGAATACGCATTGTATTATCATCAAATATTCTCTCCATAATATTAATATCTGACATTCCGACATCTATTTCGGAATTTGTAAAGTATAGGGTACTATCTTTATTAATATCAAATTTCGCCCTAGAAAGTGTGAATTTCAAATCTTCTTTTTGTTCTGCAGTCCATGTAGAGGCATTTTGAGATTTGAAGAAAACCCCAGCGTAAGGTTGTTCTGAAATAATTCCAGAACCATCAAGTGCCTGTTGTCCTAATGTTGCAACATGAACTCTGTATCCTTGTGTATTTGCAATTAATACAAGACAATACTCTGTTGCCTCTTCCAAATATACTGGTTCATCAAAGGTGAATATTGTTTCTAAAGAACCGTCATCTGAAAGTTGAATTAAGTCCTGCCTTGGATCCAACATCTTTTCACCAAGTATATATTGGCCAGGATACCCATTGACCATATTTCTTATTTGCAGAGTTACTGGTACAACCTCATCCTTCGCAGAGAAGAAAATTTCTGCACTTGTAATAAAGGCGCCGCCCTCCACATCAACCAAGAATGATTGTGCGAGTGGGTCGCCCCAACCACGAACCTGTCTCCATGCACCAAAATCTGAATTACTACTTGAACGCAATTCTGAAACAACATTTTCTGTTGAACTAGTTGTAGTGTCAACAATCTCAACGCTTCTTGTATTTACTGTTGTTTTTTGTCTTGTTTCAATAATACCTCTAGCAGTATATGTTGAACTTGTGTCTGTATCAGAATCATCTAGATTTCCATTTGGTTGATCGCACAACTTAAATAATCTTTCTCCAGTTCTGAATTTTAAATCATCATCATTTGGAGTTTGGTTATTGTTTGGAATTGAGAAGTTGCCGTAAACAGTACCAGCAGAGTCTGATCTTAAAGTTGAACCTCCAACAATACCTTCATTTGGGAAACTTCCCATGTTATGAGATAGTCCATCTCGTTCAACCAAGAACAGAACCTCACCCAAACTAAAAGAAGAATTCTTTTTGCCAGGCACGTTCTCTAGTACATAAAGCTTCAGAGAAGTTGCATCCAAATACTCAATGTCTGCAACAAAAACTTCATGTGCAGTGGACTGTCCACGCAATTTTAATTCGCCATATTGATCTGCAAATATGTTTCTATTATTTTTAATATACTGTGCCGTGGCGGGTGGGACATTTGTAATACTTAATGTTTTTATCGGAGTAACATAATCATTAACTGGTGTATTATCAAAGAATGCAAATAACTTTGTATTTGGTTTCATTCCAGTGGCTTTAAAGTATACATCTCTAGTACGAATAAATGGAATTTGTTCACTACTAACTAGTTTGTCCGTTGTAACTGGAGTCCAAGTTTCACTCAGTGCAGTTGTAACGCCTGTTCTTGTTCTCGTTCCTGTATCATTCCAAGTTCTAGTTGTAGTTGTAACTGTACGGTCATTATTACCACTAGATTCGGTACGAGCACTTGTACCTGTTGTTTCATTAGTTGCACCAGTCCAGTTAATATCCCAAGATCCCCAAACGGTTCCAAGAATTCCACTTCTTTGTGCAAGTTCTTCAAAATTATCTGTACTTCCTCTATCATTAATTGAGATCTCATCCAAATACTTTGGATCATCATGCCAATTATCTGTCGAAGGTACAAGTACCATCGAACCTTTAAAACTAAAAATTGCAAAAGGGTTTACATTAACAGTTTTTGAAGATTTTCTTTGTTCAATTAATAGTTGACTTGTATATGGAAGTGTTGCCCATCTACCTGATACTTCAAAACCTTCAGAGTTTACAACATCTAAATGCATTGGAATGTTTTTAGTAGTAAAATACGGACGCAACTCTCCTTTTCCAGTATCCATAGAAGCATTGAAATCAGAATCATAAACATTTGCAGTCCCATATCCAGTGAAGTTTTCAACTACAAATCCATTCTTAAATCTATCAAGTCCATTTTCATCTGTAACCAACAAATCTTTAGTTTCTTTTTCTAAAAGATTTAAAGAAGTATAATATTCTAGATTGGTAATTCTCTTATCAAGTTTACCAATATCTCTCATAGTATATCTTCTGTTGTCAATCATTTTAGCACTTACATCTTTAGGAACACCAGTATATGGCAGTGTTTCTAATGTGTACAACACCATCCCATCTTCTGGATCTGTCGGGTAAACAGGTGTTTCAGAAGGAGCGCCGTATTTCACATTAATGTTTCCAAACTTATCCATGTAAAGTTTGTCTGCTCTACCAAAGTAAATACGCATATCTGCACTAATTGCACTTGCATCAATTGGGTAGTCAGAAACTCCAGAAACTACACCTTTACCATATGGGTATCCAGATAATTGTTGGTAAACTGCAGCAGGTCTAAAATCTAATGTACTGTGCAATCTAACACCCTCAAAACTTGGGATTTTATGATATGGTATATTAACATAAGAATCTACGGATGCATAATCTCCAGTACCGTGTTCAAAATATGAGTAAATAATAATAGGACGACCACCACATGGTAATGTACCCGCCTTTAATTCTAATTCACCCAATTGAATGATGGAATGTCTTTGTCCAGAAAATAAAGTATATCTGTCAGTAATATCATTAATTTTAACAGGAACTTCTGTGGGAGTTTCAATACCAACATTACTCAACCACAATTCTTCAATTTCTTCTTTAAATGGCTTATATTCA
>ENA-OREM01001455-OREM01001455.1-marine-metagenome-genome-assembly--contig:-NODE-1455-length-11613-cov-3.064840_pt1 | contig 11613 bp, 13 predicted proteins | sample MGYA00248623_ERZ508561 | MGnify/ENA primary metagenome ERZ508561 (study PRJEB26227, sample SAMN06264494) | marine metagenome | isolation source: Columbia River Estuary | place: USA:Columbia River...
GGGGTATGAAGGCGGAGGCTGCTAGTCTTAAGATTGGCATGCAGAATGGAACGGAAGCTCTTCAAGCTGTAGAAATGTTGAACAACGATATCCAAGCAATGAACGATATCGTAGTTAGATTGGAGGAGCTTTATGCGCTGAGTACAAATAGCTTCAACACTACTGAAGATAATGTGGCTATAGAAAACGAAGCAACGAAACTGTTAAGCGAGATCTCACGGATTGCCACTGATGCTAAGTGGAAAGGGAACGCGATGGTATCAGGTAGCACTATAAATACGATTGGGTTTGGTCGAAATGGTGGAACGCTCAGTGTTTACGTCGCGGACTTAGCAATTCCAAATTCTGTTGCGGTGGGCGGAACCAACACTTTGACTGGAAAAGATATTGCTGGAACGAACACCTCAGCGAATGATAACCCTATTGCAAGTGAAATGGTTTCAGCATTAAGTAATTTAAAACAGAATGTTGATACAATGTCAATTAACGCTGGAGCACTTTATAATGAGGTGACAAATGTATTATCCCATTTGGGAAGCCTGAATGCTGGTTACGCTTTGGATGTGGCGTCTAAAATGGATGTAGACTTTGCGGGTGAGACTACAGAGTTGGCTAAGGGGCAAATTCTTGCTCAAGCCGGCACCGCTATGCTCGCTCAGGCTAACGCGCAGGGCCAGGGAATGCTGGCATTGATCCAATCTTAAAATAGTGCGCGCTGGTGCAGTAAAAAGAAAATGAATTAAAGCAGCTGAAAATTAATTTTGGCTGCTTTTTCTTGCTTAACACTGAATATAGAATACAGTTTTTAAAGGGGGTAGACTTTATGGCTGAAGACGCAGAGCAACCAATAGATCATGCTGAAGAAGAGGCCGTAGCTGAGGGCGAAGCGGACGTTCGTTCTGAGCAGGAGCAACAAAAATTTGAATCGGATTTTGCGATTAAGATGGTAGACACTCTGGTTGCCATAAATGAACAACAGATTTCTACTTATGAATTGCCAAATAGATTTTTTACAACAGACGAGTTGAGTTGTTTTGGTTTTTTTACAAAGTCCGTACCCCTCAGTCCCATTCCGGCAATTTATCCTGAAAGTGGATTTTTGTTATTTCAGGGTGTTCCGGTGCCAAAGTCTGTAAACCTCACGGTAACAAACTTAGAAGAAATCGAGCATATTTTAATGACAACTACGCCGACAGATATGCAAGTTACGCAGTTGTCGGACTTGGGTTCGGACATGATAAATGCTTATCAAACGGCGACACAAATTTATAATGACCGTCTAGAAAAAATTAGAACTTCTTATTTGGCAAACGTTAAAAGTGCTAAATCACAGGTTATTGAAATATCAGCGGCAGTCGTCTGTGGTTTCGTAATTATTTTAACTTTGGTTAGCCTGGCGTAGCCAATAAATGACGAGGTTTATTTAGTCTGCCGATACTAGTAAAACTGGTAGAGATTGGTACGGGAAAAATCTTGAGTACGAGTGTCCGGTCATGAAGTTTACTGACCAAAATGTTCTGGGGTTCAATGCATTTTTATCCCCAGTCCAGTAGGCTTCGGGGGATATATTAGGGAAGTATTTGGAGCTTATTTTGGGGGGGGAGCACTCTACGCACACGAGGCTCTCAAGCTCCTTGCGGGTTGGTAGTCTCCAGTTGCCTCCCAGCTGACGTTTAGCCTCTGTTATGGCATACGCAATTTGAGAATGGTCAAGTTTAACAATGTCGCCTGTGCAGGTGTCGACTGCTGGGTCCCATGCTTGACCAACGGAGCATCGAAGCCAGGTGGTGCCAGATTGTAGGTCCTTCACAGTGTGTTGCCTCGCCATAAATTGAGCGGAAACTGGGCTGGAAAGATAAATTGAAAAAATAATGAAGCCAATAAAATACTTGTACATTTCTACATTTCCTAATCTGAATTGGAGGAACTGACAGTTGGCTGGTGATTTATTTTCATAAGACTTATAACGAATGGTACAAAACTTGTATATGAAGTTCTGAAAAGGGAGTAACTAACATGGATATAGCAGCTTTACTTGGCTTTATCGGTGCCGTTGGAATGATCGTCGCCGCGATGATTGCCGGTGGCGGTGTCGCACCCTTCGTGGACAATCAATCTATTTTGATTGTGTTTGGCGGCACTTTCTTTGCGGTTATGTACACCGTTCCGATGCCAACATTCTTAGCGCATTTTAAGGCGATGGGGAAATGTTTTAAGCCGAGCTTGCCCAAGTTAGATGAAACCGTCGAGCGTATGGTCGAACTTGCAGGTATGGCGCGTAAAGATGGAATGATGGCCTTAGAAGGGCAACCGGTTCCAGACAGGTTCTTTGAAAAAGGAATGCAGATGTTGGTTGATGGCGCTGATGAGCAAAAGCTCATCAAGCAAATGAATTCTGAGATCGCTTCCATGAAAAGTAGACACGCAGCTACTGGAGGTTGTGTAAACAGCTGGGTCGATATCGCCCCGGCGATGGGCATGATCGGTACTCTTATTGGCCTTGTTTTGATGCTTGGAAACATGGGCGACCCTAAGTCGATCGGCCCAGCGATGGCTGTTGCCCTTTTAACAACGCTTTATGGAGCCTTTGTGGCCAATGTGATGTTCATGCCGATGGTCAAAAAGTTAGAAGGCTTTACAGAGTTTGAAGTAAGTTATCGGCAGTTTGTGTTGGAAGGTTTGCGTGGGATAGCTCGGAGTGACAGCCCGAGAAATATTCAAGATCAAATGGCAGCTACCCTACCGCCTAAGCTGCAAGCTAAATTTGAAATCGCGGCATAGCAGAGGCGAACTAATTTATTATGGCTGAGGACGCTCTCAACGACGAAGAACAGGCCGAACCGGATTGCCCTAAGTGCCCTCCGAAGGGCGCACCTGCGTGGATGGCAACCTTTGCTGATATGGCAACATTGCTAATGGCATTCTTTGTACTTATTCTGTCTTTTGCAGAATTTAATGTTCCCAAATTCAAGCAAATTTCTGGCTCACTTCGTGAGGCGTTTGGTGTGCAGAAAGTGGTTCCGGTTGTGGAGCAACCCAAAGGGACAACAGTAATTTCATTGAATTTTAGCCCTAACCCTACGCCCGCTATTACTGAAACTCTCCGGCAGCAGACGACCGAACTTCAAAAACCTGAATTGGAGCTTCAAACAAAATTAGAAGATTCCCCTGACGGTGGTGAGGCGGATAAGAAAAAAGATTCTGACTTCGACGGTGCTGGCGGCGAAAGTGATGCGTCTCTTGATGCCACAGAATTAGCCAAGCAGTTGCAAAAAGCCATTGATAGTGGCGAGGTGAAAATCGAGACCCTTGGCGAAAATGTTGTGATTAACTTCCCAAAGGAAGAGTTAGATCCAGAAGAAATTAAAAGTATGATCCAGGAGACCATGAATGCGCTCTCGGAGGCGAGGCAGGCTACTGGTGCCTCCGAAAGTGAAGTTCTTTTTGGCGGCCTAGAGGCTGAATTGCAAGAATTAGCCGCATCGCTTGAGGAGAGCTTTCCTGAGAATGGAACAGATCAGGGTGGATCGTCCGAGCAAGAGAGTGAAAAGCTTCAGAACGCCTCAAAGGCCACTGATGAGTTAACCGTTGCTCTGCAAGAACAAATTGACCAGGGATTGATTGATATTGAACAACGAGAGGGCAGTGTCTTTATATCTGTTGGCGCTGGTGGTGCATTTCCATCTGGGACTGCTGATTTAACTGAAGACGCACAGACAATTCTGGACCGGATCGCACTTACGGCAATGAGCCCTGAAAGTAAAATTACTGTCACGGGGCATACTGACGACATCCCAATTTCGAACGGAAAGTTTCGCGATAATTGGGATTTAGCAGCTGCGCGCGCAGCAAGCGTTGTGCAGGCTATTGAGGAAACAGGACTGGTATCTGGGGGGCGGATGTCCGCAGTTAGCAAAGGTGAAACAAACCCCGTTGCTGATAATGTCACCGCAGAGGGTCGTGAAGAAAACCGTCGAATTGAAATTGAAATCACGTATTAAACTAAGTTTTCTGCTGAGTTGGTCGTTTAATAATTGGGGGTGTTTAGATGAGCCAAACGATTAGTAACGATTACGTAAGTATGATTAACAAGAGCGGCTCAGGCTACAATATTCCCGAAATTGTTGATGCCATTGTTGATGCTGCAATCGTTCCAGTAAAAGAAATAATTACCGCTCAAAAAGAGAAGGTCGACTTATCCATCTCAGGTATGGGTACCCTTAAGTCAAGTATGTCGGCGACGCAGACGCTTGTAAATTCGATGAGTTCAGATTCACATTTGACATTGAAGAATGCTCCAAACTCAAATTACATGCAATCAAGTGTGGTGGATGGATCCGTAGTAGTTCCTGGAGTACATGAAATACGGGATATCTCTATTGCGCACCCAATGATTTGGCGCATGGATGACGGCGATCCCGCTCGTAGCGTTACTAATCAAACGATCACCATAGAATTTGGGGAGAGTACGTCCAACGGCAACAGCTTTTCTGCATCTAGCCCCGCGCGTTCAGCTACGGTTGAATTTTCTGGTGACACGTTGGCTTCAAGTGTGGCAAAGTTGAATGCTATTTCAGGATTGAAGGCGGAGCTCGTACAAATTGACTCGAATTCAAGTAACTACTCAGTAATTCTAACAAGTGAGACTGGATCAAAAAACGGCTTTCAAATGACTAGCTCTATTGCGGGGTACTGGCAGACTGGCTCGGCTGGGAATGGTACTGTGAATCAAAACGCTACTGACGCAACGGTTAAAATAAACGATCAAACTTATACACGAGCGAGTAACGTTATCACTGATGTTATACCGGGATTGAAAATTAATCTCCTTGTTAACAGATCTAACCTGCAGACGATAACAGTTGAAAAATCACCAGCTAATATCCAGAAAACAGTAGAAACGTTGATCGCGGATCTTAATAGTTACAAGTCTGATCTAAGTGCGCTTGGCTACATTGATGAGGTTGGCGATGAGAACGGTGAATTAGCACACAGCTCATATCTCAAAAATGCAAAAAGAAATTTTACTAAGCTTATGACGGCACCGATTGCCGGTTTTGGTGATGACAATATCTATTTTGTAGATTTTGGTATTAAAACTGCTAAAGATGGGTCACTGGTATTCGACCAAACAACATTTGACCGGACATTTGTTAATGAACCGGAAAAGTTTGATGCCTTAACGAAAGATAAGGTGTACTCAGATGACTCGCAGTCAACTCCTTATTCTGTAACTGATGCAGGCCTGCCACCTGGGAAGTATCAATACCAGCAATCTAATCAAAAGCTACTTTCGTATACCAGCTCCCAAGCGATAACTACAACATTAAGTGGTTCAGCGACGGACTATACCCGAACCGCCGATGGATATCCGGGCTTTTTAATAAAAAGTTATTGGGACAACCCTGCGGACTATAACATTTATATTGGTCACAGCGTGAAAACCAAATTGAATAACTTTTTTACTGATGTTCTTGCATCTTCGGGACAGCTTGATGCAACAGTTGATTTATATAAAGAGCGTGTTTCTAGTCTAGACGCTAAGCTGACTAAGATTGATCAACGCGAGGCGCTCCTCCAGGCGCAATATACAAAACAATTTTCTGAGATGGAGAAAGTGGTTAACACGTCCACTTCTTCAGCAGACTATGTCACTCAGCTGGTCGATGGCTGGAACAAGTCATGAATAAATTAAAGGCCGTATTTCTTAATTTTTTCTATTAACGTGGTTCGTTGTAGGTGAAGATCTTTTGCGGCTTCACTGGTATTGCCCGCATTCCTTTCGAGCGCTTTTTCTATTAGCGTAATTTCAATGTCTCTTAGAAGTCTTCTAACATCAACGCTATTGGCGGTATCAAATAATCTTGAGAAATCTTTTGGTGCTGGTGGTGCGATCTCTTCTGCTTCGTGGCCACGCTCTGCACCGCCTAAATCATCGAGTGCGCTCCAAATGTTTTGGCTTTCTTCAGCTTGGTTGAAAAATGAGTTCTGATCAAAGCCAAGAAGTGTCTGGGTCACTTGTTCATGGTTTATGTTTTGGCCAGGGAAAAAAACTTTTGCCCTTTCCAAAATATTTTTCAGTTCTCTTATATTGCCGGGCCATTCATATGTGCTTAGCGCTTCGAGCCCACCGTCGTCAAAGCCTATGGGCGCTTCGGTAGCACTGGCAGAATGATTGATCTTGAGGAAGTGATTAACTATTTCTGGTATGTCGTCCAATCGCTCTCGAAGGGGTGGCACTTGGATCGGAAAGACATTTAGCCGAAACAGCAGATCTTCGCGGAATTTATTTTGTGTGACTAATACACTCAAGTCTTTGTGGGTGGCGCATACCACACGCACATCCAACTGTATGTCTGTCCGTCCGCCCACTCGCGTCACAATTGAGTTTTCTAATACTCGAAGCAGTTTTGATTGTAATTCAAGGTTCATATCTCCTATCTCATCAAGAAAAAGAGTTCCTTTGTTTGCTTGCTCAAATTTCCCAGGAGTTGTTTTAATTGCTCCAGTGAATGCACCTTTCTCGTATCCAAACAACTCAGCTTCCATCAAGTCACGAGGGATTGCAGCACAATTTACAGCTACAAATTTACCTTTTCTGCGGCTCGCATCGTGCACACTTTCTGCTACAAGCTCTTTGCCAACCCCTGTTTGACCCTGAATTATTACGGCAGAATTTGACGGAGCTACCATCGATATTAGTTTTTTGAGGCGCATCGTCGCCTCTGAACTACCAACTAATTTCGAATACATCACAGTCATTTAGTACACCGTAGATTGGATTAAATCCTTAAAACACGCTTAGCATGATTATGTTGTTATTGGTACCGCCTCAGTTGTTTAACACAAGTTTTATCGTATTCATAAAACACTTTATTCATAAATGCTAATAGCATACGCTTTGAATGGACGAAGTTGTTTGGCATTTTTACAATTAACAGGGGACGTAAATTGAAACGATTTTTCGCAACTATTACATCTTCTAAATTTGTACCGGCGCTGTTTGTAAAGAAGAAAAAACTGCCATTGCTTGATTACGATTTAACAAGGTTTGATGAGCAAGATATAATTTTGGAGAGTGAGGCGCAAATTCAGGAGTTCCTACCTGATATTTTGGGGCAGGCACTGGCGCGTACGTGGGTTGATAAGAGGTTTTTGGATGCGTTTTATGATCAGCCCAAAGAGATATTAGAGAGGGCTGGCGTATTTCTTCCCAAGTCTATTTCGGTAGAGTTCATTAAGAAAGATAAAGAAAGACCAAAGGTAATAGTCTATCAAAAAAATGGATCAAAAAGTACACGACTTTTAGAGTTAAAATTAGTTATGGTGGCGGCGACATGATATACAAAGTTTATGGATTAGCTTTTATTGCAATGATTTTTGGAAGTATTACGTGCGCCCAAACAGAAAATGCTACGTCTGACCCTGATATTTTTGTGAATGCAATCAATGCTTTTGAAAAGAAAGATTTCCAAACAGCAGTTGAACTTTTTACTGTTCTTGCAGAACAGGGAGAGCCCACATCCCAACACAATTTATCTATTTTGTACTCTAAGGGCCTGGGAAGCCCTGTCAGTTATAAAAGGGCCTTATATTGGGCTTGGCGTGCCACATTGGGTGGTAGTGAGCCGGCAATGGATGTAGTTGAAGACGTGCGGGATATAGTAACTGAGGACCTAATTGAAGTTGTATCTAAGCAAATAGTTGATGAGTTGACTGCAAAGGCTATGAAAGGTGACAAGAATGCCCCAGAGAGATTAGGTAAGACCTATTACAATCTGTTTGTTGAGGCTGACCTGCAAATGGCTTACACTTGGCTGCTAATTTCGCAGGCGTTTGGTAATGAAACAGTTAGCGAAATGATATCTGAAATAGAAGATTTAATCGAAATAGAGGATAGAATTACGTATCAGGAAGAGGCAACAGAGATTTTTCTTAAAATACCGAAATAACTATTTTTTTGGCGTTATTTTAGATACAAAGTTTAGCTTATCTAAGTTTGTATTCACGTGTTTATTTATTACGTCTATTTTTGACCCCAACTGGCCTAGAATATCTTGAATTTGTTCGGAATTTTCTGTCGTATCAATGCTAAAGTTTTGGGCTAAGGCGTATTCATCAATGAGCGCATAAAACTCTTCGATTGTTTGAGTCAAAAACGCATCGTTAGCCCGAGACTCAATGTCTGGACTTGATAACAACTCTCTCATTTGTTCCAGTGTATCGAGGAACAAATGGCTATTTGTGGTCATGCTATTAACTTTCGGCTTCTTTAAAGCTTTCAAACATTTTTTCGGTCACGATATCTAGGTCGATGGGGTAACGCCCTTGCTCAACTTTAGTTTTTATTTCGTTAACCAAAGAGCGGTCTATAGGGGGGCCGTCCGCAAGTTTAGCAACCTGGTCCTTAATAGTAAGGTCCTTGCTGTCTAGTTTGTTGACTATTTCCTTTGGCGCCAAGTCAGAGACATTTTTATCGACTGTGATGTTTGCTTTGTTACTATCGCTCAGCTGAACGCTGGCATTTGAAACGTTATTGCTTACTGAATTGATCATTTTAAGTACTCCTCTCGAGTCTCTAAACGACAGGGTTTTAATTTATGTTAGTGATCGGAGAAACTTTTTTTTCTGCGGTCACAATTGCCTTAAATTCCTTTAACGACGATGAATTTTTAACTACGACCATGTCACCAATTTTGCCGTCAGTTAGCGCCTCTCCGTAAGTTACAATACTTAAGGAAGCTGTACCAGATATTATCAATACAGTGTCATTTTTATTCACGGCGTTGTTTGCTAATATATGTTTAGCTTTAATTATTGTATCTCTTGCCATATTCCTTTTTGCCTTATGGCCAACCAGATTATCTGTGGCTAAGTAAGCTCCATGTGAAGCACGAGAGGTAGCCAATTTCATTACCAAATCATCTGGCTGAAGTACTTTGCCCTTTGGGATATTGCGCTTAGTGAATACTATCTCTACCGACTGAGCCGTTTTTTCATTATCGTTTTGTCTAGTTGTTTGAGCGTATTCTTGCGTCCTGAAAGAAATTGACCAGGTCGCAGGGTTTCCGCATGAGGCCTTAATAGTGTTCCAGCTATTTGGATTTTTTTGTTCGATATAAATATCTTCAGCACATGGGAAGTAAGCTCTCTTATCCGATATCAAGACCTCGTTAAAAATGTTTCTCTCAGCTAAATAGCTTTGGGCAAGTCTTTTAAGATCTGCGCCAAAAATTAATTTTTCTTCAGCAGATAACATTTGGGCGTGTACGAGAATAAACAACATCGCACATAATTTGAAAAACCTTTTCATTGGAAACGCTCCAATAATCTAATATTTAATCCGTCAAATATTTGTCCATCTGTATCTTGTGAAAGTGCGTGCAGAGTAGTTGAATTTGCACCCATCTGTTTCACAGTGAAGTAATATTGTGTGGTGCCGGCCTGAACAGAACTGAAGATATCAGACGCCAACAATCCATCCTGGAACCCGTAATCGATTTCCAGAGTTCTGTTTCTAAGTTTGATTTTGCCGTTGAAATTTTTGCAATCTAAATGTTGCAAGGTTTGAGCTATTGTTTCCAGGGCTAGGTCGCTAACCGTTGCCTGGATGTTATCCAAGTCTTTCCGCTTAGAAATTGAATTATTGCCAAAAACACCACTTTTTTCGATCTCCAACTCAGTTTTTAATTCGACCCAATTTATTATTTGAGTTTTCCTGAGCAACTCAGATTTTGCCGTTACTATTAGATGCTTTTTTCGTTGGATAGGGTTGGCGCTATCTGTGGTGTCGAAATTTAGTGCAAACGTAACCAAGTATTTTGGGGTACTTACGGTTGGACCATTTCCTATTTCATATAGCGAATAGTTTGACGGCGTTTCTGAGTTGCGAGAATTATCATACTTGATGTTGAATTTAACATCAGATGCAATTGAGTCCTCTATTTCCTTCTTTAGTGATAGCTCATCAAATTGCATCCAAAATGGAAGAGTCTTTTTTGTGGAAAAACCTTTCCACTTAAATCCTATGTCGAGGCTAATGGGTTGGCGACAACTATTGAGGGTTGCATTTTTTTTTGATGGTAACAGTAATATTTCAAGGCGTGCAGATAATTTATTGCCGTGATCTTTGGTTGAAAGGACCCTGTACCCAGCAATTTGCATATTCGATTGTGCCGAAATTTGATCAAACAATACTTTGCCATTTTCTACCAGAGAAAAGCTATCTAATGATTGAGCGCCTGACTGCAAAGCTGATTTTAATGCATTCGAAATAGCCCTAGCTTGGTAAACGCTATTTGGTAAAGATGCAGTTTTAAAGGCAGTGCCTTCTGCCTCGACAATGAGCCTGTCTGCATTCACTGTTCCCGCAAGCGCCAGTAAACTCAAAAAAGTAAGTGTGCATAATTTAAACATCAGGTGACCATGCTAATCGCTACAGCAAGCCTTGCTTGTATAATTTAATAAGCCGATCAACGTGTGTTTGGCTGACAGTCAGCTCCACGATATAAGTATCTGGACCGGTAGGTTCAATTTTTACTGTTTCTGCACCCATGATAGTTCCTCGAACTGCTGAACTCAAAACGTCCGAAGTTAGCATTGCTTCCGCAACGGTTGTTTGACCATCTAATTGCACACCATGGATTTGTTCTGCCAGTACTCTGTAGGCATCAAGTTTAGCCGCTCGGATAGCCATTAGCCTACGTTGGTTAAGGTTCTTCGATGGTTGAACAGATATTGAGGAGAAGCCAACAGCTTTTATTGATGGAACGTAATAATCTGGTGCACTTGCAAGCAAACGTTCCGCAATAATTGACTGAGTATTTTGAAGACCGCTCTGTTTAGACTTTAAGGTCGGTCTAGCGTGTTCAGCCGCACCGGTGGCGATTAGGTTGTTGCCAACTGGCGAGCTGCAAGCCGATACGAATGTGATAATGGTTAAAAAACCTATTATCATTGGGGCAGTTAATAGACGCATAATGTATGCCTTTCAGATACGGTCGTTGCACTGTGGCAGCAATAATTGTGCCAAAATGTTATTTGAAAAAGTTAGCTTGAAATTTGTCTATCTGGAGCCTGACATAGAAACGTTGGCCCAAGTTTGGCACGGTTTATGCTCTAAAATACCCTAGATACTTTTAATGATCTCAAAGTGATAATTAAAAGTTATAAATCATATGGTTAACATGTCATTAAATTGACGCAAGTGAGGAAATTTAAATGCAGCAGAGCCAGGCAATAGGTTTTTCAATGGGTGACATAAAAAAAATGTCAGGCTCACTGCTGCCTGTTGGTATCCTGGCTTTGGTTGGCATGCTGGTCTTGCCGCTACCTATTTTTTTACTGGATGTGTTTTTTGTCTTTAACATTACGATTTCGTTATTGATATTGATGGTGGCACTTCACACACATCGCCCGTTGGATTTTTCTTCGTTTCCAAACTTGTTACTTTTAGCAACGGTTTTAAGGTTGGGTTTAAATGTAGCTTCCACTAGAATTGTATTATCTGAAGGACACAATGGTGCAGATGCTGCTGGTAAGGTCATTCAAGCGTTTGGAGAGTTTATCGTAGCTGGCAACTATGCCGTTGGTCTTTTTGTCTTTGCAATTTTA
>ENA-OREM01001459-OREM01001459.1-marine-metagenome-genome-assembly--contig:-NODE-1459-length-11576-cov-3.452996_pt1 | contig 11576 bp, 10 predicted proteins | sample MGYA00248623_ERZ508561 | MGnify/ENA primary metagenome ERZ508561 (study PRJEB26227, sample SAMN06264494) | marine metagenome | isolation source: Columbia River Estuary | place: USA:Columbia River...
TCATATTCAGTTTTTACTAACCTATCTAATATAAATACATCAATTATTTTTGTATCATAGACAAGTATCTCATTCCACCACGGGCCAGGTATTTTTTTGGGGTAAATTAAATTCTTCATCAATTGTTTTTAGTAATTGTGTTTTTGAAAAAGAAATCTATTACATCATCAGGCAACGCCTTGGTGTTAATTACAATTATCAGTTTCGAATTAACGAAAACAATTTACTGGCCGTTGGTTTGACGGGTGCCCGGGTAAAACCACAGGACACGCTTAACAGCATTCTGGACGCAACTGACCGAAACGCCCTCTTGCATTGGCTGCGCCATCGCCCACTGGCGATCGACGCCCATGGCTGGCTGATGGTCCACGCAGGTGTGCTGCCGCAATGGACGCGCGCGCAAACCGTCGCACTTGCACAGTCAGCGCAGGCCGTCCTGAGGGGCGAGGCACACCTTGAGTTTTTCAAAAACATGTACGGCAATTGGCCCAACCAGTGGCAGGCGCCGAGCGCACGAAACCCCGAATGGACCGCGTTTGATGAAACCCGTTTAGTCATCAATGCGCTCACCCGAATACGGTTGTGTGACAGCGATGGACAGCTTGACTTTGCGTACAAGGGTGACGCAACTGGTGCCCCCGCCGGCCTGATGCCGTGGTACGCAGTGCCTGGTCGGCGAACAGCGGATACGCGTATCGCCTTTGGACATTGGTCGACGTTGCGCGCACCGGAATCCGGACTTTTTGAGCCGCCGATGGTGTTGCCACTTGACACGGGGTGTGTGTGGGGCGGGTGTTTAACCGCAGCAGAATTCCGCTCTGACAGTGCCCAAGTCACGCTCATCAAACAGCCTTGCCCGCAGGCACAACAGCCTAGTTAGCTGGTTGACTTGAACAGTGCCGCCACTTTGCGGCGGGGCTTGATGTTGGCAGAAATGCCCCGAGGTTTGACGGCGGGTGCCGCCTCCCACGCCGGCTTGGCATCAGGCGGCAGGCTGGGCTGATAAGGCTGATCGAACAGCGGGTCCGATTTAGTCTGACGCGACAACGGCTGATAACGAGCCTTGGGGTCACGGCTCTCGGCACGCTTGGCCAAGCGGTCCTCATCGTGTTTGTCGATGCGAGGCTCTCGGCGCTCGCGGCCTTCATCAGCGTCGCGTCCACCGCGCTCATCACGACGACCCCGAGTCGGCGCACGTTCAAACTCGACCGGCTCAACCTCAGCCTTGATCTTGATGAGCTTCTCAATGTCGCCCAACAAACGCGCATCCGAGCTGGACACCAAAGAAATCGCCAATCCACTGGCCCCGGCTCGTCCGGTGCGACCAATGCGGTGCACGTAATCTTCTGCGTTGAAGGGCAAATCGATGTTGAACACCACCGGCACGTCTTTGATGTCAAGACCTCGCGCAGCGACGTCCGTACACACCAGCAAGTCGACCTCACCCGCTTTGAAAGCAGCCAACGCTTTCAGGCGCTCGTCTTGGCTTTTATCGCCATGCATCGCTGCGGTACGCAGGCCATCGCGCTCGAGGTTGCGGGCCAAACGCGCGCAACCTAACTTACTGTTGACGAAGACGAAAGCCTGCTTCACGTCGTGCTGCTTAATGAGGGCCAACATGGCCAGGCGTTTGTCTTCACCGCTTGCGCTGTAAAACCGCTGCTCGACCGTGGCGGCCGTGGCGTTTGAGCGCGCGACTTCAATCGTGACCGGGTCTTGCAGGTAGCTGTTCGCCAGCCGTTTGATGTCGTTAGAGAATGTGGCGGAAAACAGCAAAGTGGTGCGCTGTTTTGGTAGGTGGCTGAGGATGCGTTGCAGGTCCGGCAGAAAACCAATGTCCAGCATGCGATCGGCCTCGTCGAGCACCACGTACTCAACCTGATTCAGTACCGCGGTTTTAGCCTCGATGTGGTCCAACAAACGGCCCGGCGTAGCAACCAGCACTTCGACCCCTTGGCGCAAAGCCGCAATTTGGGGCTTGATGTCCATACCGCCAAACACCACTGTGCTGCGCAGTTTGGTAAAAGCGGCGTACTGCCGAATTTGATCCTCGACTTGGCTAGCCAACTCACGTGTTGGGAGCAATACCAGCGCCCGCACAGGGTGGCGTGCGGGTGAGACGGAGGCATTTTCGTGACGCAGCAAACGCTGCAACAGCGGTAATGAAAAGGCGGCTGTTTTACCGGTACCGGTTTGGGCCGCGCCCATCACGTCTCGCCCTTGCAACACCACGGGGATGGCTTGGGCTTGGATGGGCGTCATGGTTTCGTAGCCCATTTGGGCAACGGCCTTAGCCAGTGACGGTGCTAAGGACAGTTCGGAGAAAGATGCGGTCATGTAACCGCTGATTGTCCCACGTTTCAGGGACCCTACGAAACCTCTGAGGCCGGCTCCCGTGGGCAAATCACCACAAGCAGCCGAAAATTAAGCCTTTGGCAGGGTCACACCGACCTGACCTTGGTATTTCCCGCCCCGGTCCTTGTAACTGACTTCACACACCTCGTCGCTCTCAAAAAAGAGCACTTGTGCGCAACCCTCACCCGCATAGATACGAGCTGGTAACGGCGTGGTGTTCGAAAATTCCAAGGTGACATACCCTTCCCACTCGGGCTCGAAGGGCGTCACATTCACGATGATCCCGCAGCGGGCATAGGTGCTTTTCCCCAAGCAAACGGTCAACACGTTGCGCGGAATGCGGAAGTACTCGACGGTTCGAGCCAGGGCGAAACTGTTGGGCGGAATGATGCACGAGTCGCCGTGGAAATCGACAAAGCTCTTTTCATCGAAGTTCTTGGGATCAACCACCGTGCTGTGGATATTGGTGAAAACCTTGAATTCGGGGGCGCAGCGGATGTCGTAACCGTAGCTGCTGGTGCCATAGCTGATGATTCGTTTGCCATCCACCTCGCGCACCTGGCCGGGTTCGAACGGCTCGATCATGCCCGTGGATTCAGCCATCTTGCGAATCCACTTATCGCTCTTGATACTCATTGGTTTTGACTCCCTTTGCCTCGCATTTTAGGCGTAAAAAAATGGCCAGGCGCCGAAGCGCTGGCCATTGTCAGTCAGGCTGACCCCCGCTTAATTGCCGGGCACTTGGCCTTCAACGCCTTTGACGTAGAACTTGATACCGCCCAAGAACGCGTCATCTGCCTTTACGCCAGCGGCCACTTGCTCTTTGCCGGTGTTGTCCACAATGGGGCCCGTCCAAACAGCAAAGCTCCCGTCTTTCAGACCCGCGCGGATCTCATCAACTTTGGCCTTGATGTCAGCAGGTACATCGTCCGCGACGGAGACCATGTCAATGGCGCCTTCTTTAACGCCCCACCATGAAGTACCCGTGCTCCAGGTACCGTCCAGCGCGTCTTTTACAGCCTTGCTGTAATAAGGTGCCCAGTTGATGATTGCTGACCCAAGGTGCGCTTTAGGCGCGTAGGCTTGCATGTCAGAGTCCCAACCAAAGGCGCGCTTACCGTTCTTGTCAGCCGTTTGCAGCACGGCTGAAGAGTCGGTGTTTTGCATCAACACATCTGCGCCACCGTTAATCAGCGACTGCGCTGCTTCGGTCTCTTTTGGTGGATTGAACCACTCGCCAACCCACACCACTTTGGTCGTCACCTTGGGATTCACAGACTGCGCGCCCATGGTAAAGCTGTTGATGTTGCGGATCACTTCAGGAATTGGGATCGAACCGACCACGCCGAGCGTGTTGGTTTTCGTCATCGCCCCAGCGATCACACCCGCCATGTACGCGCCTTGATAGGTGCGACTGTCGTAGGTGCGCATATTGCCGGCGGTTTTGTAACCCGTGGCGTGCTCGAATTTGACATCGGCGAAATCAGGCGCCACTTTCAACATAGGTTCCATGTAACCGAAGGTGGTACCAAAAATCAGCTTGTTACCCTGGCTCGCCATGTCACGGATGACACGCTCAGCGTCGGCGCTCTCGGGGACATTCTCGACAAACGTGGTGACGATCTTGTCGCCAAACTCAGCCTGAACGGCTGCGCGCGCACGGTCATGGGCAAAAGTCCACCCACCATCACCCACGGGGCCGACGTAGGCGAATGCGACTTTCAGGGGCTCGGCGGCGGCGGGCGCTGCGGCAGGTGCAGCCGCTTCCTCTTTTTGGCCGCAGCCCACCAAAACAACAGCGGCGACCGCTGTGGCAGCAACAGTTTTGGCAACTGCGCTGAATTTAATCTCTGTCATGAGGTCACTCCTGTGTAAAAAAAATGCCAATGCGCGCATTATGAACTCGGATGAAAGCTTTTTCCAATGCTCTGCGGCATATTCAGCCGTATCCACTGGGGGTTACGGGAAATAATCACCAACACCACGATGGTCGCCAGGTACGGCAGCATATTCAGCACTTGGCTGGGAATGTGCACCCCCATGCCCTGCAGGTGGAATTGCAACATCGTGACCGCGCCAAACAGGTAGGCACCAAACAGCACGCGCACCGGTCGCCAGGTCGCAAAGGTGGTCAGTGCCAGCGCGATCCAGCCCTTGCCAGCGATCATGCCCTCCACCCACAACGGGGTGTAGATGGTCGACACATAGGCGCCAGCCAGCCCACACAATGCGCCACCGGCCATGACAGCGCCTAAACGAATTCGACGCACGTTGTAGCCCAGCGCGTGGGCAGATTCCGGAGACTCCCCCACGCTGCGCAGCACCAGGCCCGCTCGGGTTTTGAACAGGAAGTAAACCAAACCTGCAGTCACGGCAACGCCGGCATAGACCATGGGATGGTGATTGAAGAACGCCACACCGAAAAATGGAATGTCACCCAAAAAGGGGATTTTGAAGTGCAAGGCCTCCGGCAACTTCTCTTGTACATACCCCGTACCTGCAAAGGCTGACAAGCCCGCACCGAACAGGCTCAACGCCAAACCGGTCGCGTACTGGTTTGTGCCCAGCCAAATCACCAACCAGCCAAATACGCCCGCCAATGCGGCACCCACCGCCATACCCGCACCAAAGCCCGCTACGGTGCTACCCGTGTGCACAACGGTTGCAAAACCGGCTAAAGCCGCGCACAACATCATGCCCTCGGCACCCAAGTTCAAGATACCGGCCTTCTCATTGATCAGCAGGCCAAGCGACGCCAACGCCAATATGGTCCCCGCATCCAATGCGGCTGCAACGAGTAACGCACTGCTCATGGTGATTTTCTCCAAGCGAGGCGATTGGCAATCAGAATGTCACAAGCCAATAGCGCGAACAGCAACAGCCCTTGGAACACACCAGTGATGCTCTTGGGTAAACCCAAGCGCGACTGCGCCAACTCGCCGCCAATGTAAAACATACTCATGAGAATGGCGGAAAACACCGCACCGACGGGGTGCAAACGACCGACAAACGCGACGATGATGGCTGCGAAGCCGTAGCCCGCGGGCACGTAAGGCGTCAACTGTCCGATCGGCCCCGCCACTTCCAACGCACCGGCCAGCCCTGCAAAACCGCCGCTGATCAGCAGTGCGGACCACAATGCGCGACGCGATGAGAAACCCGCATAACGCGCCGCGAGGGGTGCCAATCCGCCAACTTGCTGGGCAAAACCCGCCCGAGTTCGGTACAAATACACCCATACAGCACCCGCACCCACCAATGCCAACAACAACCCAATACTGACACGGGAACCTTGCATCAGGCGGGGAATTTTTGTCACAGCATCAAAGGTTTTAGTCTGCGGAAAGTTATAGCCATTCGGATCTTTCCAGGGACCATAGACCATGTACTGAAGCAGTTGGATAGCGACGTACACCAACATCAAGCTGACCAAGATTTCGTTGGCATTAAAGCGGTCACGCAGCCACGCCACCAAGCCGGCCCAAACCATTCCGCCTGCGGTGCCCGCCAGCAAAATAGAAACCACAATCCAACCGGTGCTGTCGGCATTGGCGGTCAGCGCAATGCCCCCGGCCGCAATCGCGCCCACCACGTACTGCCCTTCTGCCCCAATGTTCCACACGTTGCTGCGGAAGCAAACGGCCAATCCAAGCGCGATCAACAACAACGGGGTGGCTTTGACAAGCAACTCGCCAATCGCGTAGGTACTCTTGATGGGTTCCCAAAAGAAAACCAACAAGCCCTGCACAGGGTCCTTGCCAAGGGCCACAAAGATGGTCAACCCAATGAGAACCGTCAAGGCAAGCGCCAAGACTGGTGACGCATAGGTCCAAAAGGTCGACGCTTCAGCGCGCGGTTTCAGCTCAAGCATGCGCGGCCTCCGAACCCCATAAACCAGACATCCATGTGCCGACTTTCTCCACCGTCGCATCGCCGCGCGCCATCGCCGGTGACACACGCCCTTTGGCAATCACGACCAAGCGATCACTCAGCTCGAAAAGCTCATCGAGCTCTTCACTGATTAAGAGCACCGCGCAACCCGCGTCTCGCAACGCCAGAATTTGTGAGCGGATCTGCGCCGCCGCGCCAACATCCACGCCCCATGTGGGTTGACTCATGATCAGCATTGTGGGCCGCGCTTCAATTTCTCGACCCACAATGAATTTTTGCAAGTTGCCACCCGACAGCGACTTCGCCGGCGCAGTTGGACCGCCCGCTTTGACCCGGTAACGACCGATGATGCCCTCGGCCTGTGCGCGCAGTTGTTTGAGGTTGATCCACCCGCTTTTACCAACGGCCTCACCGCGTGTGAGTAGCAAGTTATGAGATAAACCGAGCGTTGGCACGGCACCCCGTCCGAGCCGCTCTTCGGGTACCAAATGCAAGCCCACCGCACGCCGGTGGCCAGCGGTGGCACGGCTGATGTCCGTATCTCCCAATCTGATAGTGCCTAAAGGAGCACGCACGTCCTCGCCGGATAGCAGCCGAACCAGCTCGGCTTGCCCGTTTCCTGACACGCCTGCAATGCCCAGAACTTCGCCTGCTCGGACGTCAAACGTGACTTCCGTCAGATCGGTGCCAAACTGATCCTCAGCCGGGACGCGCAAACCACTGACAGACAACACCACCGCCCCCGAAAGGTCGGCGCGTTGCGGCAGGGCTGGCGGCTCTTGGCCGATCATGAGGCGGCTCAACGATGCGTTCGACTCTGCTTGCGGGTCACAAACCCCAGTGACTTTACCGCCCCGAAGTACCGTACAAGCGGTGCACAACGCGCGGATCTCATGCAATTTGTGGCTGATGTAAACAATGCTGCACCCCTCTGCTGCCAGCTGCTTCAAGACGATAAATAATTTTTCAACGGCTTGCGGCGTCAGCACGGAGGTGGGTTCATCCAAGATCAACAGCTTGGGATTGGTCAGGAGCGCGCGAATGATTTCCACGCGCTGTCGCTCGCCCACACTGAGGGTGTGAACCGGTCGGGCGGGCTCAATCTCAAGACCGTAGGTGGCGGCTTTTTCCACGATGGCGGCTTGCACTGCCGCCAGCGACAAATCACCATCCAGCCCCAGCCACACATTCTCGGCGACGGTCAGTGTGTCGAATAGGCTGAAATGCTGAAAAACCATTGCGATACCCAGTGCACGCGCCGCTTGCGGGTTGCGTACCAACATGGGCTCGCCATCAAACAGCATGTGACCAGCGTCCGGCTGCACCGTGCCGTAAATCATCTTCATGAGGGTGGATTTACCGGCACCGTTCTCACCCAAAACGGCATGAATTTCACCGGGCTGAACGGTCAAGTTAACCCCGTCGTTGGCAACCACGCTGGGGTATGCCTTGGTTAGGCCAGTGATTTGCAGGCGGGGGATCATGATGGATTGGCGAGAATCAAATGTTGGGCATCAGCGCGCTATTCTACGGACGCTGAGCCAGGCATCACCAAAATAGCGCGGAAGTCGTTCACGTTGGTATGCGTAGGTCCGGTGACCACCAGATCGCCTATCGCGTTGAAAAATCCGAATCCATCATTTCGAGTCAGGCAATCAGACAGGCTGACCCCAGCCGCAGCGGCGCGTGTCAGCGTGCTGGGCGTCACCAAGGCGCCTGCATTGTGCTCAATACCGTCGATGCCGTCCGTATCAGCGGCAAGCCCCCAAATCCCAGCGTGGCCATTAAGTGCCTGCGCCAGCCCCATGCAAAACTCAGCGGCCCGCCCACCGCGCCCCTTGGCAAGACCGCGCTCTGGCGGGTGCTTTTTGATGGTGACCGTGGTCTCGCCACCGCTCAAAATAACGCACGGCACTTTGAACGCCGAAAAGTCGTGCGGCTTGGTGCGACCAACGCCGGTCGCAGCACCGGTTGCCAACGCGGCGTGGACACGACCCACTTCGCGCGACTCGCCCTCCAGGTCGTCCGACAAAATATAAGCGGGCAAGCCGGCCGCGTTGACCACGCTTGCGGCGGCCTGCAATGCATCGCGGGGGGTAGCGATGAGGTTCACCTGATGGGTGGCCCAAACGGGATGGTCCGGCTTGGGTGACTCCAAGCTGCCGTCCCGCAGCGCCGCCCAAACGGGAGCGGGTAGGTCGATATTGAGGCGCTCCAAAATAGCCACGGCATCGGCACAGGTCGTGCGATCGGGCACGGTCGGGCCGCTGGCGATCACACCCACATCGTCGCCCGGTACATCGCTGATGGCCAGCGTCACCAACTGAGCCGGCGCGCAGGCCAAACCCAAACGTCCCCCCTTGATTTGACTGAGGTGCTTACGCACGCAGTTCATGTCACCGATGCCCGCACCGCTGTCTAACAAGGCTTGATTCAAACGCTGCTTGTCTGCAAGCGTCAGTCCGGCCGCAGGTGCAGTCAGCAAGGCGGAGCCACCGCCCGACATCAAACAAATCACCAAATCGCCCGCCTGCGCGGCTTGCGCAATGGCCAGCATGCGTTCAGCCGCCGCCAAGCCCGCTTCGTCTGGGACGGGGTGCGAGGCCTCAAGAATGTCAATGCGCGGTGGCTGCCCATCCAACGCCGTCGGGCGCGGTGGCGTGTGGCCATATCGGGTCACAACCGCGCCTGCTAAATGGGCATCAGCCGGCCACAGTTGCTCTAAAGCTTGGGCCATGGCGCCCGCCGCTTTGCCCGCACCGATCACCCACGTTCGACCGCCCTGCGGCACAGGCGGTAGCATGGCGCGCATGTTTTCTAGCGGCAAGGCACGCCGCACGGCCACATCGAACAGGTGCCGCAAAAAAGCCTCAGGGTCAGTGGGTAACGGTGGTGAGGCGGGCGTCGACGAGGGCGTGTGGGTGCGCATGGCGTTGGGGTGATGGCTCGTTGAGGGCGATGTTAGTCCGGCTGGTGCTTGGCCTTGCGGGCCTGCTTCTTGGCCTGCTTGGTAGCCGCTTTTTTCAGTGCGCGTTCGGCGTCTAATTGGACGCCCGCTGCCAGCCAAGTTTGGAATTGCTCGGGCGTCTCCAAACTGATCCGACCCAACGCCAGTGACCGAAAGTCATGGATCACAATTTCCGCGGCCTTTGTCAGGTTGAGTCTGCCGCCACTTTGGATGGCACCGCGGTAGCGGGCAATGGCGTCGAGGACCGTCTCGTCGGTCTCGCCGCTCAGGTCGTCGATCTTGTAGCGCGCTTGCAAAGCAGTGGGGTAGTGCGCCATCAGGTAGTTGATGAGTTCCAGGGCCACCGTTTCATCGTCAAAGGCAGCGACGCCAATCGCGCCACTCGCTGCCAGGTTGTAACCGCTCTCTGCCACGATGATACGAGGCCACAACACGCCCGGCGTGTCATACAGATAGAAATCAGGCGCCAAGGTTACGCGCTGCTCTTGCTTGGTGACACCCGCCTCATCACCGGTTTTCACCGCCCGCTTGCCTTTGAGGCTGTTGATGAGTGTCGACTTACCGACGTTAGGAATACCGCAAATCAAGACCCGCATGGGCTTGTCGACGCCGCCGCGGTTAGGCGCCAATTGCTGACACGCCTCAATGATCATTTTGGCGGGCGCGGGGGTGCTGGCGTCAATGGCAATCGCTCGAACCCCCGGCATGTCGTTGTAGTGTGCCAACCAGGCCGTCGTCCGATCCGGGTCGGCCATGTCTTGTTTGCTGAGCACTTTGAGTGCGGGCTTACCTGCAACCAGCGTCGCCAACATGGGGTTGGCGCTTGATCCGGGCAAGCGCGCGTCGAGCATTTCGATTACCACATCGATGCCTTTGATGCGCTCCTCGATCGCCTTGCGCGTCAGGTGCATGTGTCCGGGAAACCATTGAATCGCCATCTGACCGCAAAAGGCCTTTTTAAAACATAATAAAATCTATAACCGATCAGGGTCTCGCCCGACCTCAAAAACAACCACTGACTATACAAGGCGTTTAACCCATGTATCTGCGCCAATACGCGCTCATCGCAATTGCAAGCGCTGTCGTTTACTATTTACTGTTTCAACTGAACTTCACCGTCTTCAGTCCGCTGGAGAGCTCGTTTGGTGTCAACTGGATATTTATCCCCAGCGGTATTCGACTGGCAGCAATCTTGCTGGGTGGATTCGCGGGTGCCGTGGGCATTGTATTGGGGTCTTTGGTCATCGTGATCACGACTTATGACACACCGCTGAGCTTATTCGCGCTGGGCACTGCCCTCATTTCTGGTTTTTCTCCTTTGTTGGCCCGACGCATTGCCACAGACCTATTGGGGCTCGACACCGAATTGGTCAACCTGAAGGCGGTTGGGCTGCTGAAAATCGCCCTCCTGTTTTCCATCATCAGCGCCAGCGCCCATCAGCTTTGGTTTTACGCGTTCGAGCGCAACGACAATTTTCTCCGTGAATTGTTTGTCATGGGGTTTGGCGACTTTGTTGGCACGGTCATCGTGCTGCTCGCACTGGAAGGTGTCGTGCGCGTGATGGGCAAAAAGACGGTTAATTGAGCGTTAGGCGCCTGCTGAGCGAACCAGTTGTACCGCCAATCGGTTGTGTTGCTCCACCAGGACCGGTAGATCAACCGTTGTGAGGTGGCCTGCGTCAACCACCACGCGGCCATTCACCACTACATGGTTGGCCTGTGCGCTGGCGCAGAGCAGCAATGCGCCGACCGGGTCGTGTACGGCACCGCCCGCGAAGCCTAAGGTGTCCATTTTGAACAGCGCCAAATCGGCGCAATAGCCTGGGGTAATTTGCCCAATATCCCGCGCACGACCCAAAACCGTCGCACTGCCACGGGTGCCCAACCGGAGCGCGTCGCGCGGAGTCATTTCGGCAGGACCGAGGTCACAGCCCAAAAAGGTTCGGCCATCTCGAATCTCGGGTGCCTGCATCGCTCGCCCGACACGGGCCAGTAACATGGCCTGCCGGGCTTCATTGAGCAGGTGGGCCGCATCATTGCTGGCGCTGCCATCCACACCCAAACCCACCGGAACGCCGGCATCAACCATCTTGCGAATGGGCGCTATGCCAGAAGCCAAACGCATGTTGCTACAGGGGCAGTGCGCAACACCGGTGCGCGTCGCGGCGAAGAGCGAGATACCCTCATCATCCAGTTTGACGCAATGCGCGTGCCATACGTCCTCACCGACCCACCCCAAATCAGCGGCGTATTGCGTTGGCGTGCAATTGAAGTGAGCCTGGCTGTACGCTAAGTCATGGTCGTTCTCCGCGAGATGCGTGTGCAAGCGCACCCCATGGCTGCGGGCCAACTCCGCCGAAAC
>ENA-OREM01001466-OREM01001466.1-marine-metagenome-genome-assembly--contig:-NODE-1466-length-11546-cov-3.417212_pt1 | contig 11546 bp, 8 predicted proteins | sample MGYA00248623_ERZ508561 | MGnify/ENA primary metagenome ERZ508561 (study PRJEB26227, sample SAMN06264494) | marine metagenome | isolation source: Columbia River Estuary | place: USA:Columbia River Estuary...
TCGTATACTTCAATAGGTTGGATATTCAAGAGCAAAGCAACCTTGTTCATCGCTCCAACACTAACCCATCCAAATTCATCTTGGACTAAGTGCAAGATGCTTAAAATGGCACTTTTCTTTTTCCCTTCTGGGAATAGACCCATGACGCGCTGAATTTCAGTCATGGTTTGGGCACTGAATTCTATTGGTGCCTCGTTCACTGCTTGTGGGTGGTCTACTTTCATATTAGGCGTCTAGTTCTCCGGCAATTACATTGATACTACTGAGCGTTAATACCGCGTCAGAAATAGGCATACCTTTGATCATTTCAGGATAAGCTTGGTAATAAATAAAACAAGGTCTTCTGAATTGTAGGCGGTATGGCGTGCGCCCACCGTCAGAAATCAGGTAATATCCTAGTTCACCGTTTCCTCCTTCAACTGCGTGATAAACTTCACCAACAGGAAGTTCTGTCTCACCCATGATGATTTTGAAATGATAAATCAGTGCTTCCATGTTGTTGTATACTTCGGCTTTTGGCGGAAGGTAAAAATCAGGTAAGTCTGCTTTGTAATCTCCTTCTGGCAAATTTTTGTAGGCTTGTTCGATGATTCTCAAACTCTGACGAATTTCTTCTTGACGAACCATGAAGCGGTCATAAGTATCGCCATTCACTCCAACAGGAACAATGAAATCAAAATCTTCATAAGAAGAATAAGGATTCATCAAACGCACGTCATAATCAACTCCAGTTGCCCTCAAATTGGGGCCAGAAAAAGAATAAGACAAGGCGCGCTCAGCAGAGATTGGTCCTGCACCTTTGGTGCGATCCATAAAAATACGATTGCACGCCAACATGCTATCAAACTCTTCGAAGGCTTTGGGAAAAGTTTTTAAAAAGGATTGAAGTTTTTGGTGAAAGACGGGATTGAAATCTCTTTCAAAACCGCCAATTCTACCCATATTTGTAGTGAGCCTAGCGCCACTCAATTCTTCGTAAAGTTCATAAATTTTTTCACGTTCAGAAAACGGATAAAAGAAGGAAGTAAGTGCTCCGGCGTCTACACCAATAACAGAATTACAAATGAGGTGATCTGCGATGCGAGCTAACTCCATTATAATGACACGCATATATTGTACGCGTTTGGGAATCTCGACTCCTAAAAGCTTTTCAACTGTCATTTCCCAACCTATGTTATTGATTGGTGATGAGCAATAATTGAGACGGTCGGTGATCGGTGTAATTTGATTGTACGGTCTGCGCTCAGCCAATTTCTCAAATGCACGATGTATGTATCCGACAGTTTGCTCCGAAGAAATGATTTTTTCACCGTCCACCTTTAAAATATTTTGAAAAATACCGTGTGTAGATGGGTGTGTCGGACCAAAATTAATCGTGGCAATATTTGCCGGGTCTGGGCTCAAAATAGTCTCTTTAGTTTCTTGGCTCATTGTTCGATGTTATTACGTCCGAAAAATCTATCGTCTTTATCTTCCCTAGTGGCATCTTCCAAAACATATTCCTTGCGCATTGGGAAGTAATCCATGTCATCCATGTTTAAAATTCTGCGCAGATCCGGATGTCCATCGAATTGAATTCCAAAGAAATCATAGGTTTCGCGCTCCATCCAGTTGGCACCATCGAAAAGGTCTGTGATGCTTGCAATATGTAGATTCTCTTTTGGCAGGTAGCCTTTGATGCGCAAACGAATATTGTTTTTCCATGAATGCAGCTGGTATACCACTGCAAATTCACGACCAAGAGCCTCTGGGTAATGCACCCCTGCAATATTGGTTAGGTAATTTACACTCAATTCTTGATCTGCTTGAAGCCATGCAATAGCATCGTGAATTTTACTCGGAGTTAACTCAACATTAAGCATACCAAAAGACTCTTCGTGGGCAAGAACCTCCGAGCCAAAGCGCTCTTGAATGGCACTTAAGTAATCGTGATTATTTTTCTTGTCCATTGTCGATTTCAATTTGGTATGATTCTAGCAAGTGTTTGTATTCCTCTGAATACCTACGTCTGTTAGATTCTTTTTTAACGAGTTCATGGATATTCATGACTCCTTCAATTATTTGTTCAGGTCGAGGCGGACAACCGGGTACATAAACATCCACCGGAATAATTCGGTCAATCCCTTGCAGCACTGAATAAGTATCAAAAATGCCGCCAGATGAGGCACAGGCGCCTACAGAAAGCACCCATTTTGGTTCGGCCATTTGCTCATAAACTCTCTTGAGAACAGGCCCGAGTTTTTTAGAGATTGTACCAGCCACAATCAATAAGTCGGCTTGCCTTGGAGTAAAAGACATGCGCTCCATGCCAAATCGAGAAAGGTCATAGGCACTTCCCATTGTAGCCATGAATTCTATACCACAACACGAGGTTGCAAATGGCAAAGGCCAAACAGAGTTGGCCCGAGCAAGTGCGATTGCTTTGTCAAGGGTAGTGAGCTGATAGCCCTCTCCATTGATGGTTTCGAGGTCTTCTATTTTTCCCATTCTAGTGCTCCTTTTTTATAGATGTAGTAAAAACCTGTCAAGAAAAAGCCAACAAACATAATAACGGCAAGCAGGCCTTCAAGTTTTAAATCGTAAAAATTAACGGCGTAGGGGTAAAAAAAGATTACTTCTACGTCAAATAACACAAACAAAATGGCTGTCATGAAATAGCGAATCGAAACCGGAAAACGGGCATTGCCTTGGGCTTCAATTCCACATTCAAAATTGTCATCTTTTCTTTCTGAATTGATGCGTGGCGTTAGTTTGTGCGTGACAAATAAGGTGAAGATGACAAAACCGGCAGCAACACCAATTTGCATCAAAAGCGGGATATAGTTTGCACTTGAGGCTGTTTCCATTTTGTTTTATTTGAGTAACAATTGTTACTGAACTAAGTTTGTTTTGCGGCACAAATTTACCTTTTTAGTTTCGTACAGACACAAAAAAAGCCGAGAAAATATTCCCGGCTTTTGATTTATTGCACTTATCAATTATTTGAATGCAAAACGCAAGCCCATATTTGAAAAATTTCCGACGCTAAAGTTTGTTTCTAATCCTGAAATTTGATTGACATTGAAGCCAGGGCGTAGTTCTAAGAAAAGGTGCATTGGTTTCCAAAATTCACGATTTTTACCAACTTGGAAATCAATACCTAGAGGCGCATATACGCCTAGGCCGTAACCCCCTTTATGTTCAAAATTTTCTTCGATATGCGTGCCTTCTGAATAGATCCAATAACTATAATTAGAATTGTAGTCTGCCCAAGGGGTTACATAATGTTGGATATTTGTATTGGCCTGGTAGGTGAATCCGAAATTGGCGCCAATCCCTCCAAAAAAGCTCCATCTATTTTTAGCATTGTAACGAAAAATCAAGGATGCGTCCAGTCGAATTTGCTTTTGGCCATAATAAGCATGATATCCATGAGTGCTAAATGAATCGATAAAGAATTGTTCTCCAGTTTGTGAACTAGTCAGTGTATCCATCGGAAAGGATTCCGTGTAGGAGCCCGAGGTCTGCATCAAATTATTTTGATTTGTATGCATCAGTCCAAGGCGAAGTGTTGCGTTGGGTAGTTTACTAAGCCCTAAACCTAAACTAAGTGTTTGTGCTTGGCCTGGTAGATTGAAATAGTACATCGAATTGTTCTTATACATACTCAGGTCTTGGTTGAGAATGCTAGAGTTTGGAGCAAGTTGCTGAAAGTCAGCTAAGGAACCGTTAGAAGTGTTGAAATAGCCGCCAGACTGTAAGTATATTTCTTTGATATTTACTTGTGCATTGGCACCAGAAATGGCCCCAAAAAATAGGCCTAGAATGAGTTTTTTCATAGTATAAAATTTGTTTAATTTAACGACGTGTGACCTACTTTATTGTTACAAGTTTGACAAATTTATTCTTGGATGCATCACTGAAGTAACAAATGTAGTCCCCAGGTTTGTAAGCGCCTACATCAATTTTTTGGCCGGGTTGCAGATTGCCTTGTGCAATAAGTGTTCCAATTGACGAGTATATGATATAGTTGTATTCAATTGCTTGCTCAAAAATTTGAATAAAATCATTGGTTGGGTTCGGGAATAAAAGGATTCCTTTTTGGTAAGTTGGTAGATTCTGGCCAGCCGAGAGTGTTGGGTCCATGCTCACCCCAGCAGTTCCATTGACTACCCAATTGAACGGATCAATCGTTATATTGCCGCTGAGTTGGCCAAAATTATTCAGCGTGAATAAATCTGAATTGCCTGTAATTGGAAATCTAACAATGGTGTCGGCAAACCCTGCTCTTTGCAGCCTTAAATTAATTGGATTGGTGAAAGTAGGAGTAACATTCGGCATTGAAGAAGTATGAGAGATTTGCAGCACTAAATCATTTCCAACCTGATTATAGCTCACCTGATAGGTAGGGTAGCCCTCTCCAAAATACCATTGTTCAAAAAAAGCATCGAGGTCAAGGTTGCAAAAATTGGCTACATGATTTTTAAAGTCAAGTCCTGTAGCTGTACTGTGGGCATAAGTGAGCTGAAAATCTTTTAAGGCATCAAAAAATAAGTTATCGTTATTGATGATATATCGGATCGTGTGAATTATAGCGGCGCCCTTGTCATAAGTAAGTCGGCCGTTAAAAATGCGTGCCTCATTGAGCGAATCCAAAACCCAAACACTACCGCCTGGTTGGCTCATTACGTTTTGATGAACTTGATTCATGTGCCCACTTTGTTGCCCTGAATACAATTGGGCAAGCATGAGGTATTCTGCATAAGATGCAAAACCTTCATTGAGCCAGATATCACACCAAGATGCACACGTTACGTGATTGCCCCACCATTGGTGGGCCAATTCATGTGCAGTCAAAGTTTTCTCGAAGAAACCTTGTGTTGTCATGGTTTGGTGTTCCATACCTCCTCCGATGGGTGCCATGCAATGACCATACTTTTCATTGGCAAAGGGGTAGGGGCCAAATTGGGTTGCGAATAATTCTAAAAAATCAACCGTTTCATTAATGTCGTCAATGAAATTTGGCAAGGTTTGTGGATTATCGTAGATGTAGTTTTGAATAAGCACAGGGTTTGGGCTTCCTACTGGATTGGCATAAATGCTGTAATCTACATATTTGGCAACAGCAACCGAGATCAAATAATAATCAATAGGATGCTTGTGTTTCCATTCATAGCGAGTCTGGCCATTGCCCAGTGGGGTTACGGATTGAAGAACGCCGTTAGATCCCGCTTTACAGGTGTCTGGTACGGTGATGGCCACCGCACACGAATCCGCTTTATCGGTCAAACTTTGCTTTACTGGAAACCATTCATAGGCCGAAAAAGGTTCAGATAAGGACCAAACCACCTTGTTTCCCCAGCTTGGGGAACTCCCAGCTGTAAGGCCACTGCCACCCAGTGGATTAGTTTGCGCAGTAGGTGGGGTGCCACTGTAGAAAACTTCAATAACAAAATTGCTCTCGGCCGCCGCAAATACGGGCACGCGTACCCGGTTCGAAAGTCTTGAATAATTCACCACAGCGTTATTCACCTTGATTTGACTTATTTGTAAGGATTCAAAAAGCTCAAATAAGGCAGTGTCTAGGTTGATTTTGGCCTTGGCATGTATTTGAACGCTGCCGTTCAAATAGGTCGAAATGTTATTCATTTCTAAATCCAAATTATAAAAATACACGTCGTATTTTTCAGTTTGAGCTATTTCTGCAATAGTGAGAGAAGCGCTTTTGGTTTGCCATTTTTTTGTAGATTTTCTAAGCGCACAGCTACCTATCTGATCTTGGCATAAAATTGGCAGTACGTGCAAGCAAAGCATCAGTAGAAGAGAGAAGAGTTTCATAAGCATGATTTTAACGAAATTACACAATCTATTTTTTCTATGCATTTAAATAACTAATTTTGTCTAATGCGAGTGCTGTCAATGGTTTTGGCTATATATTTTGGGTTGCTTTCCTTGGCTCCCCAATGGCAAGGCCTTGAATTTTTCAAATTCGATGCTTTGATAAGTCATTACGAAGCTTATCAAAAAGAGTGTAACGAGCCTAGTTTGTGGTCATTCGTCCAAGAACACTACCTGCAGCAAGTCAATGAAAAGCAACATGATCACCGCCAATTGCCTTTTAAGTCTGTACAAACCAATACACTTGTCACCTTATTTATGCCAACTTCAGGCACTCAACTACTTGTACAAAGTTCAGAAATTTCATTTACCAAAGACCTTATATTTTCAGCACCTGAAAGCATTTCCATTAATGACTTTTTCGAATGCTGGCATCCACCTCAATTAGTGTAGCTTATATCTATTAAGTTAAATCACTAATTGTAATCCTTATGTTAAATCGAATTGTACATTGGTCAATACACAACAAGTTGATTGTTGCCGTGTTGACACTCGGGCTCATTGTTTGGGGGCTCTATTCTTTGGCCAAACTACCTATCGATGCAGTGCCAGATATTACCAATAATCAGGTTCAGGTGGTAACATCAGCCCCGGCGTCAAGCGCTCTTGATATCGAAAGACTGGTTACCTATCCGGTGGAGCAAACCATGGCAACTATACCGGAAATTGAGGAAATACGCTCCTTTAGCCGTTTTGGACTCAGTGTTGTTACGGTAGTTTTTAATGAAAATACAGATATTTATTGGGCGCGTGAGCAGGTGCAACAGAAACTTGCAGAAGCTAAAAATAGCATTCCTGCGGGTTTAGGAGAGCCTTCCATGGCCCCACTCAGTACCGGGCTTGGTGAGATTTATCAATATACCCTGCGCGCAAAAAAAGGTTACGAGCGTAAATATGACGCTGCGCAATTGCGCAGCCTTCAGGATTGGGTAATTCGAAGACAACTTTTAGGTGTCAAGGGCGTGGCCGATGTGAGTGGTTTTGGTGGTGAATTAAAAACCTATGAAATTGCCATTGATCCTTTACTACTCAAGGCTCATGAAATAACTCTCGACGAGGTATTTAATGCCGTCGAACAGAACAATCAAAATACAGGTGGTGCATATATTGAACGAAATCACATGACTACCTATATCCGGACTGAAGGCCTCATTACAAGTCTTGCGGATATTGAAAATATTCAAATTAAACATCCGAGCGCTGAGGCACCTGTATTTGTTCGCGATATCGCCAAAGTGCAATTTGGATCTCAAATTCGCTACGGTGCACTCACCTACAATGACCAGGGCGAGGCTGTGGGAGGCATCGTGCTCATGCTCAAAGGAGCGAATTCTTCTGAAGTGATTTCACTTGTAAAGGAACGTATGGCCCAAATTGAAAAAAACTTACCAGAAGGTGTGGAGTTAGAAGTGTATTTAGATAGAACCAACTTGGTTGATAGAGCCATTCACACGGTTACGAGTAATCTTATTGAAGGAGCACTGATTGTGATTTTCGTGTTGGTGCTTTTATTAGGGAATCTAAGAGCTGGATTGATTGTTGCATCCATTATCCCTTTAGCAATGCTTTTTGCCATTTCACTCATGCAAGTATTTGGCGTTTCTGGCAACCTGATGTCCTTGGGCGCATTGGATTTTGGGTTAATTGTTGATGGCGCAGTGATCATTGTAGAATCGACTTTACATCTATTGCAGCGCCGCAAAATTGGTGTGCTTAATGAGGCTCAGATGAACGATGAAGTTTACCATTCTGCATCTAAATTTAGCAAAAGTGCGGTCTTCGGACAGGTGATTATTCTGGTTGTTTATTTGCCCATACTTGCACTTGTTGGCATTGAAGGGAAGATGTTTAAACCAATGGCACAAACTGTGATTTTTGCCATTCTTGGTGCGCTCATTTTATCTTTGACTTATGTGCCAATGATCAGTGCCGTATTCTTGTCCAAAAAAGTTATGCAGCACCTAACCATTTCTGATCGTATTGTGTTGGCCATTCAAAAAAAGTATTTGCCCTTGTTAAAGGCTGTCTTGCGTAAAAAAAGAACGGTGATTTCAGGTGTGGTTGTCTTATTCTTTGCTTCGGTCATTCTCTTTAATCAACTCGGTGCAGAATTTATTCCTTCCTTAGATGAAGGTGATTTTGCTGTTGAAACACGCCTCATGACTGGATCAAGCTTGAGTAGGACAATTGATGAAACTTCAAAAGCATCGCGCATTTTATTAGATCGATATCCAGAGATCAAGCAAGTAGTTGGGAAAATTGGAACAGCTGAAATTCCTACAGACCCTATGCCAATGGAAGCTTGTGACCTCATGATCATACTCAAAGATAAAGATCAATGGACAACTGCTTCCAATAAAGAAGAATTGGCATCAAAAATGCAAGCAACACTTGATAGTCTGATGCCTAACGTTTCTTTTGGTTTTCAACAACCCATTCAAATGCGATTCAACGAATTAATGACTGGTGCAAAACAAGATGTAGTAGTCAAAGTTTATGGCGAAGAATTCAGTCAATTGGCGAAATACGCGCAGCAAATTGGTGGATTAGCCAAATCAATTGATGGGGTAGAGGACATATACATTGAAGAACTTTCTGGACTTCCCCAATTGATTGTTCGTTATCATCGCGAGGCTTTGGCTCGCTATCAAGTGAATATTGACGATGTGAATAAGGCCTTGAATTTGGGCTTTGCGGGGCAAATTGCAGGTTATGTTTTTGAGGGTGAGCGTAAATACCAACTCGTGGTTCGTCTCAATGAGGCCAATCGTGTCGCCATTTCAGATATCAATCAGTTGTTCGTAAGTAACGCCTCAGGGAATGAAATACCACTCTCAGAGCTTGCAGAGGTGCGCTTTGAAAATGGACCCAACCAAATTCAAAGAGATGATGCCAAAAGACGCATCATTGTCGGGTTCAATGTCAGAGGGCGAGATGTGGAGAGTATTGTCGAAGAATTACAGCAAAAAATGGACCAAAAAGTCAAACTTACGACGGGTTATTTTTTACATATCGGTGGCACCTTTGAAAATTTAGTTCACGCGCGCCAACGACTACTTGTTGCCGTTCCAGTTTCCTTGCTACTTATATACTTCTTACTGTATCTTGCTTTTCAATCTCTTAAACAAGCCACCTTGATCTATACAGCCATTCCCTTGGCATCAATTGGGGGCATCTGGGCACTTTATTTCAGAGGGATGCCATTTTCAATTTCGGCTGGTGTTGGTTTCATTGCCTTATTTGGCGTGGCAGTGCTCAATGGTATTGTATTAATTGCTGAATTCAATACACTTCGCAAAACGGGTATGCAAATTAATAGAGTGGTGCTTGTTGGAACAATCAACAGATTGCGACCGGTACTTTTAACCGCTACTGTGGCATCCCTAGGTTTTCTCCCAATGGCATTGTCGCAGGGTAGTGGAGCCGAGGTGCAAAAGCCATTGGCCACCGTGGTGATTGGTGGTTTGCTCAGTGCTACAATTTTGACCTTATTTATTTTACCGTTGTTATATATGCTTTTTGAACGCCCTTTGAAACTTCGACTCAATAAAACAACCTTGTTGGTTCTTTTATTCTTCTTTTTTGGTGTAAATGCCTCTGCACAACAGGCCCTTACAGACGACCAATTTTTCGAACTTTTATTGAAGCAAAATGGATTGGTTCAGGCAAGTCAAGTTGAAGTTCAAAAACAAATGGAAAGTGCAAGAGGCCAGGCAGCTTGGCAAGCATTGTCGGTTGATTATTTACAAGGTCAGTTTAATTCGGCCTATAGCAAGGATAATAACCTCACCTTGACCCAACAGTTGCCCTATAACGGTGCAATTAGACTACAAAAAGATTTAGGCAAAGTTCAAAGTCAGCTAGCTGAACAAGATTTGAATTTATTGCAGCGAAATTTGAAAAAAAATCTCGACGAACAACTAGAGAACATTCGTTATTTAAACACCAAATTAAAAATCCTTGCTAGTCAGGATTCCTTGTATGGTCTGTTGGAGCAAAAAGTTATTGAACGAGTTTCGTTAGGTGAATCCAAACCTTTTGAAAAAGTTTTGGTTCATTCAAAATTATTAAGAATTCAGGCCAATGAAAAAGCACTGCAACTTGAGTTGAAAAATGCATGGACCGCGATAAATGCGCTTTTAGGTGTATCTGATGCATCCTATACGCTGGCACAAGAGGAAGCGATAGATTTTTTAAAATTGCCATTACAAAGTAATTTAGATAGTCATCCTATCTTGCTTGCTTTAGCTGTATCCCAAACTCAATTAGAAATTAAGCAGATGCAAAATTCTCGCAATCAATTGCCACAATTGGGTGTATCTTATTTCAATCAATCGCTCGTTGGCTGGCAAACCATCGGAGGAATGGATCAATATTTTGGCCCCAATGAAAGGTTCCAGGGCGGTGCCATTCAGACTCAAATCCCCATTGATTTTAAAGCATTCAAGGCTAGAAATACATCGAATTCTTTGGCTTTAGAACAACTTGCCTTTACTAAACAGCAACAACTTTTAGAATTGCAAGCTGAACAAAGCACCCGTTTTGCCCAATTGAGCCAGCGCATTTCCAACTATATGGATTTAGAACAAGATATTGAAATGCAAATTGTTAAGATTCAAGCAGATGCTCAAATTCAATTAGATGGAGGCGAGATTTCATTGATAGAATTTTTGCAATTACAAGACTATGCTTTGGAACTACAACATGAATTGCTTGAGTGGCAACATGAAATTAAATTATTACACATTTCTATACAATGGATACAATAAAAATTACCATGAAAACAACATTATATCACTACTTGCCAATCCTTTTTCTATTATTGGTTTCTTGTGGTTCGCCAAAGCAAAGCAATGTGAATGAAAAGGCTCAAAATGACCTGATCAAACTTAGCGACGAACAAATCAAATCATTGGGAATCGAACTTGGTCAACTGCAAACCGATAACATTTCTCTTAGCGTTTATGCCAATGGTATGATAGAGGTACCACCTCAAAATAAATCATTCATTTCTTTTCCTTTTGGAGGCTACATAAGGCGAATTGAAGTATTAGACGGAATGAAAGTAAGTAAAGGGCAATTGTTAATGGAGGTAGAACATCCTGACATTATTGCTTTGCAACAAGAATATTTAGAAATTCTCGGTCAAATGGAATTTTTAAGTGCAGATTACGAGCGCCAAAAAGGATTGTTTGAGAAAGAAGCAGGTTCGGCAAAAAATTACCAGCAGGCAAAAAGTATTTTGGCTGTAAATAAGGCCAAGCTCGCTGGTCTTGAATTAAAATTAGAAATGGCTAATGTTAGTTTAAAACGCCTTCAAAACGGGCAAATTGAACGTGTACAGCGCGTTGTTTCGCCTTTCAATGGCGTAATTACAAAGATAAATGCGAGCGTTGGTGCGTTTGCGGAACCTAAAGACAATCTAATGGAAATTATCGACTTAAAACATGCACATGCCGAGCTAACAGTTTATGAGAAATATTTGCCATACCTAAGAAAAGATCAACAGGTCAGTCTTCAATTTGTCGATGCTTCTACAAAAACCAATGCAAAGATCTTTTTAATTGGAAGTGAAATCAGCAAGGAACGTACAATTAAAGTACATTGTCATTTTGAGGACCTTCCAAAGGATATTGTTCCGGGTTCCTACCTCAAGGCAGAAATAGCCA
>ENA-OREM01001467-OREM01001467.1-marine-metagenome-genome-assembly--contig:-NODE-1467-length-11542-cov-3.926210_pt1 | contig 11542 bp, 10 predicted proteins | sample MGYA00248623_ERZ508561 | MGnify/ENA primary metagenome ERZ508561 (study PRJEB26227, sample SAMN06264494) | marine metagenome | isolation source: Columbia River Estuary | place: USA:Columbia River...
TTTTCTTTAACATCTCTCAATGATTGTCCTAGTTTACCTGAAAATTTTTGTATCTCTGACATGTAGTCTGATCTTTTCCCCTCTTCTTCACCTTCAGGTTCCATTGTAGGTTCTTCAGATGGTATTTCATCTTCCATACCTGAATCTGCTGGTGGTAAGTCATCTATTGGTGCGTCGTCTATAGGTGCATCAGCCACAGGTTCTGCGGGTACATCCTCTACAGGTACGTCAGCAACAGGTGCGGCATCCTTGGTTTTTAATACGTATTTCTTAGCCTCGTTAAGTGTCTCTTGACCACTTATAAGTTCTAATCGTTTTAATGCCGATGAGTAAGACGAAAATTTATTTTTGTCTTTCATAAACATACCGCCGATGTAATCTAAAGATCCTTCATTCAGACCTTTCTTTACATAGTAAGAGTTTTTCTCCTTAGTAATACCATAAACACCGGTTGTTGATTCTTTAATGAATTCAACTGAGGGCGATTGATTGTTCTCAGTGATTGTAGACTTATTGGTACGACCATAAGTTGCCAATTCCATGATTCTTTTTAATTTCTCGTCGCCTTCTAGTCTTTCACTACCTAATGGTTTAAGATCTGCCATATTTTTTTTCTATTTGATATAAACTTATTCTTATCCTATAAATACAACAATATCACAAAAAATATTTTGTTTACTATTGTTCTATAGATAATTTTTTGTCTGTGGTTTTGGTTTGTACATCGAGTAACTTCCCGATATAACCATTTCTCCTTAACAATTTAAAGGTTAGGTTTTCATAGGAGAACTCACCACCTTTATCCAACCCCGCCTGTCTAAACTTCTTTAATTTATCTTTTATTACTTTAATGTCGATATCAACATCCTCACCGTTTTTTGATTTTAGTTCGACGTTGTCGATCATTTTAGCGTAGTCAGCACCTTTATCTAAGATTTTTCTACCATCAATATGTTGTGTGGTTTTTTCGGGTTTTACAACCCACTCACCATTAAGTACGGAATAGACACCACTTGAGAGGTGTTTTTCATTAACGTCTTGTACATAAATTTCACAGTCAAATCCCTTTATGGTGATTTCGTGGGATTTGTTCCAAAGACTCCTCTTAGTATCAAAGAAATTTTTTATAATTGATTGTATTCCTGAATTATCTGAACTCTTCGATCCGTTAAACTCATCAAAATCTACAAGGATGTGTAGATCAACGTCGGAATACTCGGACCAATTATAATTCGCCAAAGACCCTGTTAGGATTATATCGTGTATGAACATTTCAACATCAACGAAGTCCATGAATGTTTCGGTGATCTCAATAAGACGATCTTTAATTTCTTTGTGCATAACAAATTCACCATCTTTCGACTCAAAAATGTCGGTAGATAGTGAATCCTTTATTTTGAATGACTTTAGGATTTTTTTATCCTTTTTCGTGTCTTCAATTAACTCGTCAATTAATGATTTCATTCAACCTTTTTGTACTCGTAAGATCTTGCAATATCACTATTAAAGAACTTACCCTGTGATTCCGCGAGTCTGAACTTAGTGAACTTCTCCCACGGAACTTTATAATACTCATAAACAACACCACTTTTAAATGTGGTTGTTAATGTTCCGTCTTCAGTATTATAAGACGCGGATAAAAGGTTAGACGATTCAATTGTTACATTGATTAACTTACCCTCTATTTGTTCTGATATGATTCCCATTATGTTTTTTTTATAAAATAAGAATTTTACAGGACAAAATCAAGTATACCCGATGTTACTATAAATATCACAAAAATAACAAACCCCCATTATGGGGGTCGTTATTAGTTTAAGGAGATGAAACGTTCGGATAGTTTTTTCTTTTGTTTCGGAATCTCCACCGTTAATACCCCGTTCACCACAGAACCATTTACGTTCTTTTGATTTGCATCGTCAGGTAACGAGTACGACTTTTCAAAAGACGGAACAAACGACATTGAGTCGTTCTCAGTTTCACCCTTTTATTTTCAACTGATTTTGCAGACTTAATTTCTGTAAGAATTGCAATTGGATCAGGAGTTGCTTTTATTACAGCACAACTATTAGATATTCAAATTTTTGATCGTCTAAGAAAAAAAGAGTGGTTTATAGCACCTTTAACTTCATCTTTTATTGGTTCAACAGTTGATACTTTTTTATTTTTTTCTATTGCATTTTACGCAACAGGAGTTCCTTGGATTACATTGTCATTAGGTGATTTAGCAGTAAAATTATTTGTATCCTTAGTAATGTTGATACCATTCAAAATTTTACTTAAAATCAGTAAGCCAATTTAAATTTAATACAAAAACTTATAAGATAAAATTTTGTAAGCTAGCTTAGCTACAAGAAAGTTATATGAGTTAAAACCTTTTATTGGAGATAATTCATTGATATCTGCACCAACAATTTTTGAATTTTTTGCTGCAATTCGAATAATGTTTAAAGTTTCATCCCACAGAAGTCCACCTGGTTCAGGAGTTCCAGTTGCAGGCATGATACTTGAGTCCAACCCATCAACATCAAATGTTAGATAAACCGTTTTGTTCTTTATTAATTTCTTAAATTTATTAAGATTCCATTTGCTCTTATCTTTTGCCCAAAAAATATTAATTCTAGATGAGTTTTTTTTTAAAAATGGGATCTCACTTTCAGATATATTTCTTATACCAAAAGAAATTAGAGAAACATTTGGGAAATCCAAACATCTTTTTATTGCTGAAGCATGTGAAAATTTTTCTCCATTATAGCTTTCTCGCAAATCTGCGTGAGCATCAAAGTGTAGAAGACAAATATCTTTGTATTTTTTTACAAAAGGAGCAATACATCCAGGTGTGATTGAGTGCTCACCACCAAAGGTCATAGGAAAAAGTTTTTTATCTAAAATTTCTTCATTGATTTTAGACATTTTAGATAGTGCCTTTTTAATATTTTTATCAATCTTGAATGGTTTTAAAGTTTTGATACCTATTTTTTTGTATGGTTCACAATTTAATTCTTCATCATAAAGCTCTACTTGATGTGAAGCTTTAATTATTTCTTTAGGTCCATTTCTTGTTCCTCCACCATAACTGACTGTTTTTTCTAAGCCAAAAGGAACTACCACAACTTTTTCTTTAAAATTGACCTTATTATCAATTCCAAGAAATCCATTTTTATTTGAAAGATATTTCAATTTTTACTCAAAAATTTTGGTGAAGTTTTTTCTATCTCTATTTTTCCACTCAGCTCTATGATAAGCGTCACTTGCGATCAAAGGTAAAACACTTGTTGCCTCTGCAAATACCATTTGCTCTTTTGTAATATCTACCTTACCCCAAGAGCTTGCTTCTTTTAAAGTTGAACTGCTACATGCACCATCTCTTGAGTCAGCCACAGTAATTTGTACAGCATATTTATGCATATCAACTTCTTTACCTAATAGTTCAGCACAAATTACAGTATCCTGTATAAAATTTTTTGGCACACCTCCACCAATCATAAATAAACCTGAGCCTTTAGATCTAATTTTTATTTCTGTCAGCTCTCTGAATTCTCTTACAGAGTCTATTGTCATGTGTTGTTTTGGATTTTTTTCTTGATGAATCACTAAACCAAATCCTGCACTTGAGTCTGTAAAAGCTGGACAAAAAATTGGCACATTATTATCAAAAGCTGTTTCAATTAAAGAATCTTTCTTTTTTGAGTTTTTCTTTAAATATTTTCCCATTTCATAAATAAACTCTCTAGAGGTGTAACTTCTTGGTTCTAAAGTATCAGCAATTTCACATATAATTTTATCACACATCTGAAGCTCCTCTTCATCAATGTAAGTATCATATATTCTATCTATATAATTATTTCTCAGTTCAGTATCATCTTGAAATTGTGAGCCTTGATAGTGTTTAAATCCTAGTGCCTCAAAAAAATCCATATCTACAATAGAAGCTCCAGTTGCTACAATTGCATCAACCATATTGTATTTAACAAGATCTTTATAAATATTCATACATCCAGCAGCTGATGTAGAGCCTGCTAATGTTAAGAATATTGTACAATCTTTATCTTTCAGCATATCATTAAAAATATTGGCAGCATTTGCTGTTTCTCTTGAAACAAAAGACATTTTTTCCATTGAAGAGATTATCTTTCGAGAGTCAAAAGATGTAATATCAATATGTTCTACTGGATTTTTTAAAAAGTCTTTTTTACTATTATGACCTGGGTTTTTATGATCTGACATTAAGCGACTAAAGTAGCTTTGTTAATGTCTTTGTCATACATTGTCATGATCGGTTTATCCTCAACTTCATAGATTTCATCTGAGTAATAACCATTAAATTGAGTTCTAAATGTTAATCCATAAGAACCAAGCTGACCTAACTCAATATAATCATTTTCTTTAATATTATTTGGAAGTAAAAAAGGACCTTTCATATAATCCATACTATCGCAAGTTGGACCATAAAAATCAAAAGCAGTTAATTTCTTTGATATAATTTTATTAGAATTTTCTTTAATCATTTTAGATGGAAAGACGATATTAGGTGTGCCAGCATCAAAAAGTGTTCCGTATGTCCCATCATTTATATAAAGTTTCTGTTTTTTTCTTAAATTTACTCTAACAATAGTAGATCCACTTTCAGCAACTAATGCTCTTCCAGGTTCACAAATAATTTCAGGTAACTTTTCAAGTTTTAAATTTTCTAACCCTTTTTTTATTTCATTAAAATAATTATCCATTGATTGAGGTATTAAGTCAGGATAAATTGTTGGAAATCCTCCACCAACATTAATGTAATCAGGTAATATTTTTGTTTTTTTGATTATATTTCCGATTTCATTAATACCTTTTGAATAGGAGATTGGATGCATACATTGAGAACCAACATGAAAACTTAGCCCAATTTTTTTTGCATGTTGTTTTACAAGCCTTAACAATCCTGCCGCCTCTGAATTTAATGCGCCAAATTTTTTTGATAAATCTATTTCAGCATGTTCATTTGAAACTGCTACTCTTACAAATAATTCTAAGTCTTTAGCATTATTAGTGCTCTTAATTATTTTGATTAATTCATCTTTAGTGTCTAGTGAGAAGGTTTTAACTCCATAATTAAAATAAGCTTCTTTAATACTTTCTCTACTTTTAACCGTATGCATGTATGAACACTTTGCTGTTTGGCTAAAATTTCTAATGCTTTTAATTTCTTCTACGGAAGCAACATCAAATTGCTTTACACCACTGTCTATAATTGTTTCAATTACACTAGGATGTGGGTTGGTTTTAACAGCGTATAGAATTTTACCTGGAAAATTTTTAGTAAAATATTTGACTGCAGATTGAATAGAATTCTTTCTGATGCAATATACCGGCTTTTCAGGTTTCAGTTGATTTATTATTTCTTCAACTGATTTAAATTTTTGCATTTAAAATGCCTCCAAAAAAAATTTAATAAAAAAAAGCTTTTTATCTCTAAAAAACTTTAAAATTTCCTCCTATTAAGCTTATAGATTAATAATGTAAAGCAAATAATAGGTCTTGAATTATTTTGACTAATTACCATATCTATAAAATGAAAGAACAAGTAATCCTAAAAAACATTAATGATTTTGATAATAAATCTCTACTTATAGTTGACGACGACAATCCCTTTAGAGAGAGATTGGCTAGAGCTATGGAAAAAAAAGGATTTGAAGTTGTTCAAGCAGAAAGTGTGCAAAAAGGCATAGAATCAGTTAAATCAAAAAAGCCAGGTTTTGCTGTAGTAGACTTAAGACTTGGAGATGGTAACGGACTAGAGGTTGTAAAACAAATTCAAACTACAAATAGTGAGAGCAGAATAATTATGCTTACAGGATATGGAAATATTCCAACAGCAGTGGCTGCTATTAAAGAGGGTGCAATAGATTATCTTGCAAAGCCAGCAGATGCAGAAGATGTAGAAAAAGCTTTACTTGCAGATCCTAGTAAAAGAGCTGCTCCTCCTGAGAATCCGATGTCAGCAGATAGAGTTAAGTGGGAGCACATACATAGAGTATTTGAGCTATGTAATAGAAATGTATCTGAAACGGCTAGAAGATTGAAAATGCACAGAAGAACTCTTCAAAGAATTCTTTCTAAAAGATCACCTAGATAAAATTTCTAATTTTTAAAATTTTTTTTGTTAATAAAGCCAAGAGTACAACTTTAAATAATTCAGCTAATAAAAAAGGTTTAGCTCCTAAAGCAAAAATAGGCTTATCCCAGCCAATTAGAGTTCCAAGCCATAATAATCCGAGCAAATAGATAGTTGAAGTTGCAATTGTAAGTTTTGCTAAAACTAGTAAAAAGTTGTCTTTGCTACTGATCTTTGATGCTAAATAGCTTGCAGTTAGAAAGCCAATTAAATATCCCATTGTAGGACCAGTAAAGTAAATTAATCCAACACCTTTTTCAGGAGAATTAGAGAAAACAGGCAATCCAGCAATTCCTTCTAGCAAATATAGCCCAACACTTGCTAACCCAATTTTATAACCAAGACTTACTCCTAAAAACAAAACTACAAAGGTTTGCATTGTCATTGGCACTGGATAAAAAGGAATCTTAATTTTAGCAGATATAGTTAAAGCTAAAGATCCAAGTATTATTGCAAACAATGACTTTACTAATCTAGTTTGAGATATGTTTTTAGTAAGCTCCATATGGTCAATGATACTATTAAAGATTAAAATAATCCAGATATAATTATCATTGTTAAGAAAAGTAAATTTTTTATATACAGATTTTATTACCACTGTAATATTTAGTGATATTTTAATGGATAAAATTCAAAAAACAGATCATTTTTACCTTATTGATGGTTCGGGATATATTTTTAGAGCTTATTATGCATTACCACCATTAACTAGAAAAAGTGATGGATTACCAACTGGTGCAGTTAGTGGTTTTTGCAGTATGCTTTTCAAACTTCTTGAAGACTCTAAGTCAGATCAAAATTTACAAAAACCAACTCATTTTGCAGTAATTTTTGACTCAGCTAGAAAAACATTTAGGAATGATATTTACAGTGATTATAAGGCTAATCGGTCTGAAGCACCTGATGATTTAGCTCCACAATTTGAATATATACGAAAATCTGTTCTAGCTTTTAACCTTCCTTCAGTTGATTTACCTAATTATGAAGCTGATGATTTAATAGCAACTTATGTTGAAAAAATATTAAAGATAGGTGCTAAGGTTACAATTGTTTCATCAGATAAAGACTTAATGCAGCTTTATAAAAAGGGTGTTCGTATTTTTGACCCTATGAAAAATAAATTTATTTCAGATGAAGATATTTTTACTAAGTTTGGAGTAGATGCTTCTAAGGTAATAGATGTTCAATCTCTTGCTGGTGATAGCAGCGATAATGTTCCAGGAGTTCCAGGCATAGGAGTTAAAACTGCAGCTGAATTAATTAATAAATATGGAACTTTAGAAAAACTTCTAAAGTCAGCAGATGAAATAAAACAAAATAAAAGAAGAGAAACTTTAATAGAGAATAAAGATAAAGCATTGATTAGTAAACAGCTCGTAACTTTAATGAAGGATGCTCCAACTAATAGAGAGTTAAGTGAGTTTAAACTAAAAGATATTGATAAAGATAAACTTTATGCCTTTTTAAGAGAAATGGAATTTAATCGATTACTAAGTTCCGTTATTTCTGCTTATGGTGAACCAATATTATCAGGCTCGATTGATGAAAAAAAAATTAAAGAAAAGCAACAAGCAATCAGCAAAAAAAATTATCACTTAATTACAAATCTTGATCAAATAGATGAATGGATAAAAGAAGCTGAAGAAGTGGGAGAGGTTGCTGTAGATACAGAAACAAGTTCTTTAGATGCACATCAAGCAGACTTAATTGGTGTTTCTCTAAGTTCAAAAATTGGTAAAGCTTGCTACATACCAATTGGGCATAAATCTTCAAAGTGCCTCAAAAAAGATGATGTTATAAAAAAACTAAAACCTTTATTAGAGGATCCAAGCGTTAAAAAAATAGGTCAAAATATAAAATTTGATTTTATTGTTTTATATAAACATGGAATAACAATCTCATCAATGGAAGACACAATGCTCATGTCTTATGTTTTAGATGCTGGAAAAAATAGACATAATATGGATACATTGTCAGAAATTCATTTAGGTCACAAAACAATTTCTTTTAAAGAAATTGTAGGAACTGGAAAAAAAGAAATAAATTTCAGTGAAGTTGAAGTTGATAAAGCTAAAGACTATGCAGCTGAAGATGCTGACATAACTTTTAGACTATATAAAAAATTTATTAAGAATTTAAAACTAGAAAAAATGGTTAATATTTATGAAATATTTGAAAAACCACTAATTAAGATACTTGCTTTCATGGAAATGGAAGGGATCGAAGTTGATAGTAAATTTTTAAAATCTCTTTCTTTAAAGTTTGAAAAAAAAATTAAAAATCTTGAAAAAGAAGTTTTTAAAATTTCTAAAAAGGAATTTAATATTGCTTCACCTAAGCAATTAGGTGAAATAATTTATAATGATCTTAAGATTGCAGGTCTAAAAAAAACTAAAAAGGGGAGTTTTGCAACTAGTGCAAGTGTTTTAGAGGATTTAGCTTTTAAAGGTCATAAGTTTCCCCAATTAATCTTAGATTGGAGGCAAGTTTCAAAATTAAAAAATACTTATTCTGACTCCTTACCTGAACACATAAACCCAACAACAAAGAGAGTTCATACTTCTTTTTTATTAGCAGCAACAACAACTGGTAGATTGGCATCTAGTGATCCAAATTTACAAAACATACCTATTAAATCAGAAGATGGAAAAGATATTAGAAAAGCTTTTTCTGCAAAAAAAGACCATTTATTAATTTCAGCAGATTACAACCAAATTGAAATGAGAATTTTAGCAGACCTTGCAGATGTTAAAGAGCTTAAAAAAGCTTTTAAAAATAATGAGGATATTCACTCATTAACAGCTAGTCAGATTTTCAATATTGATATTAAAAAAGTAAATCAAGATCATCGAAGAAAAGCTAAAGCTATAAATTTTGGAATTATTTATGGAATTTCACAGTATGGTTTAGCAAAACAGATTAATGTTTCAAATTATGAAGCAGAAGAATTTTTAAATGCATATTTTGCAAAATTTCCTGAAATAAAAGTTTATATGGATAGTACAATTAGTTTTTGTAGAAAAAGTGGTTATGTAAATAATATTTTTGGAAGAAGATCTCATTTTAATGGAATTAATGACAAAAATTTTAATGTTAGAAACTTTCAAGAAAGGGCTGCAATTAATGCGCCTATACAAGGATCGGCATCAGAAATTATGCGATTAGCAATGATAAGATTAGATAAACAATTGTTAGAACAAAAAAATAATAAATCTAAAATGCTTTTGCAAATTCACGATGAATTAATATTTGAAGTGCCAAAAAAAGATGAAAAAATAATGGTTAAATTGATCAAAGAAGAAATGACCAGTGTTGCACAAAGCGATTATCATTCATTTTCAACTCCACTAACTGTTGATGTTAATGTTGGAGAAAATTGGGGAATGCTTCACTAATTTTATTAAATTGCCCAATTTAGAACAATTTAGTATTTTTAAATAAGATATGCACAAACAAACCATAGCTTTAATAGATGATGATAGAAATATTCTTACTAGTTTGAGTATAGCTCTAGAAAAAGAAGGTTTTAAAGTTCAAACTTATATAGATGGAGAAAGTGCATTGATTGGTCTAACTAGAACACCCCCAGATCTAGCAGTGATAGATATAAAGATGCCAAAAATGGATGGGGAGGAATTGCTAAAAAAACTTAGAAAAAAAACATCATTACCAGTAATTTTTTTGACATCAAAAGATGATGAAATTGATGAATTGCTTGGATTAAAATTAGGAGCTGATGATTTTGTAAAAAAATCTGGTGGCTTTTCAATAAAAGTTTTAATTGAAAGAATTAGAGTTCAGCTAAGAAAAAAAGACTCTAATAACATTTTAGAAGAAAATAAAAGTTTAATTGCTCATGGAAAGCTAAAGTTAGATCCATCTCAACTCGAATGTGAGTGGAATAACAAACAGCTACCAGATAAATTGACTACAACCGAATTTTTAATTGTTAAAGAGTTGGCAAAAAGACCTGGAATAATTAAAGAACGAGCACAATTAATGGATATTGCTTACAGAGAAGATACAGATATCGAAGATAGAACTATCGATAGTCATGTTAAAAGAATTCGTAAAAAATTCAAAAAAGTAGACCCTGATTTTTCAGCTATTGAAACTAGATATGGTAGTGGATATAGATGGAATGTTAGCTAATGTTTAGTAAATACTTAAAAAGCCTATCTATATTAAAAAAATTTTTATTCATAAATTTTATAATTTTTACAATAATTAGTTTATTTACTTTTATTTATTTGAGTAATGTTCAACCTAATTTAATAAAAAAGAAATCTGTCAAACACATTAATGTTATAGATAATACAATTAATACCCTCATAAGATTAGATATAAAATTTGCTGATGATGATATTAGAAAGTTTTTATTTTCAACTCGATTTATTTTTCAAAACCTAGATAGAGTAATATTTTTTGATAATGATTTTAATCTTGTAGGAGATACAGATACTTTAGATCTTGATCCAAGATCTTTTTCTACAAGATTAGATGATATTGAATTTGAAAGTTTAAATGAAAGTAAAAATCTAAATAAGAATAAGAATAAGAATATTAATTTAGCTGAAAATAAAATTTTATCTTTCAAAGAAATTTTAAAAAATTATTCAAGCTCCAACATTTATGGAAATTCTTATACTTTTTTACAGGAAGATCTTAATCAATTTAGATTAATTACAATTAAGAATGTAATTAAAGACAATTTGAATGTCGGATATCTTGCAATTGAAGAAAATGCTAATGATATTAAAACAGCGACTGATGAGAGAAAAGCTTTTGTCCTCAGAACGGCAATCGCTGTGGGTTTTGTAATTTTAATTTTTTCTTTTGTTTTAAGCAGGTATTTTATTAAACCAATCCAAAATCTTGTAAGTTACACAAAAGTTATTAAAGAAAAAAGTCAAACCAAAACAAATATTGATAGTCTTAAAAGTCGTAATGATGAATTGGGACTTTTATCAAATTCATTAGATGACATGACAATCGAACTTCAAAAAAGAGTTGCTCATGCTGAAAATTTTTCAACAGATCTAGTTCATGAAATAAGAAATCCACTTGCATCTTTAAAAAGTGCTTCTGAGATATTGCAAGATAGTAACAACTCTGAACAACGATTAAAATTATTGAATATTCTTAGCCATGATGTTTTGAGAATTGAAAGATTAATAACTGATTATTCACAGATGTTAAAAGATGAAGTAGCTCTTAGTAAAGAAAAGATGAAAAAAATCAATATAGAGCCAATTATTCAATCTGTTGTAGATGATTATAACAACATCCAAGGAGTTAAAAAAAATATTAAAATCAATTACGAAAATGATGGTAATGAAAAATATATCATTAATGGCATCGAAAACCGAATTGAGCAAATAA
>ENA-OREM01001473-OREM01001473.1-marine-metagenome-genome-assembly--contig:-NODE-1473-length-11520-cov-3.850301_pt1 | contig 11520 bp, 8 predicted proteins | sample MGYA00248623_ERZ508561 | MGnify/ENA primary metagenome ERZ508561 (study PRJEB26227, sample SAMN06264494) | marine metagenome | isolation source: Columbia River Estuary | place: USA:Columbia River Estuary...
TTATGTCGTGACGCTGTCCCGACCCTACCTCAAGGCAGAGAGGCGCTAAGCAAAAGGGAAACCGGAGACCGGATGATGGTCTGGGGTCATTCCTTAAGCCCGCAGCATCCGTTCCGGTTTCCGGTCTCCCTTTGAGCGCTGTGTCCACGTTTGCACCTAGGACAGCACGTGGTGCTGTCCCTGCCTCACTTCTTCTCTTTCTTCTTCTTACGCTCGGGGACGACGGGCTTCTTCTTTTTCTCCGGCTCGGGGATCGAAGGTTCCGTCACGGGCTGGGTCGGATCGACGGTGGGCGCCGGCGCGTTCGGATCAAAGAAAGGCTTCGGAGCGGCCGGCGCGGGCGTGGCCGGCGTCGGGGCGGCTTCCTTGACGGGTTCGGCGGCGACGGCCAGGGCGGCCAGGAAGAGCAGGGCGAGCGAGCGCATGGGGTTATGGATTAAACATCGCGGGCGACGGTAAGTTGCAAGCCTCCCGCGTTGGGCATGAAAAAGCCCCGTTGACCGGGGCTTTTTCAGGATGACGCGGGGTCGTTCAGACGCCGTCAGCCGTCTTGGGCTTCTCGGTCGTCGGCTTCTTCTCGGCCTTAGGCTCGGCCTTCTTGGACTCGGGCTTCTTCGCCTCGGGCTTCTTGGACTCCGGCTGGGCTTCGCCCTCGGTTTCCTTCTTCGGCTTGGAGAGTTCCTTGGCGACGGCGGCGCCGGTGACGACCGCGGCTTCGGCCAGCTTGGCGTTGGAGGCGGCACCGACGACCTTGCCCGTGCCGATGGCAGCGAGCTTGTCGGCTTCGGCCTGGGCGGCCTTGGCGGCGTCCAGGGCCATCTGCGTCGTGGCGTCGACCGTCTGTAAGACGAGCGAGACGGGATCGGCGGCCGCTTCCGCGGCGACCGCTTCGGCCTTGGCGTCCTTCTTCGGCTTCTTCTCCTTCTCGGCCTTCTCCGCGGTGGCGGTCTTGTTGCCGCCCGGAGGGGTCGGGCCGCTCGGCTTCTTGTTGGTGGTGCCGGTGGAAGCGGCGAACGCGACGGACGCGGCGGCGAGCAGGGCGAGCAGGGATGTCTTCATCTTGTGGATATTACACCGCTGGCCGGCCGGAGTTTCAACCACGGTCCGGCCGAAAGATGAAGAAAACCGCCCCCAGGAGGCAGCAAAACGCCCATAAATAGTCCCATTTCCACTTTTCACCTAAGAAGAAGACCAGGAAAGGCACGAAGACCGCGAGCGTCACGCACTCCTGCATGATCTTCAGTTGGGCTCCGGAAAGCCCCCCGGCGTACCCCAGGCGGTTGGCCGGGACCATGATCAGGTATTCGCCGAGGGCGATGGACCAACTGACCAAGGCCGCGGCCCACCAGGGGCTCTGCTGCATCGTGCGGAGGTGGCCATACCAGGCGAAGGTCATGAAGACATTCGAGACGCTGAGCAGGCCGACGGTGAGCAGGGCGGGTTTGAGGAGTTCGGGACGCATCGCAGGGTAAGCTGAGGTGACACAGGTTTGTCGCAGGATTTTAGCAATCAAGTCCTTGAGGTCGGGAGCGGTCAGGCTTGAACCTCGGCCATTGCTCATTACCTATATTTTCCATACCCCATGTCTGAAACCAACGCTCCTACGCCCGTCCCCTCGGTTCCCCTGTCCGGTTGGAACTCCCTGACCAAGGATCTCGCCGGTGGTTTGGTCGTCTTCCTGGTCGCACTCCCCTTGTGCCTCGGCATCGCCCTCGCTTCGGGCGCGCCCATGGTGGCCGGCATCGTCAGCGGCGTGGTGGGCGGCCTGCTGGTCTCGTGGCTGAGCGGCTCGCACACCAGCGTGAGCGGGCCCGCCGCGGGCTTGGTGGCCGTGGTGCTGGGGCAGGTGGCGGTGCTCGGATCTTACGAGGCCTTCCTCGTGGCGGTGATCATGGCGGGCGCGATCCAGATCCTGCTCGGCGCGTTGCGCGCCGGCTTCATCGCGGCCTTCTTCCCCTCGAGCGTCATCAAGGGCCTGCTCGCCGCCATCGGCCTGATCCTCATCCTCAAGCAGATCCCTCACATGGTCGGTCATGACGCGGATCCCGAGGGCAGCATGGGCTTCCTGCAGGCCGACGGTAAGAACACCATTTCGGAGCTCTTCTCCTCCCTGTTCGACTTGGATGCCGGGGCGATGATGATCGGACTGGTGTCCCTCGCGATCCTGCTGGCCTGGGACCGGAGCCGCTTCAAGAAGTCGCTCATCCCGGCTCCGCTGGTGGTCGTGCTGCTCGGCGTCGCGGTCAATCTGGTGCTGAAGGCGAAGGGTAGCTCGTGGGCCATCGGGACGTCCCACCTGGTGCAGCTGCCGACGGTGGCCGGCATCGGGGAATTCCTGCAAGCCCTGCCCAGCCCGGACCTCAAGGCCTTCGGCAACCCCGCGATCATCATGGCCGCCGTCACGATCGCCGTCGTCGCCTCCCTGGAGACGCTCCTGAACCTCGAGGCCGTGGACAAGTTGGATCCGCGCAAGCGGGTCAGTCCGCCGAACCGCGAGCTCATGGCGCAGGGCGCCGGCAACATCGTGTCGGGCCTCCTCGGCGGCCTGCCGATCACTTCGGTCATCGTGCGTAGCTCGGTGAACATCAACGCGGGCGCCGCGACGCGCCTGTCGGCCTTCTTCCACGGGGCGCTGCTCGCCCTCCTGGTGCTTTTCGCGCCGCGCTGGCTGAACGAGATCCCCCTGGCCTCCTTGGCCGCGGTGCTGATCGTCACGGGCCTGAAGCTGGCCAGCCCGGCCCTCTTCCGGCAGATGTGGGCGGAAGGCCGCAGCCAGTTCGTCCCCTTCATCGTCACGGTCCTGGCCATCGTCTTCACGGACCTCCTGATCGGCGTCCTCATCGGTCTCGGCACCGGCCTGGCCTTCATCCTGCACAGCAATTACCGCCGGCCTTTGCTCCGTTTCATGGAGCGTCATGCGGGCGGCGACGTGCTCCGGATCGAATTCTCCAACCAGGTGAGCTTCCTCAACCGCGCCGTGCTCGAGCAGGCGCTCGACGCCGTGCCGACGAACGGCCACGTGGTGCTCGACGCCCGGAACACGGATTACATCGACCCGGACATCCTCGACCTGATCGAAGACTTCCGCAAGCAGACCGCCCCGGCGCGCAACCTGAAGGTCAGCCTCATGGGCTTCAAGGACCGCTATGTGATGGAGGATGAGATCCAGTATGTCGACGTGAGCACCCGCGAAGTGCAGGCGCAGCTGACCCCGGAGCGCGTCCTGCAGTTCCTCAAGGAAGGCAACGAGCGTTTCGTGACCGGCCGACGCCTCACCCGCGACCTCGCCCGCCAGGTCGACGCGACGTCCGCCGCCCAATATCCGATGGCGGTGGTCCTCAGCTGCATCGACTCGCGCAGCCCCGTGGAGCTGATCTTCGACATGGGCGTGGGCGACGCGTTCGTCATCCGCATCGCAGGCAACGTCGCGAAGGAGAAAGTCCTCGGCAGCATGGAATTCGCCTGCGCGGTGGCCGGCGCGCGGCTGGTGCTCGTGATGGGCCACACCAGCTGCGGCGCGGTCAAGGCGGCCGTCGAGCTGTTCGAGACCGGCACCACGGCTTCGAAGGCCACGGGCTGCGAGCACCTCGACTCGCTGATCAACGAGATCCAGAAATCCATCGTCCCGGGCACCAAGCCGCACGGAGACTGGGTGACGAAAGAGACGAAGCTGATCTACGTGGACGACGTGGCCAAGCGCAACGTGGCCACGACGATCGCCTACATCCGCTCCGCCAGCCGTACGTTGCGCGAGCTCGAGGCGTCGGGCAAGATCGCCATCCACGGCTCGATGTATGACATCAAGACCGGTCGGGTCACTTATCTGGAAGAGATCACGCTCAAGGCCTGAAGGACATGGCCCCGGGAATTCCCAGGTAGGCCGTCGAAGGGTGCGGGCGTTTGAAATCAACGTCCGCACCCTTTCGGCTTCTTCGGCTGAAGGGTTTCGCTGAGGCATAACCTGAGTTGAGCCCGCGAGCGGACGCGATGGTCATCGGAGGATGCAACCTCCGGAAGATCGTCCGCGCGAACGCCTCGTCCGCCTCGGGCCGCGCGCCCTCCTCGACGCCGAACTCATCGAGTTGCTGATCGGCACGGGCACCAGGGGCGCGCCCGCGCCCGTGGTCGCCTCGGCCTTGCTCGCCGAGTCCGGCACGCTGGCCGCGCTCGCGACCTGGGACACGCATGACTTCGGCCGCGTCCACGGGCTCGGCCCCGCCAAGGCCGCCGAGCTGGCGGCCGCGATGGAACTGGCCCGGCGGATCCGCGAACGCGCGCAGGACCCTGGGGAGAAGCTCGATGCGCCGGCGAAGGTCTGGGCGCGGCTCGAGCCCTTCGCGGCCGGACTCGCCGTGGAGAAGTGCTGGGTGCTGTGCCTCAACCGTCGGAATCGTCTGCTCGCCCTGCATGAGGTCAGCTCCGGCACGGCGACCAGCGCGTTGCTGCATCCGCGCGAGGTCTTCCGGCACGCCCTCAAGCACGCCGCCTCGGCGGCCATCGTCGCCCATAATCATCCGAGCGGCGACCCGACGCCGAGTCCGGCGGACCGGGCGGTGACGCGGCAGCTCGCCGACGCGGGGAGGGTGGTGGGCGTCGAATTACTGGACCATGTGGTCGTGGGCCGCCCCGAGGCCGATCCGGCGGGCAAAGGCTGGTTCAGTTTCGGCGAGGCGGGCTTGATTTAGGGGAACTATCGGTTGTCCTAGGGGGTCATAACCCCATGCCCTTCTCCCGGTCCATCAAGGTCGGGCTCGCCGTCGTCGGCGTGGCCGTCCTCGCCTTCGCCGGCCGCCAAGGGCAGCGGTACTATAAGAAGAATCTGGCCGCCCCCCGGGCCGGCGAAGCCGTCTACCGTCAGGATTGCATGAGCTGTCACGGTCCGGTGGGCGAAGGCGTCGCCGGCAAATCGGATGAACCCCTGGTCGGCGAGAAGTCGGTCGCCGCCCTGGCCAAGTACGTCGCCCGCGAGATGCCTGAAGACGACCCCGGCACCCTGTCGATGGCCGACGCCACCGCCGCCGCCGAATACATCCACCAGGCCTTCTACTCCGCCGAGGCCCGCGCGCGGAACCACCCGCCGCGCATCGAGCTCGCCCACCTCACCGTCCGCCAGTACCGCGAGAGCATCGCCGACCTGCTCGGGTCGCTCCGCGGCGCCTCCGGCACGACCGACTCGGGCGGGTTGGCTGCCGTCTATCGCGAGCGCCCGGAGCGCGACCCCAAGAAGCCGGACCGCAACCGGCCGGAGGTCACCTTCAAGAAGCAGGTCGATCCGGTCATCGACTTCGACTTCGGCGCCAACGCGCCGGAGAAGGGCACGTATGCCGCGCAGTTCAGCATCAACTGGACCGGCTCCGTGCTCGCGCCCGATACCGGCGAATACGAGTTCCGCGTCACCTCGCCCAACGGCGTGCGCTTCTACGTGAACCCCCCGGAAGGCGGCAACGAGAAGAACGCCCTCATCGACCTCTGGGTGAGCTCCGGGATGTCACGCTCGGCGCATGCCTCCCTCTTCCTGCTCGGGGGCCGCAGCTACCCGCTCAAGGTCGAATTCTTCAAGTTCAAGGACAAGACCGCCGGCCTGAAGCTCGAGTGGCGTCCGCCCGGCGGCGACTGGACCGTGGTCCCTCGCTCGCAGCTTTCGCCGACCTGGTCTTCCCATGTCAACGTCGTCTCCGTGCCGTTGCCGCCCGATGACGGCAGCATCGGCTATGAGCGCGGTTCTTCCGTCTCGCGTGAGTGGACCGAGGCCGTCGCCAAGGGCGCGCTGCAGGTGTCCGCGATGATCGGCCCGGGCGTGTTCGGCCTCGCCGGCACCAAGGCCGACGCCCCGGACCGCGCCGAGAAGTTCAAGGCCTTCTCGCTGCGCTTCGCCCAGCTCGCCTACCGTCGTCCGCTGACCGACGAGCAGAAGGCCGACCTCGTCGCGATCTACGCCGGCGCCGTCGCCCCGGAGGTCGCCGCCAAGCGCGCCTTCATCTTCACGCTCTCCAACCCCGCGTTCCTCTATCCCGGCATCGGGCCGCAGGATGACTACGCCGTCGCTTCGCGCCTCGCCCTCGCGCTCTGGGATTCCGTGCCGGACGCGCCGCTCCTGAAGTCCGCCGCCGCCGGCCAGCTGAAGACCGAGGCCCAGGTCCGCCAGCACGCCCAACGCATGATGAAGGACCCGCGGGCCAAGGCGAAGCTCCGCGACTTCCTCCACGACTGGCTCCATGTCGAAGAAGGCGCCGAGATCGCCAAGGACCAGAAGGAATATCCCGGCTTCGACCAAGGCGTGGTCATGGACCTGCGCACCTCGCTCGACCTCTTCACCGAGAACATCGTGTGGTCGGAGCAGTCGGACTACCGGCAGCTCCTCCTCGGGGACACCATCCTGATGAACCAGCGCCTCGCGAAGTTCTACGGCCAGCAGGTCGCGCCCGGCGACGGCTTCCAGCCGGTGAAGATGGACGCCGACCAGCGCGCCGGCGTGCTGACGCACCCTTACCTGCTCGCGACCTTCTCGTACACCAAGTCCACCTCCCCGATCCATCGCGGCGTCTTCGTGACGCGCAACATCCTCGGGCGCATGCTCAAGCCGCCGCCCATGGCCATCGCCTTCATGGACGACAAGTTCGACCCTTCGTTCACCATGCGCGAGAAGGTCACCGAACTGACCTCCAAGCCCGCGTGCATGTCGTGCCACGTCACCATCAACCCGCTGGGTTTCAGCTTCGAGCGTTTCGACGCCGTCGGCCGCGTGCGCGCCACCGACAATCAGAAGCCCGTCGACCCGGTCTCCGAGTACGTCGCCGCCGACGGCAGCGTGCTCAAGCTCACCGGCGCGCGCGACGTGGGCGTCCATGCCGCGGAGAGCCAGGCCGGTCAGGCCGGCTTCGTGCGTAATCTCTTCCACTCGCTCGTGAAGCAGCCCCCGGCCGCCTATTCGCCCGAGCTCGTCGGCCAGCTGACCGACAAGTTCCGGGCCGACGGTTTCCACGTCCGTAACCTCGCCGTCGAGGTCGCGGTCGTCGCCGCCCTGCGGCCGACCGTCACCGCCCCCGCCACCCCTTCCGCCCGCTAAGCCCATGACCCTCCAGCATCGTCGCGAATTCCTCCGCCGCCTCGGCCTTTCCGCCGCCGCGCTGCCCCTCCTTGGCGGCCTCGCCACGCTCGGCGCCGCCGAGCCGTCCGCCGGACGTCGCCAGCGCGTCATCTTCGTCTTCTCGCCCAACGGCATCGTCCCGCCGGCTTTCTGGCCCGACGAGGAAGGCGCGGACTTCCGGCTCAAGGCGATCATGAAGCCCTTCGAGCCGTTCAAGGACAAGCTGCTCACGCTCAAGGGCGTCAACAACCGCGTCCGCGGCGACGGCGATTCGCACATGCGCGGCATGAGCTGCCTGCTCACCGGCATCGAGCTCTTCCCCGGCAACATCATGGGCGGCGGCGGCGCGCCCGCCGGCTGGGCCAGCGGCCCTTCCATCGACCAGGTGCTGCGCGCCTACCTACAGGCGAACCCGCAGACCAAGACCCGTCTGGGCTCCCTCGAGATCGGCGTGGCCGTCGGCAACCGCGCCGACCCTTGGACGCGCTGGAGCTACGCCGGCGCCAATCAGCCCGTCGCGCCCATCTCCAGCCCTTACGAACTCTTCGACAAGCTCTACGGCTCGATGAAGGAAGGCGAGAACCTCGGCTCCGTCCTCGACGGTCTGAAGGACGATATCGCCAAGGTCTCGAAGGCCGTGGACAAGGGCGACCGCGCGCTGCTGGACCAGCACGCGACCGCGCTGCGCGAGCTCGAGCGTGGCCTCAAGGAAAGCCAGTCGCTGACGGCGCTCAAGGTGCCGCATCCGCCGGAGCCCGGCGTGCCGCTGGAGAACGACCGCATCCCGCAGCTCACGCGCCTCCAGACCGAACTCCTCATCAGCGCCTTCCAGAACGACATGGCGCGCGTCTCGACGTTCCAGTTCACCAACTCCGTGGGCGGCGCCCGCATGAAGTGGATCGGCATCGACGAAGGCCACCATGCGCTCTCGCACGATCCGGACCTCAACACCGGCTCGGTCGATAAGCTCACCCAGATCAACACCTGGTTCGCCGAGCAGATCGCCCACCTCGCGAAGCGCCTCCAAGAGACCCCGGAGCCGGACGGCAAGGGCAACATGCTGGATAACACCACCATCGTCTGGACCAACGAACTCGGGAAGGGCAACAGCCACACGCTCGAGGACATCCCCTGGGTGCTCATCGGCGGCGGCCTCGGCTTCAAGACCGGTCGCGCGGTGAAGTTCAAGAAGGAGCCGCATAACCGTCTGCTCATGGCGATCGCCCAGGGCTTCGGTCATCCCATGAAGACCTTCGGTAATCCGAGCCTCTGCGAAGGCGGGGCGTTGAAGCTCAGCTAAAGGCAGGTGGACGCGGATGGCGGATAGCGGTTGGCGGTTAGGCCAATACGTGAACGTAGGGTAGGGGCGTGGCTACGCCGCGCCCTTTTCATGGGGGAGGGCATGACGTAGTCCTGCCCCTGCCTTTGGCCACCATTCGGCGGCCGAGGCAGCTAGGTCGTGACGCAGTCCCGACCCTACCTATCCTTCATCTTCCATCCGCTATCTTAAATCTGTCTCTCAAAAAGGTCCCCCACCTGTGCCGATTCCGATTGGAGCTCCACTTGTTCCTGGATTTAGGTGGGCGGTACGTTGCCACGGCTCGGACGAGGCCGGTCGGGTCGCACCTCCCGTTTATTATGTTCGTAGGGAAGGGAGGCTGCCGCGGGTGTCGAACACCGCAGGGGACGGTCAAGATGACGAAATTAAGTGGAAAAAGCAAGCAGGGGAGTATCGGACGGAGCGAACTCCGCCAACGAAACGGGCCGCACTTTCGTGCGGCCCGGGCTATGGCTAGCCAACAACGATTGATTATTCGGCCGTGACGTTCTCGGCGACGCCGACGCCGAGGGTCATGCCGCCGACGACCTGGACCTTCTCCATGATGGTCTTCTGGATTTCCTCCAGGACCTTCGGGTTCTTGATGAGGTAGTCCTTGGCGGCTTCGCGGCCCTGGCCGATGAGCTGTCCGTTATAGGCGATCCAGGCGCCCTTCTTCTCGAGGATCTTGTGTTCGATGCCGAGGTCGAGGACGGAGCCGGAGCGGGAGATGCCTTCGGTGTACATGATGTCGAACTCGCACTCCGTGAAGGGAGGGGCGACCTTGTTCTTCACGACCTTCACCTTGGTGCGGTTGCCGATGACCTTGCCGGAAGGCTCCTTGATCTGGCCGATGCGACGGATGTCGATGCGGACGGAGGAGAAGAACTTCAGGGCGCGGCCGCCGGGGGTGGTCTCGGGGCTGCCGAACATCACGCCGATTTTTTCGCGGATCTGATTCGTGAAGATGCAGATGCAGTTCGTGCGGCTGATGGCGGCCGTGAGGCGGCGCATGGCCTGGCTCATCATGCGGGCCTGGACGCCGACGGTCGCGTCACCCATCTGGCCGTCGAGCTCCTGCTTGGAGACGAGGGCGGCGACGGAGTCGATGACGACCACATCGACCGCGCCGGAGCGGATGAGGGTTTCGACGATATTGAGGGCGTCTTCGCCGGATTCGGGCTGGGAGACCAGGAGGTTATCGAGGTCGACGCCGACCACCTTGGAGTAGCGAGGGTCGAGGGCGTGTTCGACGTCGACGAAGACGGCGTTGCCGCCCTGGCGCTGGATCTCGGCGATGATGGAGAGACAGAGGGTCGTCTTACCGGAGGATTCCGGGCCGAAGATCTCGACGATACGGCCGCGGGGGAGGCCGCCGACGCCCAAGGCGAGGTCGATGGCGACCGAGCCGGTGGAGACGGACGAGACCTGCATCTTGGTCGCGTCTCCCATGCGCATCAGGGTGCCGTCGCCATACTGCTTGTTGATGGCGGAGAGAGCCAGATCGAGGGTCTTCTTCTCGGCTGCCTGGTTGGCAGATTTTTCCTTAGCGGTGGGTTCGGATTTGGCGGACATAACGTTGGGTATGCGGAATGGAATTTGCCGGGCACGGCGAACGTGGCAAGCAAAATGAACAAATGTTCACTACTTCTTTCCACCCCCTCCTGGCCGGGGGTTAGAAGCTAAACAAATCCCCCAGCCAGTCCCAGAAACCGGGCTCTTCCTTGGGTCTTCCGGCGACTTTGGCGGCCGGCTTGAGCGCCGGGAGGCGGGGCTGGGCTTGGAGTTTGGCCAGGCCGGCCTTCATGAGGTCGGCGGCCAACTGATCGCGAAGCCGCTGCTCGGCCTTGGCGCCTAGGGGGCTCTGGCAACCCAGCACGACGGCGATGACCCGATGCGCGCCGACCTTGGCGGTGGTGACGATCGAGGCGTCGGCGGCCTCGGTCCAGCCGGTCTTCAGGCCGTCGCAACCAGGGAAGGAATCCAGTAGGTAGTTATGGTTCAGCACCTCCATGGGCTTGAGCGGCCTACGGAGGATATGACGTTTGGCCGACGTGAACCGCAGGGCTTCAGGCATGCCGCAGAGCACGACGGAGAGCTTGGCGAGGTCGCGGGCGGTCGTGGTGTCATGGGGGCCCTTGCCATACGTCAGACCGTTGGGGGTGACGAATCGCGTACGGGTCATGCCGAGTTCGGCGGCCCGGCGGTTCATGCGGGCCACGAAGGCCGCCGTGCTGCCTGCGCGGTCGACGGCCAGCGCCACCGCGACGTCGTTGGCTGACTTCAGCATCAGGGCGTAGAGCATGTCTTCCACCGAGAAGGTCTCCCCGACGGCCAGCCAGATCTGGGAGCCGCCGGTGCCGGCCGCTTCCTTGGTCACGCCGACCCGGCTGGGCAGCGTCGTCTTGCCGGCGCGGACGTCCTCGAGGACCAGCAGGAGGGTCATCAGCTTGGTCACGCTGGCGGGGCTGCCCGGATAGTCGGCCGTGGTCTGCGCGAGGACGGCCCCCGTCGCGGCGTCGACGCAGATCGTGCCGTCCACCCGCATGCCTTGGGTCGAGTAACGCGTCTGGGCGGCCGTCTCCGCGGTGAGCGCGGCGCAGAGGAGGAGGGCGGTCGCGACGAAGCGCACGGGCGATTGGTTGACGGACCAGACGGCGGAGCAAGTCCGATTTGCATCGGCTCCGCCGAACGTCACTTTTCCGACATGCGACTTTACCTGCTCCGCCATGCCGAAGCCGTCCCCGGGACGCCGGACGCTTCGCGCGACCTCACGGCCCATGGGCAGCGGCAGGTCGCCCTGCTGGCCCAGGGCGCGGGCCTCGCGCCTTTGGCGGAAGTCGACGCGATCGAACATAGCCCGCTGGTGCGCGCGGTCCGGACGGCCCAGCTGCTCCGGCTGGCGACCCGCTCCGCCTTGCCGTTGAAAGTGTTCGCCGGCCTGGAGCCGGAGGCCGATCCGCGCAAGACCGCGGCGATCATCGCCAAGGCTCGGCGTAGCCGCCTGCTCGTCGGCCATAACCCGCATCTCGCGGAGCTGGCCGCGCTCCTGCTCGGCCTGCCCGACGGCGGCGAAGGGATCCGTTTCCGTAAGGCCGGCCTGATGGCGTTGGAA
>ENA-OREM01001481-OREM01001481.1-marine-metagenome-genome-assembly--contig:-NODE-1481-length-11497-cov-2.623117_pt1 | contig 11497 bp, 10 predicted proteins | sample MGYA00248623_ERZ508561 | MGnify/ENA primary metagenome ERZ508561 (study PRJEB26227, sample SAMN06264494) | marine metagenome | isolation source: Columbia River Estuary | place: USA:Columbia River...
GGACTGCATCACCTCCCATGCCATGGTAGGAACGCCATGCAGAATTGAGATGCGCTCCTTCTCTATGAGATCGAGCGCAATGTCGGGATCCCATTTAAACATCATGACGAATTTGCGGGCGTACAGAAAGCTCGCGAGGAATTGTGCGTGGCTTCCAGTGCAATGGAATAACGGTACGTTGGCGAGCAGCGCCGGTTGAAATTCTGGGTTTTCATCGACTAACTCGGGCCGCAGCGTCTCGGTTATGTCTTTAACAAACTTCCATGTGTAAAGTGCGCTCAGCGTGTTGCGGTGACTCGACAGCACGCCTTTTGGGTTGCCAGTTGACCCCGAGGTATAAAGGATTGTTGCGCGATCATCGGGCGCCACATCAAACTGCGCTATGTCTGTGTCTGTGTAGGGTTCGAAGCTGTTAGCAACGGAATAGAACTCCGGATAGTGAGAATCGTCTTCAGGCTTCGCAATGACTGCATCGATTCCCAAGCGCGTTAGCGAATCTTGCATCTGTGCGAGGCGCGGCGGGTCGGTGATAACGAGCTTGCTGCCGCTGTCGGTTAAGCCGTAGTCGATTTCACGACCCTGCCACCAAGAGTTCATAGGAACGGCAATCGCGCCTATTTGCGTGATAGCCATAAAGGCGAGACACCACTCGGGAGAATTTCGAGCGCAGATGGCGACACGGTCGCCTTTCTGAATCTTGTATTTTTCGATTAACGCGCGGGCGAAGCGTCGCGAAAGAGTGAGGCTCTCACCGAAGGTGAATCGCTCGTCTTGGTAGACGAGGAAGCAGTCGTCTTTTACTCCATTGGCGAGTGTGTAGTAGGCGCCGAGAGTCGGGGGGATGTTGCTGAAAACATCCAGCTCGGTGCCCATTACGTTTTCGGTGTGTGTTTCGTATTCGCTCCCCACCGCCTTTGTCGCGAGGGCGATATCCTTAAGTCTCTCTAGGTCTTCCTTAATCTGCTGGTCACTGAGCATGCTTTGGCCTTGGTTTCTTATTCTGTGTTGTTTTTTGCGGCGCACTAGCAAAGCTCAGCGCCGCTCTGGTTACAGTCTCTTTTGCTTGAGGTTACGCCTCTGTTTTGATCTCGAGAGTGACCTTGCCCATGACCTTGCGCTCGGTAAACACGTTGAACGCGGCTACATAGTCTTCGAACGCGAAGGACTCGGTGACGATTGGCTTGAGTTTACCTTGCTCGTAAAGACTAAAGAGTTCGGCGAAGTTATTTTCATAGGCGGACGGTTCTTCTTTACGGAAGCGGCCGAGAAAAACGCCTACCATCGAAGAACCTTTAAGTAGAGCGAGGTTAGCCTTGTATTCGGGGATACGGCCGCTGGCGAAGCCAACGACAAGCAGGCGGCCGTTCCAGGCGATGCAGCGACAGCTTTGGTCGAATAGGTCTCCACCGACGGGGTCGTAGATTACATCTGCGCCTTTGCCGCCGGTGAGAGCGTTGACCTTCTCTTTGAGTTCCCCGTCGCCATAGTTGAGTAGCTCATCGGGCTGTGCCGCTTTGACAAACTCTAGTTTCTCATCAGAACTTGCTGCAGCGATGACACGCGCGCCCATTAGCTTACCCAGCTCGACGGCGGCGAGCCCGACGCCACCGCTTGCGCCCAAGACCAAAAGCGTCTCGCCTGGTTGAAGATTCGCTCGTTGCTTGAGCGCGTGATAAGAGGTGGTATAGACCATGGCAAAGCTAGCGGCGCTCTTGAAGTCCATGCTGTCTGGGATTTTACGAAGCCCCTCTGCCTTTACGCTGACCTGCTCGGCTAGGCCGCCGATGCCAGGCGTTGCCATGACTCGATCGCCGATAGAGAAGCCTGCGAGCGAGGCGCCAACAGCAATGATTACACCGCCGACCTCAGAGCCAGGAGAGAAAGGCATGTCGGGTTGGAATTGGTATTTGCCTTGAATTTGAAGTCCATCTGGAAAATTGAGTGCCGCTGAATAGACTTCGACAATGGCCTCATCCGCTGCAGGTACAAGGTCGTCGACCGTTTCGAGGCTGAGATTTTCGGCCGGTCCGTGTGATTTACAAAGTATTGCTCTCATTACTGCTGCCTCATGGATAGGGTGGAATTTGGAGAGTTAATCGCTCGACGATCACTAGGTCGAGACGCAAGAAACTAGCAGGATTCAATCACGAAAAGGCGACCACTTCAAATGCCTCTCGGTTGTGTCAATCGGGGTCCCTACGTTGTTGAAAGCTTGGCTAACTGCTACTCTTCCGCTGTCAGAGACAGCCGGATTCTTTCGCTGGTTATTGGATAGCCTGTAAGCAGCTTTTAAGTCGGTCTCGAGTCGGTCTCGCGTCGGTCTCGAGTCGCTTTCGAGACGATTTCGAGCAGTATAAAAGTAGCTTCGAGGATGAATCACCGGGCGCTCTTTGACACGAATTAGGGGTTAGTGGGCCGCCGGTCCAGCCGAAGACGAGCGAAGTAAACGAAATGGAAGAGACGAGTCGGCAGGCTTATTTGCGCGCCATGGGCGTGCAGGTCTATTTTCCACGTTACGTATTGGACGGCGCTAAAGCTTCGCCTGAGTATGATTTTCTCGCTACGCCCGACTTGTCTGTCGGCACCTCAGAGCCACCAGAGCCATCAGAGCCCGGTAAGGTCGCACCGCTCGAATCCTCGTTACCGAGTGCGCCCTCCACGCATCAGGAAATACCGCGTTTCCGCAGCAAGAATCCCGATAGGCCTGTCATCGACTTAGGCAATCACGCCAAAGAACGTACAAGGGGCGTGTCGGTTAACCAGAAGCCATTGGCGAGCGCGTCCGAAGCGCCGGAGAGCGAAGCGGCTGCGGTGAAACCTCAGGTTCGGGGGAGGCGAGAGGCTGTGTCGGTCACGGGCACTATGCGATTCGATCTTGGCTATTTTATGACGGCTCGAGGCGTTGCGATTCTTTACGAAATTCCGCCGCTGGCAAAAGACGAAGATAAGGCGCGCGCTAAAAAACTGCTGTCGGCAATACTGCTTGCCTGTGGGTTGAATGCTGATCAGCACAGCCCGAGACCCGTTCATGAGGCCTTTAACTGGCCGCTCGAAAATGACCTTGGGCTATCGCGCAGCGACCAAGCTGGCGCGGCTGCGCTCGCTGGATTTATTCGTCGTCGGCACGATGGTGACCGGTTCGAAGAGCTCATTGTTTTCGCCGGTGTCGTGGAGCCTTTTATCGCTGAGATTGGTTTGAACATGCCTTTTAAGCAGACGCTACTGGCAAGTTTGTCGGCGATGCTATCGTTCGCCTCGCTAAAGCGCGAGGTGTGGGCCGATCTGCAGCCGGTATTGGCGCGTATAGAAAATCACAAAACCTAGGCTGGCACGCAGTCTGTCTCAAAAATGCAGTGGCGTGTCTATAAACTAACACCCAAATAACGCCCAAATGGTTTATCAGGAATTAGTTACTCTCTTCATGTTACCCGAAACCCCGGCAAACGAATTCTTCGCACGTGCGATGCGCTCTAGCGACCTTGATCTGGTTGTGCTGAATGAGGCTGCGGCCTATGTTTCTCCTTGGAGTAAACGAATTTTTGTCGATTGCCTAAGATCGGGTTATCAGTGTTGGGTACTTGCCAGCAAAAACCAGATTGTCGCGCATGGCGTGATGTCAGTCGCTATTGGCGAGTGCCACCTCCTCACGCTCTGCGTCGCGCCTGACTTTCAACGGCGCGGCTTAGGCAAGAAGCTGTTTAAACTTCTTTTAGAGAAAGCAGAAAAGCTTGAGGCAGAAACGTGCTTTCTTGAAGTGAGGCGTTCGAATATCGCTGCTATTAGCCTTTACGAGTCTCTTGGATTCAGCCGTATCGGCGAGCGCAAGGGCTATTATCCCGACGGCTATGGTGCGGCGGGGGGCGACCGTGAAGACGCGGTGGTTATGTCAGCTGCGGTGAGCAGGCGCCGAGACTAGCGGCGAAAGCGACTGAGAATCAGGCCAATGAATGCGGCGACGCTCACTATGATGAGCAGTAACAGGGCGATCGCACCGAGTTCATTAGCGAGTGCGATGAGCGGAATATCTTGCCATAAAGACAGACCCCACAGACTGCCCGCGCCGATAAGTATTCCGCTTAATGCCGCCGCTGTCTTTTTTCTTAGTTTTAAAAACGAGAAAATCATAAAGCCGGTCTGCCCTCTAAGTCATTGTAGCTTGCGGTGCAAACCGGGTAGCTGCTGCAGCCCCAAAAAGGGCCGTTTTTGCCTTCGCGTTTCACAAGAAGCTGCCCGCATTTTTTGCAGCGATGCGCTTGTTTAGGCCTGCCTTCATGATCATCAATCTTCACCTTGCAGCCCTTGTTATAACCACTGCAAAACCAATACTCACCTTTGTCTTTATCGGCGCGCACGAGTTTTCGCGTGCATAGCGGGCAGCGATAATCGGGATTGATGTCGGCGCTGGGTTTGCCGTCGACCTCGTTCAGCGTCGCTCTGCAAGTAGGGAAATCGCTGCATCCCCAAAACGGCCCCATGCGACCATCGATTCGGCGCATCGGCTTTTTGCAAGACGGGCAAGGGTGAACTCTGTCAGCACCTTCACCTTTGTCTGTCGTTGAATTTTGTGTCGTAGTCATTCTCTGACTGCCCATTCAATGAGGCTGTTAACGAGTCGCGTCTAGGACTCACTTCGGCAGAGGTCGGCTAAGGCCCGAATGAGTCGGCTGTTTTCTTCCTCTGTGCCAATAGATATCCGCAGTTTGTCGCGAAGCCTATCTTGATCGAAATAGCGCACCAAGACACCTTTCTCTTTGAGCGCAGCGTAAGCGCGGGGCGCGCCAATGGACTCGGGAATCGTGCAGAGCAGAAAATTGCTTTGGCTAGCAAGACAGGTAAGCCCCATTGAGGTGAGTTCGGCAAACATTTTTTCTCTGCTCTTTCTTACCTTGTTCCAAGTGCTCTTAGCATAGGACTGGGAGGCAAGAGCGGCAGCGGCAAGCCGCTGCGAGATGGCATCAGTGTTGTAACTGTCTCGCGTTTTAAAAAGCATCGGCGCAGCGAGTTTTTTTGCCGCTAGGCCATAGCCGAAACGCAGGCCAGCGAGCGAATAGCCTTTGCTCATTGTGCGCAGTATTAACAGATTGTCGAAGCGCTGCAGAAGCGGCACGCAATTGTGTTCGAGGTCGGGGTCGACGAAATCGATATAGGCTTCATCGACGACGAGTACGCCGTCGAAATTTTCGGCGATTTCGGCGATTGTGGCACTCGACACTAAGCTGCCTGTTGGTGCATGCGGATTCACGAGAATGAATGCCTTAGCCTTAATTTCATGTAGCTGTTGTATCAGGTCGCTAGGTAGTCGCCACTGCTCATCAAGGTCGATCTCGGAGAGCTTTGCGCCTTGAATGGCAGCGAGCACCGGATAAAGCGAATAGGTTGGCTTAGTAGTCGCCACCACCTCTCCTTCGGCAACGAATGTGGTAAGCATGAGGCGCAGGAGCTCGTCGCCGCCATTGGTGGGAATCACATTGTCGAGAGATAGCCCGTGGAGGTCGGCAGCAATGAGGCGAAACTCGTCGGCAATAGGGTTTGGGTAGCGCCGCAAACTAGCTACATCGAAGGCAGAGAGCGCCGCCGCCACCTCAGGGCTGGGGGGGTACGGATTCTCATTCGTGTTGAGTTTGATAGTCGTTAGGTCTTGTGGCTGCTCGCCGGGCGCATAGCCCTGCATTGCAGCGATGTTCGATCTTTCGAGAGTCATTTTACGCGCTCTGTTACTGGTTTAGTTCCAATGCCTTTCAGCGTGCAAAGAGTAAGGGATTACGGCTAAAGGTCAATCATTGTTCTCGCAACGATCTATAAAACAATGAATTGATAGTAGGCGCATTAGAGCCTCTACCTACAGTCGCCACGAGCAGTTGGCAGCGTTGCCGCCGTAAGGTAGGTGTCTATACGATTGTGCCAGCCCTTTAGCCAGCGCTGCTCTCGTCGCTCGATCGGGGCATTGGCTACTCGCCGTTCAAGGGTTGCTTTTGCTGCTGATGCGAAGCTATCGAGGGCGGGCAGGTCGTCGCTCATGGCGCTGAGCACTTGCTGTAGTCCCCACCCTTGGCCTGCGTAGCGCTCCCCTTCGGCGAGCCCTGTGCCTTTAAAATGCACATAGTCGATAAGCGCATAAAGTCCAGCGGGCGAATGACAAGTCGAGAGTTTTTCTACGCGTCTCTGTAAGCGCTCACGCTCGGCAGACGGAGCCTGCGAAACTATACCCCCAATGCTGTTCTCAAGCCTTTCGATGATGAATTGCGCCTGCTCTCGCCGCGTCGTATCGAGCAGTGTCCTGAGTTCTTCCATGCGGCGGCTGTCGATGTCTTGGTAAAAATCAGCTCGCGATTCCCAAGGCGAGTCTATGCCCGCACGAATATCACCATCAGGCCGGTCGTTATTGGTAACTAGATTATTCGGCTGTAGCCACTTCGGCAGCGTTATGCCTGTTTCGGCAAGGTAGGTTAGGAGATCTGGGAAGGTTTCTGCAAAAATTTCGTCCTGATTTCGCTGAAACCAAATGAAATGGCCTATACCGAGTGAGGGGAAGTCTTCGCCTTCGTTCCAACTTGTCAGGCACGCACGCTGCGTCGCGCACTCGTTCGCGAAGATTCGCTCTCCCAGCCACTCTGCGTCGGCGGTGTTGAGTCGTGGCAGGACACTGTCGGATTGTTCTTGGCTCAAACCCGCATGGCTAAACATTGCAGCCAGAGTAGCGAGGGCCACGAGAGCAAAAGGTAGGGCGGTTTTTGTCGTGTTAGGCATATGAAGAGTCCTCGCCGTAAAACCAATGAGCGTCTGCGCCGGCAGTGCTCATCATATCAAGCCTAGCCAACTGAGGGCAGGTCAGTGTCATTCGACTCGAGGTAATAGATGATAGTGCAAGGCATTAGGGGAGTGGAGCGCCTTTCAGAGGAGCAGTTTCTAGCAAGACTCAATGCGATCTATCAAATAATTCGTCAGTCGAAAACGCTAGAAGTGGCTCTCGAGACTGTTGGAGAGGGGCTGTTAGATATTTTAGGCGTGCGCCTGTTTACGGTTTATCAGTGCGTAGAGAACGGCAGAGAGCTTCTGGCGATTTATCGAGGAGGGGACACCGAATACAATTTCTCGAATGAGATACGCGTCCACTTTAGCGCTACTTCGGTTGCCGGCTATGTCGCATTAAGTCAGCGTCCTATTCTTATCAATGATGTAAACGATACCAGCGAGCTTGTTGATATTCACCCCCGTCTCCAATTTGATCGGCGCTTTAGCGACGAGCGAGGCTGGCCTATAAAACCGATGATCGCGGTGCCAATTAAAGATGAGGTCATGCTTGGTGTCTTGCAGCTAATTAATTTTGAAGGAGACCCCAGTTTCGATTCAAGCGATTTAAAACGAGCGGCGTTTGTTAGCCAGATGCTCGCGCGTCAGTTTCGCGAGTCGCTTCAGAATAATGGTGGCCCGTTCGATCAATTGGTTAAACAGGGGAGTTTAAGCAGCAGAGACCTTGCCGACGCGCAGGCCAATGCGTCGCTTCGAGGAGCCTCTGTGTCTAGTGTGCTCATGGACAACTATAGCCTCTCAGCAGAGGCTATAGGCAAGTCGCTTGCGCATCACTACCGCATCCCTTTTATGGCCTATGACCCAGCGTTGATTTTGCCGCTGCGATTACTCGAGAATATTAGCAAAGGGTATTTGCGCAAAAACCTGTGGCTCCCTGTTGCCGGGGACAAAAACGAGGCGGTCATCCTTATCGATGACCCTTCGAATCATCAACGTATTATGGAAATCCAAGGCGTTCTCAATGCGCGAAATTACGTTTTACGCGTTGGCCTGCCCGAGCATATCTCTCTGTTTCTTCGTGATGACTCCCCTCCTGAATCATCAACCAGCTTCGAAGATCTTTTCTCCGTCCTCGCCTCTCAGAGCAAAGCGGCGCAGCCCGAACGCCTCGATGACGAAGACCATGGCAGTGAAACATCGGGGATGATTCAGCTTGTTAATCGGGTTATCGCCGAGGCGGATAGGCTGGGCGCATCCGATATCCATATCGAACCGAGTCGAGAGGGTGCACCTGGCAGTGTCAGGATTCGGGTAGACGGCCTCTGTCGACAGTTGTTAATGATACCCGAAGAGCACTGTGCAGCCGCAATCGCGAGGGTCAAAGTTATTTCGCGATTGAATATTGCCGAACGGCGGCTTCCCCAAGACGGGAAGTGCAAACTGAAACTCGCCGATCGTCATATCGAGATGCGGGTCGCAACATTGCCGACGGTGCATGGCGAGAGCGTGGTTATGCGGTTGTTGACGCCAGGCAGCCCAATGCAGCTAGAGACTTTAAGTTTGAGTGTGGCGAATCAGCGCGAAATTATGACAATCGCGACACAACCCCATGGGTTGTTTCTTGTTGTGGGCCCAACAGGGTCGGGCAAAACAACAACCTTGCACGCCGTTTTAAGCAAGCTCAACACGCCTGAGAGGAAGATTTGGACCGCCGAGGATCCTGTAGAGATCACTCAGGAGGGTCTACAGCAGGTGCAGGTGCAATCCAAAATCAATTTTACCTTCGCCATGGCGATGCGCGCGTTTCTGAGGGCTGATCCGGATGTCATTCTGATTGGTGAAATGAGGGACAAAGAAACGGCAAATATTGGGATTGAGGCCTCCCTGACTGGACACCTCGTGCTGTCGACCCTGCACACCAATTCTGCGCCTGAAACGATCACGCGGCTGTTAGATCTTGGCCTTGACCCAATCAATTTCTCTGACGCGCTGTTAGGTGTTCTGGCGCAGCGACTCATGCGGACGCTGTGCGCTAATTGTAAACAGGCCTACGAGCCAGACGAGAGCGAAAGGCTCCGTCTATTGGAGTGGTATGGAGAGGAAGATTTCGTCAATCACGGACTTGAAACTAGGCAATGGACATTGTGTAAGGCCGTTGGGTGCAGCGAGTGCGGAGGCACGGGTTACAAAGGGCGTATGGCTATTCATGAGATGCTTGTGTGCGGAAGCCGCCTGCGGGGCTTGATCTACCGGCGCGCAAGCCTTGATGAGCTGCGTCATCAGGCAGCGCAAGATGGCATGCGAACTATGCGCCAAGATGGGATTGAGAAAATACTGTCAGGGCACAGCGATTACAGTCAGTTAATTCAGGTGGTGGGTGTGGCGATCGGCTAAAAAAGCGCCCCGTAAGCTAGCTTGATAGCGCGTCTGCGAGGATTGAGAATTGTGTAACAAGCCATTCATCGCCGCTGCGAAGGTAGGTGATCTGAATGTCGGCAGGGCCGCTTTCAAACGTAACTTGCACTGTATGGCTCGCTGTTGACTCCGCTGAGTCGCTGTCAAAAAGGGGGGTTGCAACCGTGCTGCGCAGTGCATCAATGCTCGTCAGGCTTCCTAGTCGACCGCGCAAGTAGTAGAGGTGGCTCGGCCAATCGAGTTCGTTTGTTGACTCAAACAGAGCTGGGTGCGCATAGAGCATGAGGCTCGAGGGTTTTTCGTCGACGAACAGGTTTCGAACAAGAAGGAGGGAGCGTGCCTTCGCCTCTTTACCTGCCGACCAGCGCGAGAAATTTGCGCCAGCGAAGAGTGCAAGGATGAGGGTTAGCGTAATGATTGCACAGAGACGCAGCGCAAAAGAGGTTTTGAAAAAGCGCAATGGCGAGGTCATAGCAGCGATGCCGGTAACAAGCGAGGTGGCTATTGTCGCACAGGCGTTTTTTGGAGTGGAGGAGTATAAACGGGCAAAAGTTCGGAACGAGCGTTTTGCTGGGTCATAAAAATTCATTAAAATCAGTAGGGTGCGTTTTAGTGTTTTATTGAGTGCGCGTTAACCTCGCTATTTTATGCACATGCGCTACATTCGTGTCACAAAACGCTATTTTTAACGGTATTTTTGTGATTTCTCCACGCATAGGCTGATTAAGCCATTGATTTTATTATTTATTATGAGTTGAGCAAAAATTAACCAATTTATACTTAAAAGCGCTAATTTACAGGCTTTTACGCGTTTTTCCTATTTTACCCCCAGAGTTATCCACAGTTTCTGTGGAAAAAAAGTGTGTTCCCCCGCTCTCTGCAAACAATATTAAACACAATAACTTACAGCGACAATGTCTGAGATTGCTTAGGTCATGCCGCTAACTTGCCCCTTCAACGCTGACGCGCATCACACGCTGCAGCGATATATACCCCTTACTATTTGTGTTATCTTTGTACCCCTAAATGGCGATCGCAGCGCTACTCCAAAGACCCTTTTTCTTCGCCATCCGTTTTTAGGCATCTTCGCTTTATGATCGAACTCAACGCCGATATTCCGTTTCTTTGGAGGCTAAGCCCAGAGAGCAGCGAAGGCTATTGCTCTGTGTCTCTTGTGGTGCCCCGCCCTCCCGAAAACGAGGTTCCCGATCTCACTATAGAGACCACTGTTCTGAGCTTAGCGTCGGACAGTATGCGATCTGAACAAGAAGAAACCTTGGAATGGAACGAGGAAGACATCAGCCTCTTCCTTCGCCTGTTAAGCCAGAAGAAGCCAAAGGTGGAATTTGAATCAGTCCCCGAGGAAGGAAGAACACTCAGAGTAGATCTCTCAGACCCCGATGTTATAGAAATTATTCATATCGTTGCAGCGGCAGGGTTTGGTGTGGCATTTACCTCGACTGGTCTGCTTAGATCACCGTCTGCGCTTCTGCCGGCCTATCGGTTCGATATTGGCTCGAAGGCTTCGCTCAACACAATCGTGGGATTTAAACAGGCAATTGTTGTCGATGTAGACGATGACGATGTGGTGTGTGTGCTTACTGAAGAGATTGATGTGCAGGCCATAGACTCGGCGGCGGATGAATACGACAAGCTACTACCCAACGATTTGCTCCTCGTGCAGCGCGCGGATATTCTCCACGCCGATTATTCTGAGTCGCGCGAGATTCCTAGTGCAGCGGTGCTGCACTAGGCCACGCCGTCAGCAGGCTACGCTCTTTGATTGAAGCGCCGGCCAACAAGCGCCGCAGTAATATTCACCTTCTGAATATCGATAGCCCCCCCGGCGATCCCCCATCCCCACGAATCTCTCAGCTTCTGCTCTAGCGGGAACTCTTTCGAATAACCGTAGCCACCCATGAGCTGCATTGCCTTGCCGGTAACCTCGCGTGCGGTCTCATTGGCGAAGCATTTAGCGACCGAGCTTTCGGCAATTGACGGCAGGCCGCTCTCGGCGTTGATGACTGCACGGTAAAGCAAGAGCCGAGCCGCCTCGAGCTTCATCTTCATTTCAGCAATCTGTATCTGTACGCCTTGGAAGTCGACAAGCGGTTTACCGAACTGCTGGCGTTCTTGTACGTACGCCAGCACATAATCGAATGCTGACTGCGCGGTTGCCAGTGACATGGTTGTGTTACCGCAGCGCTCAAGATCGAAAGCGTCCATCAGCTTGCCAAAGCCGCCCGCGGGCACGAGGATATCTGCATCGGTGACTTCGACGTTGTCGAAATACATATCCGCACTGTACACGCCGCGGAGTCCCATATGGTGG
>ENA-OREM01001488-OREM01001488.1-marine-metagenome-genome-assembly--contig:-NODE-1488-length-11488-cov-2.793708_pt1 | contig 11488 bp, 7 predicted proteins | sample MGYA00248623_ERZ508561 | MGnify/ENA primary metagenome ERZ508561 (study PRJEB26227, sample SAMN06264494) | marine metagenome | isolation source: Columbia River Estuary | place: USA:Columbia River Estuary...
AAAGTATTGATTACTATTCGACTAAACTTTCTATTCTTAAAAACAACCTTTACGGAGTTGACATAGAACCGATGGCGATAGAAATTGCTCGTTTAAGATCGTGGTTAAGCTTAATTGTTGATGATACCGGAAAAACCGACCCATTACCTAACTTAGACTTCAATTTTGTTTGTGCTAATTCATTACTGCCATTAGATAGTTCTAACTACCAAATCAGTATATTTGATAGTTTTGACCATGAAAAGAAATTTGAAGAATTGAAAGAACTATCTAATTATGAAAAAACAGAATTATTATTAAAGGAATATAAAAAAGAAAATAACGAATTAAATAAAAAAGTTAAAAAATTAAATAATGATATTGAAAAAATATCTATTATAACAAAAAATGGATCTCAGAAGGTCGATTTATGCATGCCCTTAATTATTCGATGATTCTTCCTGGTCCGGAAGCACAGCAATTAGCGACTTATTCAGGATGGTTATTGCATGGTACAAAAGGAGGCCTGGCAGCAGGTATTTTCTTTATTCTGCCATCAATGCTGATTCTATTTGCTCTTTCTGCAGTATATGCAGTATACGGTTCTGTATCCTGGATATACGCATTGTTCAACGGACTAAAACCTGCCGTCATTGCCATCGTAATAATGGCGCTCTATAAGATCTCATCAAAATCATTGAAGTCGATGATCCATTGGTTGATTGCTGTGTTATCTTTTGTCGCTATGTTCTTTTTAAACATTGGCTTTCCTATCATCATAATAGCATCGTTGATCCTCTCTTTCCTCGCGTCGAAATTTATTCCATCCATAATAAATTCAACCACAGAGGAGAAGTCGTTTGAAGACGAAAATGATTACATTATCAATGAAAACCATACACCTGAACAAGCCGTTTTCAAACCGCTAAAAACTATTCTTCAGGTATTAACCGCTGTCATCGTTTGGAGCATACCTATCTTATTATTCAATGCCTTTAGCGGAGATACTAACTTTTGGAACAGTTTGATCTTTTTCTTTACAAAAGCAGCATTTATTACTTTTGGCGGTGCTTATGCAGTTCTTCCTTATGTAGCCGATGTAGCAGTCGAAAATTTCAATTGGCTCAGTGAATTACAAATGATCGATGGACTCGCACTTGGCGAAACAACACCAGGACCCCTTGTCATGGTATTGGCCTATGTCGGTTTCATGGCTGGTTACAACCATTTTGGCGCTTCTGTAGCGATGGGTGGACTAGGATTAGTCATTACAACATTTTATACGTTTGTGCCGTGTTTCCTTTTCATTTTTGCGGGGGCACCGATCATCGAGCGAACCAGAAATAACGATAAGATCAAAAATGCCCTTACGATCGTAACAGCAGCAGTCGTTGGTGTGATCTTGAATCTAACGATCTATCTAACCAAAGCAGTTGTCTGGACCTCTGAGATCACATTCTCAAACATAGATTGGGTCGTTACGGTCTGGATACTTGTTTCGTTCGTTGCGCTGCAGCGGTTCAAAGTCAATATGATCCTCTGGATAGGTATCAGTGCAATATTTGGCGTGAGCAGGTATTTTCTGGGAATTTAAAGCAGTACCTTTGCTTCAAATTCTATAATGGCAAGTTTACCTTCAAAGTTTCATCATTTCAGTTCTTCCATCGAAGGAATCGAATTGCCGCTGGAATTTACTTTTCCTTTTTATTACGTCCCTCACCCGTTGTCTGTTCTGGCGAGTAATCAATTACAGGAATATCTCCATAATCAAAACGATTTTACGCACGATTTTGGTCATACAGATCCTACTGAAAAGTCGATCGGAAAAATGTTTGGTGTTTTGGTGGTACAAACAGAGGAAGGCGAGATTGGATTTCTGGCAGCCTACTCAGGCAAACTTGCCGAATCAAACCATCTTGAATACTTTGTCCCTCCTGTCTTCGATATATTACCTGCAGAAGGATTCTATAAGAAAGGAGAACATTTTGTCAATGAATGTAATCGTAAACTGGCTGAGCTGGAATCATCCTCGGTTTGGAATGAGCTAAACCATGAATTGAACGAGCTCTTTGATCAACGGAACGAGGAGATTACAAATCTTAAGGCAAGTATTAAGTCAAACAAATCAAATCGGGATCTACTTCGAAATGAAGCGAAAGAGAATTTATCCCTTTTAGAACTGAAGGATTTAAATCAACAATTAAATTACGAAAGTCAAACGGAGCAGATCCAATTGAAAAGAACCACTAAAAGCTGGAACGAAAAAATTGCCGAGGTCGAACAGAAGATGAAAGCCTTTAAAGAGGAGATCGAGTATTTACGCAATGAACGAAAAGTACTTTCTTCTCAACTCCAGAAAAAGATCTTTTCGAGTTACAACTTTCTGAATTCCTTTGGAAAAAATAAAAGTCTCTATTCCATCTTTGAAAATACGGTTTGGAAAACTCCACCTGCAGGGGCCGGAGAATGCGCAGCACCTAAATTATTACAATATGCCTATCTGCACGGGCTAAAACCAATTGCCCTTGCCGAGTTCTGGTGGGGAAATCCGCCGGCGTCTGAGATAAGGAAACATGGTCACTTCTACCCTTCTTGCAGGGGGAAATGTGAACCTATTTTAGGACACATGCTCAAAGGATTACAGGTTGAAGAAAATCCAATGGAACATGTCCCTAAAACTAGTGACGAAATTCCAATTCTTTATGAGGATGATCATCTTCTGATCATCAATAAGCCACATGAATTGTTATCTGTCCCAGGAAAGCAAGTCAAGGATTCGGTGTATAAACGAATGAGGAATTACATGCCAGAAGCGACAGGTCCTCTGGTCGTTCATCGGCTTGACATGTCAACGTCTGGAATCATGATCATTTCAAAATCATTGGAGATCTACAAAAAACTTCAATTTCAATTCATCTCGAGAAGGATCAAAAAGAGCTATATCGCATTATTGGATGGCGAGATCAAAGATACCTCAGGGGTGATCGATCTTCCTCTTCGCGTTGATCTTGAAGACCGACCAAGACAATTGGTATGCTTCGAACATGGGAAACCGGCAGTTACAGAGTATGAAGTGATTTCAATTATGGACGGCAAAACAAGAATGAGGTTTTATCCCATTACAGGACGAACACATCAATTAAGAGTTCATTCCAGTCATCCTGATGGTCTGAATTCTCCAATCGTTGGGGATGATCTCTATGGAGAGCGCAATGAGCGATTGCATTTACATGCTGAACAGATCACATTCAAGCATCCCATCACTAAAGAAGTCCTGACTTTCCAGATCGATCCTGAATTCTAATAAAAAAGGGGCTTTCGCCCCTCTTATTAATTTCTGAACAACTTAAGAGACAATGCCAATGTGTCTCGAAGCTGTGTTCTGACAACAATGTAATCAAGGAACCCGTGCTCAAGAACGAATTCAGAGGTCTGGAATCCTTCTGGAAGATCTCTACCGATCGTTTCTTTCACAACTCGTGGTCCGGCGAAACCGATAAGTGCTTCTGGTTCTGCAATATTGATATCTCCTAACATCGCAAATGAAGCGGTTACCCCTCCGGTTGTAGGGTCAGTCAGGAATGAGATGTATGGCAATTTCGCTTCAGAAAGCTGTCCTAACTTTCCAGATACCTTAGCCATCTGCATTAATGAGAATCCAGCTTCCATCATACGCGCACCTCCTGATTTAGAGATGATCATGAATGGTGCATTGATCTTGATCGCATGATCGATCGCTCTTGCGATCTTCTCTCCCATAACAGATCCCATGGAACCACCAATGAAAGCAAAATCCATTGCCGCAACAACGAAGTCATTTCCATCCATTTTACCAACAGCTGTTCTGATCGCATCAGAAAGCTCCGTATTCTTTTGCGTCGTTTTAATACGATCTACATACTTCTTTGTATCCTCAAAATTCAATGGATCACCAGAAGATAGCATTTCGTCTAACTCCTTGTATTTCCCTCCATCAAAGATGATCGAGAAATACTCCTCTGATCCAATTCTCTCGTGATGTGAACATCTGTCACACACCCATGCATTTTTTTCAAGATCTTCTGCCGTGAAAAGCGTTTTACAATTGGAGCACTTATGCCAGTACCCTTCCGGAGTCTCTTTCTTTTCACTCGTTGAAGTAGTGATCCCCTCTTTGTTTCTTTTAAACCAACTCATAGACTGCTTGTTTTCTTGATCTACCATTATAACGTATTTACATTATTCAGGTCCTCAAATGATTTTACCAATCGGTCAATAAAGGTCAATTCACCTTCTCTTAACCATTTTCTTGGATCATAGTATTTTTTATTAGGCTTATCGCTTCCTTCCGGATTACCGATCTGAGTTTTCAAATAATCTACCTTATTGATGATATAATCACGCACTCCTTCTGTGAACGCAAATTGAAGATCCGTATCAATGTTCATTTTGATCACACCATAGGAAATAGCCTCTCTGATCTCCTCTAATGTTGAACCTGACCCACCATGGAAAACAAAATCAACAGGATTTGGTCCTGTACCAAATTTCTGTTGAACATACTCTTGAGAGTTTTTCAGGATCTTCGGAGTCAACTTCACATTTCCAGGCTTATAAACACCATGAACATTCCCGAAAGCTGCTGCGATCGTGAACTTATCAGACACTTTCATCAGCTCTTCATATGCGTACGCTACCTCTTCAGGCTGAGTGTACAATTTTGAGCTGTCCACGTCTGTATTATCGACACCATCTTCTTCTCCACCTGTAATTCCAAGTTCAATCTCCAGGGTCATCCCCATTTTGCTCATACGCTCAAGATAACGCTTACTGATCTCAATATTTTCATGGATCGGCTCCTCAGATAGATCAAGCATATGTGAACTATACAAAGGCTTTCCTATCAATTTAAAGTGTGCTTCACTTGCATCTAGTAAACCATCAACCCAAGGCAAAAGATTCATTGCACAGTGGTCTGTATGAAGGATAACCGTTGCTCCATAAAGCTCAGCAAGCTCATGAATGTGCTTTGCTCCTGAAATACCTCCAGCTATAGCAGCTCTTTCATTTGCATTAGAAAGTCCTTTACCAGCATTGTAATGCGCACCACCATTTGAAAACTGGATGATCACCGGAGAATTCACTTTCGCTGCCGTCTCAAGAACAGCATTCACAGTCGATGAACCCGTTACATTCACTGCAGGAAGAGCAAATCCTTTCTCCTTTGCGTACTTGAAGATCTTCTGTACATCATCGCCGGTAGCGACACCTGGTTTAATAGTATGTGACATTTATTAACTTATTCAAGAGAGCAAAGGTAATAATCTCTTCCAAGAAAAGGCAGAAACTAAATGTTCAAAAATTGTTTTTTTTCCGCTTCAATTGAACCCTAACCTCCATTTGAAATCCCTAACTTTGAAATCGAACAGATAATCCTAGCGTCTGTCCCAAACAACAAAAACAGATTTTTTTCAATGAGCTATCTCGATGAGTTGAATGATAGCCAGCTCGAGGCTGTCAAATCCATTTATGGTCCAAACATGGTTATTGCCGGCGCAGGCTCTGGTAAGACGAGGGTTTTGACATTTCGAATAGCTTATATGATGGAACAAGGGGCTGATCCATTCAACATACTTGCCCTGACCTTTACCAATAAGGCGGCTCGTGAAATGACCGATAGAATTGGGAAGATCGTTGGCCCTTCTGAAGCGAAGAACATTACCATGGGTACTTTCCACTCCGTATTCTCAAGAATCCTAAGATTTAACTCAGACCGACTGGGGTACCCATCCAATTTTACGATCTACGATACACAAGATTCTAAGTCTTTATTAAAGGATATCATCAAAGAATTTAACCTTGATGATAAGGTCTATAAACCAAGCATGGTGCTTGGGAGGATCTCATCAGCAAAAAACAACCTGATCTCGGTTGAAGCATACGAGCAGAATACGGAGATCATGAATGAAGATATTCAATCCAGAAGACCTGAGATCGCAAGGATCTATAAGGCATACAGTCAGCGATGTTTTAAAGCTGGAGCAATGGACTTTGATGACCTTCTTTATCAGACCAATGTACTTTTACGTGATTTCCCTGATGTTCTCCATTTCTACCAGCAGAAATTCCAGTACATCCTTGTGGATGAGTACCAGGATACGAACTACGCTCAGTACCTCATCGTGAAGAAACTGGCTGCCATGTATGAGAACATCTGTGTGGTGGGTGACGATGCCCAGAGTATTTATTCGTTTCGTGGAGCGAACATTCAGAACATCCTGAATTTCAGAAAAGATTATCCTGATTTCAAGCTGTACAAACTTGAGCAGAATTATCGAAGTACTAAAAATATTGTTGAGGCAGCAAATCACGTGATCGCCAAAAATCAGGACCAGATCAAAAAGAAGGTATGGACTGATAATTCGACCGGGAATAAAATAAAAGTAATCCGAACACTTACGGATAATGAGGAAGGAAAGATGATCGTGAACAGGATCTTTGACCTGAAGCAATCAGGCGTTCCTTCTTACAACGATTTCGCGATACTCTATCGAACAAATAAACAATCAAGATCCTTTGAAGAGGCATTGAGAAAGTTAAACATTCCTTATAAGATCTATGGTGGTGTTTCTTTTTATCAGCGAAAAGAGATCAAGGACCTTCTTGCCTACTTCAGGTTGACAACCAACCCACGAGATGAAGAAGCACTGAAACGAGTGATCAATTATCCGAAGCGAGGAATTGGGAAAGCATCGATCGAGAATGTGATCATTGCAGCAAACAACTACGGCGTGAGTATGTGGGATGTGATCAGTAATCAGTCGCAATTTCCGTTGAATGTGAATGGACCCACGAAAACCAAGCTCTATGAATTCGTGACCATGATCAAGAGCTTTAGTGCACAGGTCAACAAAATGAATGCATATGATCTTGCTCAAACCATCGCTCGATCATCAGGAGTACTGAAGGAGCTGTACAATGAAAAAGATAAGGGTCCCGAAGAAGTAGAACGCTACCAGAACATTGAGGAATTATTGGCAGGTATTAAGGAATTTACTGTTTCAAGAGCCGAAGATGAAGATAAAAGCTTGAGTGAATTTATGTTGGATGTGGCTTTGTTGACTGATGCCGATGAAGACAAGAACGAGGAACGAAATCACGTTACCCTCATGACCATTCACTCAAGTAAAGGACTTGAATTCCCTCATGTTTTCCTGGTTGGACTTGAAGAAAACCTCTTCCCTTCTCAAATGTCATTGCATACGAGATCTGATCTGGAGGAAGAACGGAGATTATTCTATGTTGCCGTAACCAGAGCTATGGAAACGTGTACGCTTTCTTTTGCCTCATCGCGATTCATATGGGGAAATCTGGTTACATCAGAACCTAGTCGATTTATCGATGAGATCCCGGAAGAATACATTGAATTTGATTCACCTTCAAGAGGTACATCCGGAAAATCACTTATGGGCAAAAATGCCGGATTCGAGCGTCCATTCACTGGAGGTTTAAACAAAGGACTATCTCAGCCACCGCCACGATTCAAACCGGTAGAGAAATCTATTCCCCCAGCAAACACTGGTTCCGGATCTGCAGCCGACCTAATAGTTGGATCGAATGTGATACACGACAGATTTGGAAAAGGAAAAGTCACTAAAATGGAAGGTGATGGACCTGATAAAAAAGCGACCATTTTCTTCCCACATCACGGTGCAAAAACTGTTTTATTGAGATTCGCCAATCTGACGATCGTGGAAGATTAATTCTTCAGTATGACCTTGATCGCCTGAGCGTTTTTAAGATCAGTGGTAAATATGATCCTTTTGGAGGATTTTCCATCCGTTATTTTTAATGCAAGCGTATTGGGTGGCCTGCTCCCAATATTTAGTGCATGGACCACCAATAGATTATCATTTCCGGAAAGCCCAAAATTCAAGGTTTGAACCGTCTTTTTTATACCAATCCCTTCTGTAAGTACATTTCCATTGATAAGGATCCGAACACTATCTCCGTCCTCAACATTGTTATCCCAAACTTCGATCGTTAACTGATTTGATCTGGCATAAAACACATCTCTGATCTTTACATTTAATTCAGTTTTAGGAACAATTACCAGAGAATCAACCGGATCTACTTTCTGAGGTTCCGAGGTCTTTAGTACAGAGACCTCATCCAAAAGCATATATGATCTATCCGGACGTATACATGCATTATTGAAGATTTCTTTTTTGGTCGAACCATCGTTGCGAAAATTCCCAAGAGTAATATACTTCTCACCTCCTTTGGCTGTATATTCTCCTGATATGGAAACCCATTTACTGGTATCATTGAGCATCCGGTCTTCGGGATTCGTGATATGTGGTTCCAATCGCAAAGCCCTCAAATTTCCTTGCCCCTCGATTGCTTCTTGTGAGAAATGTGCACTGAAGGAATTAATACCTGTTCCATATCCTGCGGCAGGTCTTACCCAGAATTCAACAGAATAGATCTCTCCCTCTTTCATTGGCTCGGATAGTTCAGTCGTGCAGAATTCCCGAAGATCGTCACCGGCACAAAACAATCCAATAAAGCCCTCTCCAGCTTTTGGTAATTGATTCGGTGCAATTCTATTCTTACCAATTCCGTTATACACACAATCCTTCCAGAAAAGATCAGGCGTCCCTTGATGATTTTGAACGGATGACCAGTATTTCGTGTTATTTAAAAAAACCGTAGCACCCGGACAGCCAGTATTCTCTTCAAATCCTGAATTGCGAACAATATTCTGTGCATTGAGCTGATGAGCACAACAACTTAATAGTACTAAGAAATAAAGGGAAACCAGTTTGTTCACCATGTGAATTTGAATAGTAAGTTAACGAATTTAACTTAGAACGGATATCCTATCCCGAAATGGAAGACCGGTTTAAATGGCATTGGCATCAGCTTGTATTGCTTGATGTACTTCCATGAATCATTGAAATCCGGTGGCGTCGTAAGTGTTGGATTATCACTCATATACATATCTATGGCCTTCTGGCCATACACCTCCATTCCTTCTCGGTAATAAGTCTCTCTGTTTCCGCGGTCCTCAAAGATCCATTTCGCCCCTGACTGATAGGCCGGGTTATAAATTGGAATACCAACATCAAATCGAAAAACAAAGAATTCAAAGTCATAGCGCAAACCAAATCCGGATGCAAGTTTGATCTCTTTATACCAGTTTCCGGTGAATTTACTTCCAGACCTATTCTCATCCTCATTGATCGTCCAGATATTCCCTGCATCTGCAAAGAAAGCGCCTTTGAAGTTGGTTCCCATATTGAATCGATATTCAAAGGTTGCCGCAAGTTTTATATCTCCGATCTGAGTGTTAGCGGCATTAGTATCCACATAAGACTTGTAAATTCCTGGTGCCATTGACCGTGCTCTCCATCCTCGATTGTCGTTCGATCCACCTGCAAAAAAACCATAGTCATAGGGCATGGAAGTCGTTGTATTTCCATAAGGAAGGCCTATTCCTGATAACAATCTTGAATGGATACTCATTTTTCGGTTCAATGGTCGTGAAAAAATAAAGTCATTGTCCACACGTGCAAATTGCGAATATGCTACTCCAAAGATACTGCGCTGCCCATTTTCCAATGTATCAAGAGAACCCTTGAACATGCTCAAGGTATTCCCCGCAAGATCAAAGTTAGCATTGAATAAAACGAGATTTTTAGATGTTCTATCATCCTTATCCTTGTTGTTGTAATCCAGTTTCAACTTGAAGTCTTGCCACACAAATTGATTGGAATACGCATTCTCAAGAAAAACGTCATTCAATGCATCAATTCTATCCTGAAATTCGGGAGATTTATCGATCAAAACAAATTTAACAACCGAAAGAAAGGGAAGCCCCATCTGAAAGATCTGCGTTTTTGACACATAGAACTTATACAGGTAATTGAACTGAAAGACATATCTCTCGAAGTCGTCACGGTTTTGGTAATTTAACGCGGTCGATAGTTCTGTTCTCGGTCGCTGACGTTTACCTAAGCTAGTCACTTTTGAAGGAAATAACCCTGGTAGATCGAATTTCAAACTGGGTCCAATTTCAAAAGTATTAAAGCTCCTACCCTGATTTGAGCTTGATGATCCATCCTGAATGACATTTGGTTGTGATTCGAATCCTCCTCCAATTGAAAAAGTCATTTTCTCTCCACCTCCAAAAAGGTTTTTATTGGTATAGTTAATTGATGAAGCAACTCCCAGGAATCCATTCGATGTCGTAAATCGAGGCTCAAAACTGAAATTTTGCTTTTTAGATGGAACCAGATAATAATGCACTTCTATGAAATTTGTTCCAGGTATCTCTTTAATAACCGGTTTGATCGCTTGGAATAAACCAAGCTGCAATAAACGAGTGTAACTACGCTCTAGATAATACTCCTTGTAATAATTGTCTTTTTCAAGATAGTTTTGTGCCTCCAGTAAACCAGGATCAATACTAAGTTTTCCATTGTACAGGAAAGTTGCAACCCTGAATGGGTTTAGTGAGCCATCCTTCTTTTTGATCTCGGCATAAACGAATGTATCTATTGCGTTGACGAACTGTCCATCCATAAGATTTAGACCTAGTTCCTCCACTTTATCCTTGAAGCTACCCTCAAAATAAGTAGTATCAGCTATATGGAAATAAACGTTTTTAACATACGTCGTGCGGTGCGGCCTTGCAATTAAGCTATCTCTGTTTTGATCTGAGCGAACCATTCTGTCGCCAAAAATAACACCGACAACAGCTTTCATATTACCTAAAGTCGTATCCACTTCATAAGTGATGTGTGATGAACTAAATCCATACAAAGCATTATCCCTCATGGAACGAGCCACTTGAGAACGATAATCTTCCAGAAGATCTTTGTCAAGTTTCTCACCTATGAGAGGAGTTTCATCTTGTTTTTTGACGAACTTGTTGTACATCAATTCGACATCTCTATTGTGTGTGCGGAAATACACTGAATCAATCAAGTAAGGTTGTCCAGTGACAATGCTATATTTTGCAACAGCTTTCCTCCTTCGTTTGTAGGTTACTTCCGATTTTACATCTCCATAATAATACCCTTTTGACACAAGATATAAGCCCAATTGCTCGTCGGTCTTATTGAAAAGCAAACTATCAAAGACAACCGGTTGCTCCCCAAACTTATATTTGAACCACTCTCTGAAAAACTTTTTGGGGTTAACAGTATCCTTAAGCGCTACAGATCTGTTGACGTAGGCATTCTTGCCTTTCTTTTTTGCTTTTGCAATTCTTTTCGCGTTGATCCTTTCTTCTTTCTGTTTCCTTTTAGCGTTTTTTTTTCGTAAACTCATGTTTTTGCGGAACCGCTTGTTGGCCACTCGAGTTGAATCGACCATGTTAAAGGCAAGCAGTTTAAACTTAAAACCGAAAGATCTGAGGTTGGGTTTTTGACGCACAATAGCATACAGATCGTCGCTATCCAGGTCATCGCCATCCACTTCCATTACATTCTTTTTGAGGATATACCTGTTTTCTGGAACAAAT
>ENA-OREM01001495-OREM01001495.1-marine-metagenome-genome-assembly--contig:-NODE-1495-length-11437-cov-3.070335_pt1 | contig 11437 bp, 10 predicted proteins | sample MGYA00248623_ERZ508561 | MGnify/ENA primary metagenome ERZ508561 (study PRJEB26227, sample SAMN06264494) | marine metagenome | isolation source: Columbia River Estuary | place: USA:Columbia River...
CTTCATCTTCCCGGGTGCGAGTTCACGCTGATAGAAAGCGAGTTTGTCGGCGGGTGAGGTCAGGCCGACATCGTCAGGGATCCAGAGACGGTGTTCGCGGATGTCGAGGTCGCCTGCCTTGCGGCGGGTCGTGGAGGCCACGTAGGCATTGCCGGCCTCATCGAACGTGACCGAAGTCGGATCCGGCACGTTGAGGTCGCCCGACCACTTGAACGGCTTCACCTCCGCCCCGAAGCCGAAGACGGCAGAGGCGAGCAAGGCGAAGGCGGGCAGGCGCATGGCTTCAGCCTACGAGGACGAGGTAAAGTTCCTTCGGGCCTTGGGCGCCGAGCACCAGGATGCGCTTGATGTCACCGGTGCGGCTGGGGCCGGTGATGAAAGAGAGCATGCTGGGCTTCTGGTCGCCATGGCGTGCCTTCATTAGGGAGACGCGCACAGGCTTAGCGGAGGAAGGCCTCGTGGAGGCCGCCGTCGACGGTGATGACCTGTCCGGTCGTCTTGCTGAGGCGATTGGTCACGAGGAGGAAGTAGGCTTCGGCCTGGTCGGCGGGGGTGATGGGATTCTTGGTCAGGGTGCGATCGGCGTAGAAGCGGGAGAGCTTCGTCGTCAGCGAATCGGTCGCCTCATCTTCGGTGTACGGAATGTTGTACTTCGCGAGCGACGCGATCACTCGGTCGCGCGGGAACATCGCCGAACCCTGCACGACGGTGGCCGGGGCCACGCCGTTGACGCGGATGAGGGGCGAGAGCTCCATGGCCATCTCGCGGACGAGGTGGTTGGCGGCGGCCTTCGAGGTGTCGTAGGCGACGGAACCCTTCTTGGCCACGGCGGCGTTGGCGCTGGTGGTCAGGACGAGGTTGCCGCGGAGACCCTGTTCCTTCCAGGTCTTGAAGGCTTCGTCGGCGACGAGGTAGCTGCCGGTGACGTTGAGGGCGAAGGTGAGGGCCCACTTGTCGTCCGGGATGTGGCCGGTGGTGTCGGGCGAGACGAAGATGCCGGCGGTGACGCAGATGGAGTCGAAGCCGCCGTAGGCGAGCGCGACCTGGTCGAGCATCTTACGGATCGAGGCGCGGTCCATGATGTCACCCGAGAGGCCGATGGCCGGTCCGCAGTTGGAGAGGCCGGTGCCGGCGACGCCGATGCCGGAGCCGAGCTTGTCGGTGATCTCCTTGGCGGTGGCCTGGGCGGCCTCGACGTTCTTGTCGACGCAGACGATGTGGGCGCCTTCCTTCACGAGGCGATGGGCGGTCTCCTTGCCGATGCCGGAGCCGGCGCCGACGACGATGATGACCTGGCGGGCGAGTTCCTTCTCGGCCGGCATGCGCTTCAGCTTCGCTTCTTCGAGCAGCCAGTACTCGATGTCGAAGGCTTCCTGCTGGGGCAGGGCGATGTACTGGTCGATGGCTTCGGCGCCGCGCATGACTTCGACGGCGCAGTTATAGAACTCGGCGGTGACGCGGGATTCGGACTTGTCCTTGCCCCAGGCGATCATGCCGAGGCCGGGGATGAGGACGACCGTCGGGTTCGGGTCGCGCATCGCCGGGGAGTTCGGGCGCTTGCAGGCGTTGTAATAAGAGGCGTAGTCCTTGCGGTACTGCTCAAGGGCGGCGGCGAGCTTGGTCTTCAGCGCGGCGGCGTCTTCGGACTGGGGGTTCCAGTTCACGTAGAGCGGCTTGATCTTCGTGCGGAGGAAATGGTCCGGGCAGGAGGTGCCGAGCTCGGCGAGGCGCGGGGCGTCCTTCGAGTTGACGAAACGGAGGATCTTCTCGTCGTCCTGGATCGTGCCGATGAAGCGCTTCTCCTTGGAGACCTGGCCGCGGAGCCAAGGCAGGATGGCCGCGAAGGTCGCGTGACGCTTCTCGGTGTCGAGGGTCTGGTAGAGGGCGCCGCCGAAGACCTTGGCGTCGCCGCCCTTGGCCTGATACTTGGCTTCGATGTAGGCGCCGGCCTGCTCGATCATCGCGAGGGTCAGCTCGTAGCAGGCCTTGTCGTCATCGGCCCAGGAGATGAAGCCGTGCTGGCCCATCATGATGGCCTTGATGGCGGGCTGCTGGCGGGAGATGTCCTGCATGGCGAGGCCGAGCTCGAAGCCCGGGCGCATCCACTTCACGTAGGCCATCTTGCCGGCGAAGATCTCCTTGGTCAGGGCTTCGCAGTTCTTGGAAGCGGCGATCGAGATGATCGCGTTCGGGTGCATGTGGTCGACATGCTTGCCCGGCAGGAAGCTGTGCAGCGGGGTATCGATCGACGAGGCGCGCGGGTTGAGGTTGAAGGTGGCGTGGTTGTACATCGCGACCATGTCGTCCTCGGCCTGGGACTTCAGGCCCTTGTCGGCGCGGGCGGCGTAGGAGCCCTGGAGACCGATGAGCTTGTCCTGATAGAGGGAGGAGAAGTTATCGCGGTTGCTGGTGCGGAGGTCGCCGCCGGAACCCTTGACCCAGAGGACCTGGGTGTCGGCGCCGGTCAGGGGATCCTTCTCGACGATCTTGGAAGAGGTGTTGCCGCCGCCGGTGTTCGTGATGCGCTGGTCGGCACCGAGCTTGTTCGAACGGTAGACCAGACGGCCGACCGGATCGAGCTTCGCGGCTTCGGCATCATTCCAGAGGTGGGAGACGTACTTGTAGTTGGACATGTGATTACGTGGAAAGGGTGTGAGGTGAGTAAGGGGTTTTATGACTTCTTTAAACCATTAAACTTGGCTTGGGCGGCGGCCCAGGCGGACGTGGGTTTCGGTACGTAAGTCACTACCTCAAAGGAGTTTCGGACGACTTTGCGCAGTTCGTCGAGGTTCTTGAGTTCCTTCATGGCGATGGCTTGGACCAAGATGTTGCCGGCAGCGGTGGCTTCGACGGGTCCGGCGATGACGGTCCGGCCGGTGGCGTCGGCCGTGGCCTGGTTGAGCAGGGCGTTGCGGCAACCGCCGCCGACGATGTGCAGGCGCTTCAACTTACGACCGGTGAGTTTCTCCATGCCATCCATCTCGACGCGATAAAGGAGGGCCAAGGATTCGAGCACGCAGCGCGCGATCTCGCCATGGGTCTTCGGGACGGGTTGCTTGGTCTCGCGGCAGAACGCCTGGACTTTCGCGACCATGTCGCCGCGCTTGGCGAAGCGGACGTCATCGGGACGGATGAACGAACGGAGCGAAGGCGCCTTGAGCGCGAGCTTCACGATCTCGCCGTAATCGGAGACCTCGCCTTTCTCCATCCACTCGCGTCGGCATTCCTGGAGCACCCAGAGACCGACGAGGTTCTTCAGGAAGCGGGACGTACCGCCGAAGCCGACTTCGTTCGTGTACTTGGCCTTGCGGACGGTCTCGTTGACGAGCGGCTTGGGCAGTTCAAGGCCGAGGAGCGACCAAGTACCGGAGGAAAGGTAGGCCCAGTCATCGCCCTTGGTGGCGGGCACCGCGGCGACCGCGGCGGCGGTGTCGTGAGCGCAGGTCGTGACGACCTCGGCCTTGGCTAGGCCGGTCTCTTTGGCGAGATACGGCAGCATCTTGCCGAGCTTCACGCCCGGAGCGACCGGCTTCGGGAAGATATGCTTCGGGATGCCGAGCTTCTTCAGCACCGGCCAAGCCCAGTCGCGCTTGCGGGTGTCCCAGCACTGGCTGCCGGAGATCAGCGTCTCTTCGGCGCGGGCTTTGCCCGTGAGCAGCCAGGTGATGTAGTCGCCGATGAGCAGGAACTTGTCCGCGAACTGCAGCATCTCCGGGCGGTTCTCGGCGTCGTCGAACAGCTGGTAGAGCGTGTTGATCGAGATCGAGGCGATACCGGTGCCTTCAAAGATCTCCTTCTGGGAGAAGCGACGCATGGCCAGCTCGTAAGCCTTGAAGCTCCGTTCGTCACGATAAGTGAAGGGCAGCGAGAGAAGGGGTCCGTCTCCCTTGAGGAGGACGTAGTCGACGCCCCAGGAGTCGCAGGCGACGGACTTGATCGGCCCGAGCTTGGCGCCCTTGGCGAGGCCGATGCGGATCTCACGGAAGATACGGATGATATCCCAGCGCAGGGTACCATTGGCGGTGATGGCTCCGTTGGAGAAGCGGTGCACCTCTTTCATGGTGAACTTGCCGGCCTTGAGCTGGCCGAGGATGACGCGGCCGGATTCGGCTCCGAGGTCGATGGCGAGGTAATTGGACATGGTCAGAAGGGGAAGGGGAGGGGTGAAGTGGGTCACATGCCCAGCATTTTCTGCCGGTAATGTTCGTCGGGACGGCCGGCGATACGTTCGCATTGAGCTTCAGTCAGGAAGACCGGTCCACCGAGAGCGGCGGCACCGACGAAGATCTCGGCGGCTTTTTCAGCCATGAGCAGGGAGCCCAGCACAGCCTTGGGCGAAGCGCCGACGGCGATGATGCCGTGGTTCTGCAGCAGGATGATCTTCGGATCACGACCGGTTCGCTTGACGAACGCGACGACCTCACGGCGGATGGCCTGAGAAAGTCCCAGGCCGGGCTCGGCGTAAGGAACGAAGACGGACGCGACGCCGCACATCACGATCTCATCCGGACAGGCGCGCTTCTCGGCGAACTCCCGGGCGCGCGGCGAACACAGGATCTGGTTCACCGCGATCGCATGCACGTGGCCGACACAACGGACGCCGGGCAGGGTGAGCAGGTAGGCGTGGAAGAGGGCTTCAATGGAAGGCTTCTTGGCGGCGGAATCCAGGCGGGCGGCGAGCAGCGCCTGATCGACTTCGAGATCCGTCGCCGAGGTCTTGTCCAACAGCGGAAGCAGTCGGTCGAAAGCGCAGGAGGTGACATCCTCGGCCTTGAGCGTAGCGAGGTTCGAGCCGGAGGCCTTGACCGCGAAGGTATCCTCATCGAGCCGGACCGAAGTGTTGCCTTCGCCCAAGATGGCCATGCGCAGACGATCACCGCCCAGCTGATGGGACAGTGTTAGCAGCGACTGGATGACGTCCGACGACATGCCTCAGGAAAAAGAGGCGAACTCAGAGAGCGGTCAGCACGCGTTCCGGGAGCAACTTGACCTTGGCTTTCTGCACGGCGGCGGCATCGGCGTCGGTGACCAGGAACAAAGAAGTGACGTCACGGGTGACGGCGCAAGGTCCGCCACGGCCGAGCTTGACCTTGTTCATGCAGATCAGGACTTCGTCGCTGCGACGGATGACTTCACGCTGCTGGTGCGAGATGTCGCGCTGGGAATTCCAGAGGCCGTTCTCGTCGATGCCTTCGGCGCCGAGCAAGGCCACGTCGAAGTTCCAACGGGCGACTTCTTCGAGCGTACGGTCACCGGCGACCATCGCATGTCGGGTCAGGAAAAGACCGCCCGGGATATAGACTTCGACGCCCGGCAGACACGAGATCAGCTGGGCGGTCGGGAGACAGGTCGTGACGATCTGCAGGTCGGGCACGCCGGCCGCGGCGATGGCTTCGGCGGCGAAGAAGATCGTCGAACCCGAGTCCAGGTAGACGGTCATGCCGGCCTTGACGCGGGAAGCGGCGAGATTGCCGATGCGGCGCTTGGCCTCGGCGTCTTCGATCTTACGGTCGTCGAGCGGAGGGAAGTTGCGGTTGAAGTCGGAGAGCGCACCACCGTGCGTGCGGGTGATCCGCCGCTGGTTCTCCAGTTCGGTCAGGTCGCGACGAGCCGTCGCTTCCGAGACATTGAATTGTTTGCAGATCTCCAGGACCGGAACGTAGCCGACTTTGGAGAGAAGTTTGGCGATGGCTTCACGGCGGGCTTCAATGATGTGTCGGGCTACTTTCATAAAGTCTGGGTTATCGGAGTAAGTGAGCCGTGGTTATGAGCGTAACCAATCGACCAATCAATAACGCAATACAGACCAGAACCCAGTTCTTGGTATATTTCGCACAATATACATTATGTCTAATCAGATTATAAATAACACAGAAGGGCTTAATATGCGGTTAATCGGTATTTACTTGGGCTAATTCGGGCTTTGGCTATCAATTCATGTACCCCGCCATGATTGCCTCGATTCGCTCATATTGCCGCCTGCTCGCGATTTCATCGGTATTTGTGGCGCTTTTCACCGGATGCGCGACGGCGCCTGAAACCAAGCCTCTGCCGAAGCCCGTGGAAAAGCCGGCGTTCACGGGCCTCACGATCGAACAAGGCCCGACCTCCCTCGGTTGCGAACCTCGCCGACAGCCGGTGACCATCTTGGTCCTGCACCATACGGCGGGCTCCCTGCCCTCCTCCCTGAAAACCCTCCAAGGCAAGGACCCTAAGCATCGGGTCGGCGTTCACTATGTCGTGACCGATGAAGCCAAGCCTCGCGTCATCCGGATGGTGCCCGAGGACATGGCGGCTTTCCATGCGGGCAAGAGCAACTGGGGTCGGCTCGATGCGCTTAACCAGCATTCCATCGGCATCGAGATCATCAACTACGACGGCAACGTTTATCCTTACTCCGATGCCCAGGCGGACATCATCTTCGCCTTGTGCGCCGAGATCATCCGACGTCATGACATCAAGCCGTGGAACGTGGTCGCCCACTCGGACATCGCGGTCGGCCGCAAGATCGACCCTGGTTCGAAGTTTCCTTGGGCCAAACTCGCGAAGCTCGGGATCGGCGCCGCGCCGCTGCCCGATGAGCTCAAGGAGCGTCTCGCCCATGGCCACCTCGCCACTCCGGCCTTCTTCCGCCGTCTCCTGACCGACTACGGCTATGCCGTCGGCCCTGACGATGCCGGACTCAAGCTGGCGGTCGAGGCCTTCCAGCGACACTTCCGGCCCGCGAAGATCGACGGCATCATCGACGTCGAATGCACGGCGATCCTCGAATGCCTCGTGCGTCGTTACCAGTCGCCGGCCTATCGCTCCGCGCAGGTCAGGCCCTGAGCTGCAGTCCGAAAAGGCGCAGGACCTTGTTGGCGTAGCCACGCAGCAAGTCACGTTCCGGATAGCCGAGCTTATCCAAGAGGACCGCGTAGACCGCCATGCCCGCACCGCCCGCGAGACCCATGGAGACCGTGAGGTTGATCTTCTCGTTCAGGTGTCCGTACAGGACATTGTGCAGGAAGGCGTACCCTTGGAACGCCACGACGGCGAGGAGCAAGGAACCGATGATGACCTGTAAGGCGGGCTTGAGGAGGCTCTCGGCGAGGAACTCGGGGGCATGCTTCTTGAGGTAATGGCGAAGCACGAAGTACTGCCAGAGCGTCGAGACGGCGTTCGCCCAGGCAAGGCCTTCGACCCCTTGGCCCATCCAGACCGCCACGACCGACCCGGTGGCGTTCACGGCCAGCGCATGGAGGGCGGCGATCAGCGTGGCCTTGGTCTGCCCGGCGACGTTCAGGGCCCGTGTGACGATCGAGATCATCGCATAGAACGGCATGGCGAAGGCGAAGATCACGAGCAGCCGGCTGGTGTTGACGCAGTCACCCGTCCCGAAGTTACCGTAGTTGAACAGCAGTTGGACGATCGGGACGGCGAGGGCGATGAGGCCGAAGGCGGCTCCCACGTTGATCGCCAGCACGAGGCGCATCCCGCGTCCGTAATTGCGCGCGAGGGCCGGGACGTCGCGGCTCGCGAAGGCGGTGGCGAGGGCCGGGAAGATGACCACGGCGATCGAAGCCGAGAACAGGCCGATCGGCAGTTCGACGATGCGGTTCGCGACGTAATAGTACATCAGGCCGGCGTCGCTCTCCTTGATGGCCAAGGCGCGCGACACGAGCACGTTGATCTGCTGGACACCGGCGCCGAGGGCTGCCGGCAGGAAAGCGATACTGAGGGTCTTCCATGCCTTCTCGTCGACGTGCGTGCTCCCGGGTCGCCAGCCTTCCCTTCGCAGGCCCCACAGGGGGATCAGCAGCTGGAACATGCCGCCGACCAGCGCGCCGACGCACAGCCAGACGGCCTTGCCCATGTCCGTGCCGGCGAGATTCTCGCCGAACACGCCGAGGCCGACGATCATGCAGAGGTTGAGCGTGGCGGAGGCGATCTCCGCCAGGCCGAAGCGACCGTTGAGATTGACCGCCGAGGTGAACAGGGCCGCGACGCAGATGAGCGGCATGTAGGGCATGCAGATCGCGGTCAGGATCGCCGCCGGGCCGTCGGCGGGCCAGATCAACGCCCAGAGGAGCGCCGTGCCTACCCCGACCATCGTGAGTCCGAGCATCCACGGGAGGACTTTCCGTATGACGAAATTCAGGAAGCCGAAAGCCGCGGGTTGGCCGTCCTTGACGGACTTGTCCGCCAGTACCGGCACGATGGCGGCGGTCAGCGCGCCTTCACCGAGCAGCCGGCGGAAGAGATTGGGGATCTGGAAGGCGAAGATGAACGCCGAACCGATGGCCGAGGCGCCGAACACCGCCGCCGTCAGTTGATCGCGGAAAAGACCGAGCACGCGGGAGACCATCGTCCATGAGGCGGTCTTCGCCATGGCCTGGTACTGGCGCGTCTGCTCGGTCATGGCCTCAGGGCTGGATGGCCCGCATGCCTTCTTCGAGCACCGCGCGGAGCGCCGGGATCAGGTCGGTCCGCGGGACTTCGGCTTCGGAGCGGTCCGCGAGGCTGCGGACTTTCGCGACGCCCTTGGCGACTTCGCTGCCGCCATAGACGAGCGCATACTTCGAGCCGGCGACTTCGGCGGCCTGGATGAGTTTGGGGAACTTGCCGTCCTTGAGGTTGTACTCGACGCGGAAACCGGCGCGTCGGAGGTTCGCGATGTCTTCCAGCGCCGCATTGCGGGCGTCGTCGCCGAGGATCATCACGTAGAAATCAGGTCCGTCGGCATAGGCCGGAATCAGCTTCTTGAGCTCCAGCAGGTCACGCATGGTGACGTCGCCCATGCCGAAACCGACGGCGGGGAGGTCCGGGCCGCCCAGCTTCTTGACTAAGGCGTCATAACGACCGCCGCCGGCGAGTGCGCGGGCTTCGCCGCCGGTCTCGAAGGCTTCGAACACGAAGCCGGTGTAATAAGCCAGGCCGCGGACGATGGTGAGGTCGATGGCGACGCACTCACCGAAACCCATGGTGGTGAGCGTGCCGAGGAGATGTTTCCAGTCGGCCACACGCTCGGTCATCGCGGCGTCGCCAGCGGCGAGCTTCTCGATGTCGGCAAGGGACTTCGTGTTGGCGAAAGCGCGGGCGGAATCCAACGCCTTGACGGGGTCGACCGAAGTCCCGGCGAGCGCCGCCGTCATGGCGTCGAGCAGATCCTTGGGGGCGCCGCGTTCGAGCTTGTCGACCACGCCGAGGACGGCGACCGCCTGGGCTTCGGGCACGCCGAGGCTGGCGAGGTAACGGAACCAGAGCGTACGGTCGGAGACGCGGATGCGGAAGTCCTGCTGCGTGAGGCCGAAGCCGAGCAGGCAGTCGGCGCAGAGGGCGATGATCTCGGCGTCCGCCGCGGGTCCGGCTTCGCCGAGGAGGTCGGCGTTGAGCTGGTAGAAAGAGCGGAGACGGCCCTTCTGGGGCTTCTCGTAACGGTAGTTCTCGCCGATCGCGAACCAGCGGATCGGCTTGGGCATGCCGTTGGCCTTGGCGCCGACCATGCGGGCCAACGACGGAGTCATCTCCGGACGCAGGCTGACCTTGCGGCCGCCCTTGTCCTCGAAGTTGAAGAGCTGGCGGACGATCTCTTCGCCCGATTTCTCGGTGAAGAGTTCGAGCGGCTCCAGCACGGGAGATTCCCACTCACGGAAACCATAACGACGGCAGGCGCGCCGCCAGACGTCCATGATGTGTCCCAAGACGGCACGGTCTTCGGGATAGAACTCCCGGAAACCGGGGAGCGTTCGAATGTCGGACATCGCGGCGCGGATTACTGCTGAGCAGGCTTCTCGACGTCGATCGACTTGAGCTTAGCCTTCAGTTCCTTGCCGGCCTTGAACTTGATGACCGCGCGCTTCGGGATGACCACGTCCGTCTCCGGACGGTTCGGATTACGACCGATGCGGCTCTTGCGGACCTGGACCTGGAACACGCCGAAGTTGCGGAGCTCGACATCACGACCCGCGAGCAGTGCCTCGCTGATGGCGTCCAAGGTCATCTGGACCGAGTCGCGGATATGCTTCTGGGGGTAACCCTTGTCCGTGAAAATCTTCAGGACGATGTCGCGCTTGGTGAGGTTGTTGGACATGACGTAGCGTAAGTGTTGATAGACAAAGGCATGGGAAAGCGGCCGTGGCAATACCGCACCCTAAAAAACCTCACTCCAGGTTCTGGACCTGCTCCCGGATGCGCTCGATCTCGGTTTTCGCCTCCAAAACCTGCTTGGTCGTGGCGATTTCCGCCGCCTTGCTGCCGATAGTGTTAACTTCCCGGAGGAGTTCCTGGATCAGGAAATCCAGCTTCCGTCCGCTGTTCGGCTGGCTGAGTTCGGCTGAAAATTGGGCGACATGGCTGCGGAGGCGGACGACCTCTTCGGTGATATCGGAACGGTCGGCGAAAAGAGCCAGCTCCTTGAGCACCCGGTCATCCGACACGTCCAAGGCCAGTCCGGCTTCCTTCAGCCGCTTCAGCATCGCGTCGCGATGACGGACCGGCGCGGCCTTCTCGGCGAGTTCCATGTCGGCGACCATGGCGGAGATTTTTCCGAGACGTACCTCGAGGTCCTTCGCCAGCGCGGCGCCTTCGGCCTGACGCATGGCGACGAGATGGCGGAGGGCTTCATCGAAGGCCTTCTGGACGGCCGCCTCGACTTCGGCCAGCGGAGGCAGCACGACCGATGGGCGGCGACTGGCCTCGGCCAGCCGATGCAGTAGATCGGCGTCCGGCGCGAACGCGACCCCACAACGTGCGGCGATCTTGGCGAGTTCGTCCAGGCTGCCGGCCACGGACTCAGCGTCCCACTGGCGCTGCTGCCCGGAAGCGGCGGCCTGCGTCACGCGGGCGGTGACTTTGCCGCGCTGCAAGCGGGCTCGGATCCAGGCGGAAGCGGTAGATTCGAGGGCCGGCCAGGCTTCCGGACCGAAGACCGAGACCTGCAGGTTCTTCTGATTTACCGTGGCGATTTCGACCGACAGCCGGACGCCGGGGAGATCGATCTCCGCCCGTCCGAAACCCGTCATCGACGACGCCGCCATGATCAGAGTTTGATTTCGGTGCCCATCGCGCGCGCCGCGCTCCACACGTCCTTGTCGCCTCGGCCGGAAAGATTGATGATGACCACCTTCTCCTTCGGCAGCTTCGCGGCGAGTTTCACGCCATGTGCCACGGCGTGGCTGGATTCCAAGGCCGGAATGATTCCTTCGGTGCGCGAAAGCAGCTGGAAGCCTTCGAGGCATTCGTCGTCGGTCGCATAGGCGAACTCGAGGCGACCCTTGTCACGGTAGTAAGCATGCTCGGGGCCGACGGCGGCGTAATCCAAGCCGGCGGAGACGGAATGCGTACCTTCGATCTGCCCTTCTCCGTCCATCAGGATATTCGTCATGCAGCCTTGCAGCACGCCGAGGCGCCCGCCGGCGAAACGAGCTGCATGCTCACCGCGGGCGATGCCGCGGCC
>ENA-OREM01001497-OREM01001497.1-marine-metagenome-genome-assembly--contig:-NODE-1497-length-11434-cov-2.685392_pt1 | contig 11434 bp, 9 predicted proteins | sample MGYA00248623_ERZ508561 | MGnify/ENA primary metagenome ERZ508561 (study PRJEB26227, sample SAMN06264494) | marine metagenome | isolation source: Columbia River Estuary | place: USA:Columbia River Estuary...
CATTGGCGTGGCTTGATGTGATCAGCGCCGCGGATGGTACGGTCATCAGCTACTCGCCGACATTTGGCTATGATATTTGCGCGCGGCGCGTTTCGAGCCAGACACAGGTCAATGACCGCTTTGATCTCGCAAAATGGCGCCTTGCGGGCAATGGTGCCGATATGATCCGTCCCGACGTGATGCAGGCTTTTGTCGATGCATTTGGCGATGCTGGTTTCAAGGCGTCCTCCTTCCTCCCAAGCTATGGCTTGGCTGAAACAACCTTGGCTGTGTCCATCATGCCACCGGGTGAAGGTATTCAAGTTGAGCTTGTCGAAGAGACGGAACTAACGGGCCATCCCGGTGCGCCGGATCGCCCAATCCGTTATCGCGCCATCGTTAACTGCGGCCGCGCTGTAAAAGACATGACCATCGAAATCCGCGACGAAAACCGCAAGCCACTTGCGGATAAGACGATCGGTAAAGTGTGGTGCACAGGGCCTTCGTTGATGAAGGAATATTTCCGCGACAAGGAATCGACGGATGCTTGTATGGTCGACGGTTGGCTGGATACGGGCGACATGGGTTATCTGTCGAACGGCTACATTTATATTGTGGGCCGCGCCAAGGACATGATCATCATCAATGGTAAAAACCATTGGCCACAGGATATTGAATGGGCGGTTGAGCAACTGCCCGGGTTTAAAGCTGGTGACATCGCGGCGTTTTCCGTGACAACGCCGGGCGGCGAGGAAACCCCTGCTGTGCTGGTCCAGTGCCGCACCACAGACGAAGCCGAGCGGGCAAAGCTGCGTGAGCAGATCCGCGACAAGGTTCGGTCGGTGACGGGAATGAACTGTGTCGTCGAATTGGTACCGCCGCGGACATTGCCGCGGACCAGCTCAGGCAAAATGAGCCGTGCGAAAGCGCGTAACCTGTATCTGTCCGGTGAAATTCAGCCCTACGCAATCGCGGCTTAATCGCCTGCAAATATTGAAGCGATTGCGGGATAGCTGCGTCAGGTGGCTTGAGACGCCTTACAGCAGCTCAAGCACCTTTTCCTGCGGTCGGCATAGCCGAACACCTTTGTCGGTCTCCACAAATGGTCGTTCGACCAGGATGGGGTGTTCAACCATATGGTCCAATATGCGATCGGCCGACGCGCCATCGATCAAACCTAACTCTTCAGCGGGTGAACCACGGGTTCGCAGCGCTTCGCGTGGCGTGAGGCCCGCATCTTTGAACAGTTGTTCAAGCTTTGCGCGGGTGAAGGGTTGCTTGCGATATTCGATAATCTCGACCGTCACACCCGGCGCTTCTTGAAGGAGCGCGAGCGTCTTGCGCGACGTCCCGCAATCGGGGTTATGCCAGATGGTTGCGTTCATGATTATGGTCGTCCCCGATATGTCGTTTGCGTCGCGATGTACCTAAATCGGTGACCCGCAAAAGCAAATGCGCTTTTTCCCATTTTTAAATTGCATATGATAACGATTCGCAATAGTGACCCGAAATCGAATTGCGAGTCATTTGCAATAACCATAAAAGGCCGAAAATGCTTCGTCTCTCCTCTTCCGTTTTCGCCTTTATTTCTGTGGCGATAAGCGCGCCTTATGCGTTCGCCGAAGACGTGGCGTTTGATGACGGGGCAAGTGATGACAGCCGGACGATCATTGTGACGGGTGTCAGCGACGGGTATCTCGCGTCCAATTCCATCACGGCCACAAAAACCGACACGCCGCTGATCGATATTCCGCAGACCATCAATGTCGTGACCCGCGAGCAGTTGGATGATCAGGCGCATCACTCGCTGGCGGACATATTGCGCTATGTTCCCGGAACCACCGTGGGCCAAGGCGAAGGCAATCGCGACCAAATTACCCTGCGTGGGCAAAACACAACGGCTGACTTTTTCTTGGATGGCGTTCGCGATGATGTTCAATATTATCGTGGCCTCTACAATATTGAGCGGGTCGAAATTCTGAAGGGTCCTTATGCGCTGATCTTTGGCCGCGGCGGCGGCGGCGGCATCATCAACCGGGTTCAGAAGGCTCCGTTGAGCGACGATTTCATTTACGCAGGACAAGCCAGCGTCAACAGTTTTGGCGCATATGACGTCTCGGCCGATTTGAACGCCCCGTTAAGTGCATCCACTGCTGTGCGTATCAACGCAGTGTACGAAAGCCTGGACAGCCATCGCGATTTTGTCGGCGGCGAACGCTATGCATGGAACCCCTATGTCGCCTTCAGGCTAAACGATGCTTGGAAGCTGGGCCTTTCGTATGAATATGTAAATGATGACCGAACGACGGATCGTGGCATTCCGTCGGTGGCGACGGGTACGGGTCAACCCAATCGTCCCCTTGCCGGCGTCCGAGACCAGTTTTTCGGCGTAGCCGGGGTCAATCGCACGCGACTTGAGGCGCACATTGCCAAGGTCCGGCTGAATGGCCAGTTGGCATCAAATCTCAATTTCAGCGGCACTATGCTCTATGGCGATTACGATAAAATCTATGTGAACGTCTTCGCAAATGGCGCGGCGACCGCACAAAATGGAACGGTTGCACTTGCGGCCTATAGTGACCCCACCCAACGCACAAACTTCATCGCCCAAGCAAATGTCGTCTGGGATGTCGAAACGGGCGCGCTTGCGCACAAAATTCTCGTCGGCACTGAATATGGCGATCAGCAATCGGCCAACAGTCGGCTCAACGGTACGCTTTCAAATGCTACATTGAACCTTTCGAACCCGGTTTTTCCGACAGTCGCTTTTAACGCAATGGCACGTGACAGCGTTTCGGATGTGAAGTTCTTCTCTGCTTATGTGCAGGACCAGATTAGCTTTGGCGAACATATCGATGTCGTTGCCGGCCTTCGGTACGACAGTTTTGATATCAGCGGTGCAGATTTGCTGCCGGCAATCGACCGGCCTTTTGCACGTAAGGATGAAAAGATAAGCCCGCGTCTTGGGCTGATTTTCAAGCCGCAGGAAAGCATGTCGCTTTACGGCAGCTATAGCCAATCATTCCTGCCGCGGTCGGGTGACCAGTTTCTGGCGCTGACGGTGACACAGCAAAACCTAGCTCCTGAGAAATTCACCAACTTTGAAATCGGCGCGAAATGGGATGTCCAGCCAAATTTAAACCTGACCCTTGCAGTGTTTCAGCTTGATCGCAGCAATGCGACGACGCCGGACCCCGCCAACCCGCTTTCCAGCATCAATATCGGCAAAACGCGAACTCAGGGCATTGAGCTGGCTGCGACAGGACGCGTGACGTCGCAATGGCAAGTACATGGCGGCTACAGCTATCAGGACGCTGTTCTGGCGGGCAATAATGCTGTGCGGCTGGCGCAAGTGCCAAAGCATCAGGCAAGTCTATGGAACCGGTATGAATTGTCTGACGCGTTTGCGGCCGGTGTCGGCATCATCCATCAATCGAGCCAATATGCGGCCATCCGTACATCCGCGACGACAACCAAATTGCCTGCATTCACACGGGTCGACGCGGCTCTATATTATGATGTTAGCGACAAGTTTCAGCTTCAACTGAATGTCGAAAACCTGTTCGACGCCGCATATTATTCGGACGCGCACAACAATAATAACATCTCGACCGGCGCGCCGATCAATGGTCGTTTTACGGTTAGGGCGAAGTTTTAGGTCCTGACCCTAAGCTTCGGCCGTCGCAGCAGCATGAAGCTTGGCGTTGGTGACATAATGCGCAACGCCGATCCGCATCCCCATAACTGCCGCATCGTCCAGATCGCGGACAAATCGCGCTGGCGACCCTGCCCATAATTGCCGCGCTGCAATGCGTTTGCCTTGGGTCAGCATTGCCCCTGCCGCGAGCATGGCATCGCCCTCAATCACGGCACCGTTCATGACCGTTGACGACAACCCGACAAACGCACGGTCGTGAAGGATACAACCGTGCAGCATGACATTGTGGCCAACGAGTACATCATCGCCAATAATGGTCGGAAAGCCATCTTCAACGCCGGGCATTGGGCCGTCGCAGTGCACGATACTGCCGTCTTGAATATTTGTTCGGGCGCCAATCACAACACGGTTCACTTCAGCGCGAATGACGCAATTGTACCAGATGCTGGCCTCCGGTCCGATGGTGACATCACCGATAATGCGGCACCCCGGCGCAATGAATGCGCTGTCGTGAATCTGTGGGGTCTTGCCATTTATAGTGACAATGCTGATGTCGGTACGGTTATTGATCATCGAATTTTCCATAGTGAAAGATGTGGCAAAACCGATGAATACTCATCGGTCCACGCACGTGTGTCGCTGGATGCTTCAGCGCCGTTCATGTTTTACCCGTTCAGCAAACGCGCGGCCAGTGCGGCATGATATGTCAAAATGCCTGAGCAACCGGCGCGTTTGAATGCCATCAGCGTTTCAAGAACCAACGCGTCCCGGTCACCCGCTCCGGCGGCAGCGGCGGCCTCAATCATCGCATATTCACCCGACACTTGGTACGCGAACACAGGCACATCGAATTGGTCACGCACGCGGCGGACAATATCGAGATAGGGCAGGCCGGGTTTGACCATGACGCTGTCGGCACCTTCGGCGATGTCCATAGCGACTTCGCGCATGGCTTCATCGCTGTTCGCTGGATCCATCTGATAAGTTTTCTTGTTACCTTTCAGCAGGCCGCTTGAGCCAACGGCGTCACGGAACGGTCCATAGAACGCGCTGGCATATTTTGCGGCGTAGGACATGATCTGGACGTTGGTATGGCCATTCATTTCAAGCGCCTTGCGAATGGCGCCAATGCGTCCGTCCATCATGTCGCTTGGCGCAATGATATCTGCGCCGGCATTGGCCTGATTTATCGCCTGATCGACAAGCACGGCAACCGTTTCGTCGTTCAGCACATATCCTGTATCGTCGATTAAGCCGTCTTGTCCATGCGACGTGTATGGGTCGAGCGCGACATCGGTCAAAACGCCGATTGCGTCACCATGTGCCTGTTTGATGGCGCGGATCGCGCGGCACATCAGATTGTCGGGGTTAAGCGCCTCTTCACCGTCCTCGCTGCGCCGATCTGGCTGGGTGTTGGGGAATAATGCGATGCAGGGGATGCCAAGATCGATAGCTTCCGCGGCGCGGACGACGATCTGGTCAACGGACCAGCGCGATACGCCCGGGAGCGACAAAATCGGTTCTTCGACGGCCTCTCCCTCGGTGACGAACAATGGCCAGATAAGATCTGCAGGCGACAGCATGGTCTCACGGACCATGGCTCTGCTCCATTGGGTGGCGCGCGTGCGGCGCTGACGGGTGTTCGGGAAAAAGGATGTGTTGCTCATGAAGAACAGGTAGCGGTGTTATGCCGCATCCTCAATGGCTTATCCGTTGGTCCGCGACCGGTCGACTTGAAGCGTCAGTCGGTCGATTTCGCGTTTGGGTTTGTCCGTGCTTGTCGGCTGCGCGCGCAATGGCGCAAGAGCTGCACCGGCCTTGACCGATTTTAGGCGCTGAAGCGTGCCTTTAAAGCGCGCAAGGTCACTGCCCCCAAGTTGCGCACGCTGGGTAAACTTGATCGAATTCGGGTTCACCGCACGTCCGTTGCGATATAATTCATAATGCAAATGCGGACCAGTCGATAAACCCGTTGATCCCACATAGCCGATGATTTGACCGCGCCGCACGCGGCTTCCGGGACGTGCGGCGATGCGGCTCATATGGCCATAGCCACTGGCAAGGCCGCCGCCATGGTTCAGCTGAACAAAGTTGCCGTAACCGCCCTTGCGCCCGGCATAGGCAACGACACCATCGGTCACCGCAAAAATGGGTTGGCCGTAGCTTGCTTTAAAATCGAGGCCGCTATGCATGCGCATATAGCCTAAAATCGGGTGGCGTCTGCCGCCAAAGCCCGATGTGACAGCGCCATTAACCGGGCGGCTGAGTGCGCCTTTTGATTCACCGACGCCGGAGGCTTCGAACCATTGGCTGCTGTCGCCATTGGTCCATTTGAGCATCTGAACGCGCGATTTTCCGTCGCGGTCGACGCCGGCATATAAAAGATTGCCGACCTTAACTTCACCGGTTTCAGCGCGCTTATAATCAACGATGATATCAAATTCATCGGTCGCGCGGACGGCCGATAAGGGCATGCGGCCCGAAATGACCTTCAAATAATCCTGGATAGCACTGGCAGGCGCACCCGCTGCGCGCGCCGACCGGTAAATGCCCTGGCTGCCGACTGTGCCGCGGATGCGCAACGGCGTGTCATCGACGATAATCGGTTTGCGGGTTACCCTGAGGGCACCAGCTTCGCGGTTGATAGCGAGATTAAGGTCAAATCGTGCGCGAAAGGCAACCGATTCCAAAGGCCGTGGCTGATTTTGCGCAGAGCGTTTACCGAGTACGATATTGATGGGGGTGCCGGGTTCAATATCCGACAGCGACGTGACGCCTGAAACCATGTTGGCGACATCACTGGCTTCGTTTCCACCCACGCCAGCGCGCTGTAGGACCCGTGCAAAGCTATCACCGCGGCCCAAGGCTGCTGTCAGTTCGATGCGGGGGCGCTCCGGGCTTCCGGCAAGGGCAATAACCGCGTCGGTGGCCGCCATGCGTTTGCCGCTGTCACTGCCATAGGCAATCGGCATGATCATCTGCGCGCGCGCTTCTTCGAATTCGGCTTCCGTCGCGATCGACGGTTGTGGGCCGTAAATAGGTCCGAAATCGGGGAGGAGCGCAAGTGCGGCAACGCTTAATAGGGTTAGTGTTCCAAGACCGCGAAACCAGCGGACCGAACCAATATTTTCGCCAAGGTCGGGGACGAGGTCGAGTTGGGCAATGCGTTCGCGCCAAGATGCTTCCGTGGTCTGGCGCAGGGGTGCGACCATGGCATCGGCAAGCATCACGCTTCCGTTCCCGGCTGCCGCGGCAAAGTGTGTATCTTTGCCTTCAAACATTCAGAACCATATCCACGACCCTGCCCTTATCCACCCGGACATTCTTCTATCCCCACACCCCTGTGACGGCATATGGTTAAAGTCAATTTAAGACAGCAGACGATTGGTCCGTGATGCGGCGAATGGTGTATATTCACCGACCAGTCCGGGAAGATAATGACAAGTGGCAATCGGGCATTTAATCGCTTCATTAAATGTTCGGCAATGCTAAAGCAGGATGCAATATCGGGAGGGTCGAATGCACAGCGATCGGGTTGAATTTTTCTACGATCTTTCAAGTCCATGGACCTATTTGGCGTTCACGAACATTATGGGCGTGCTCGACCGCACGGGGGCGACAATGACGTTGCGGCCTATATTGGTCGGCGGCGTGTTCAACGCGGTCAACCCGTCGGTCTATGCCGCTCGTGAAGCATCCGACAATCCAAAGCTGCTGCACAGTTGGAGAACACTGCGCGATTGGGCAGCGTTAGCCGGCGTCGCACTGAACTTCCCAAGCCAATATCACCCCGCCAAGAGCGTCAATGCAATGCGCATGGCCTGCGGTCTTGCGGATGATCCAGCGGCACTGCACGCGTTTACCAAAGCAGCGTTCGAAAGCTATTTTGGCGCGCAGGAAAATCTTGATGATCCCGACGTGCTGGTTGCAGTGGCCAATAGCGTCGGTCTGGATGGTGACGCCTTGCGCACGCGTGCGCAATCAGACGACGTAAAGGCGCTGCTGCGTGCAAATACGGACGAAGTCATTGCACGCGGTGGCTATGGCTCGCCTACGATTTTTGTCGACAAAACATATATGTATTTTGGTAATGACCAACTGCCTTTGGTGGAATTTGCATTGAATAGGAGCGCCGCATGAACGACCGCGTTAGCATAACCGTTGAAAACCACGTGGCCGATGTGCGGCTTACCCGCGCCGACAAAATGAACGCGCTCGACCCGGCCATGTTTCAGGGCATCATATCCGCCGGAGAAGAGCTTGCAGCGATGAAAGGCGTGCGCGCCGTTGTGCTGTCGGGTGAGGGACGCAGCTTTTGTGCAGGGCTTGATATGGCCAGCATGGCGAGCGGCGGTGCAAGCGCGAACAGCGGCATGGGCAGCCTCACGGACCGTACGCACGGCAATGCCAACACATTTCAGCAAGTCGCGATGCTCTGGCGTAAGCTGCCTATGCCCGTCATTGCCGCAGTCCACGGCGTGTGCTTTGGCGGCGGTCTGCAAATTGCCAGCGGTGCGGACATCCGCGTGATTGCGCCTGATGCCCGGCTTGCTGTGATGGAAATGAAGTGGGGGCTCATCCCCGACATGGGCGGCTATGCCTTATGGCGCGGTATGGTGCGTGAAGATATGCTGCGCGAGTTAACTTACACCAACCGCGAGTTTTCAGGGGCAGAGGCGCTGGGCTTGGGCTTTGCGACATTCGTCGATGAAAACCCGCACGCCCGCGCCATGGCCATTGCCCGCGAAATCGCGGATCGCAATCCCGGCGCCATGCGCGAGGCCAAGGCGCTGTTCAACGAATATACCGACATGGACGAAGACGCGATCTTGATGGCCGAAAGCGTCCGCCAAGCCAAAGTCATTCGTAAGCCCAACCAGATTGAAGCGGTCATGGCGGGTATGCAGAAGCGCGCAGCTACGTTTGTTGATTAAGCTGCGTTAACGCGCAGCCGTTCGAACTCTTCTCTGAGGTCATCAGGAATAGGCGCTGACCCGTCGGCATTGGTTAGCACGATGGTCGTGATACAGGTGGCCTTGCATTCGCCGCCTTGAAAGGCCGCGGATGCGATATCCCAGCTGCTGTTACCAATCCGCGATATGCCGCAAGCGACGTCGACATGCTCGGGGAAATGCGCCTCGGCAATATAGTCCAGATTGACGCTGGCGATCAGCCATCTTTGACCCGGCGCACGGCGCTGGACCTCGATGGCATGGTTAAACATGCCGCGGCCATGTTCGAACAGCCCCGCCATGGACACATTGTTGATGTGGCCAAGAACATCCATGTCCGCAAACCGCGTTTCGGTGCGATGGCTGAACGGATAGCTGGCAGGGTTAATCTGCCAAGCCTGAGGTTTGGGCATGAGCTGGTTCCATATTCTACGCTCGTCATGCTGAACTTGTTTCAGCATCTTACTGCCCAAAGCGGCGACATTAAGACCCTGAAACAAGTTCAGGGTGACGAGTCTGGCTTATTAGCTAGGTCTTAAAGACCCCGGCCGATCAGTTCTTTCATGATCTCGTTGGTACCGCCGAAAATGCGCGTTACGCGTGCGGCGCGCCACATGCGGGCGATGGGATATTCATTCATATATCCAGCGCCGCCATGCAGCTGCAGACAGGCATCGACAACTTCCCACTGCAGGTCAGTGTGCCACAGCTTTGCAGCAGCGCCTTCCTCGGCGGTCAGCTCTTTCTTGTAATGGCGGTTCAAAGCCCAATCGAGATGCGCCCAGCCAATTTGCAGCTTTGCCTTGATATCGGCCAGCACAAAACGGGTGTTTTGGAAATCCAGCAATGGCTTGCCGAACACAATCCGTTCGCGGCAGAACGCGACGGTTTCATCAAAAGCCTTCTGCGTGCTGGCCATCGACGATACCGCAATCGAGAGACGCTCCTGCGGCAGTTCGCTCATCAGATAGATGAAGCCCTTGCCTTCTTCGCCCAAGCAGTTGGTCATTGGCACGCGGACATCTTCGAAGAACAGTTCCGAAGTGTCGGCTTCATCCATGCCGATTTTGTCAAGGTTGCGGCCACGCTTGAAGCCTTCACGATCAGCCTCAACGAGGACAATCGACATGCCCTTATACGCTGGCTGGATCTCTGTGTCGGTTTTGACGCAGACCAAGATCAGGTCAGCATTCTGGCCGTTGGTGATGTAGGTTTTGCTGCCGTTGATGACATAATGGTTGCCGTCTTTACGGGCGGTTGTCTTCATACCCTGAAGATCGCTTCCGGTGCCGGGCTCCGTCATGGCGATGGCGGTGATGACCTCGCCCGAGATCATCTTGGGCAACCAATGCTTCTTCTGCTCTTCGCTGCCGTAGCTGGTGATGTAGTTTACGACGATATCTGACTGAAGCGAAAAGCCAGTGGCGACGCCGCCATAATAAGCCGACTCTTCGTCGACGATCGCGTTGTAGCCAAAGTCGAGGCCAAGGCCGCCATATTCAACAGGTGCGGTGGGGCAGAGCATGCCGACTGCGCCAGCCTTGGGCCAGATCGACTTTGGCACGATGCCATCTTCCTGCCACTGCTTTGCGTGGGGCGCGACTTCCTTTTGCAGGAACTGACGTACCGACTGGCGGAACGCTTCATGGTCTTCATTATAGGCGGTGCGTGGAATGGTATCGAGCGACATGGAGAATCCCCTGCAAGAAGTTACTGCAAAATATGCAGCATCAATGGCAGCAAGTTGACGCGGACGTCAAGCCGAATTTAATCGTTTGATTAAACTGGCTCGCCCGCATCACGTGCGCGTTCAACGATCGTGCGTTCCGCCTTAGGCACGCTGCGATAGGCGGCGATCAGCAAGCCCAACGCGATTGGCGCGACGGCGATGAGCGAGAGGATGCCAACGCGTAAGTTGCCCACCAGCTTCCCGTCGACCATTGTTCCGGCAAGATCGGAAATCTGACCGACCATATAAGGCCCAAAGGACAGCCCGACGAGCGTCGTGCCCAAAAAGAACGCGGCCGTTGCCGTGCCGCGCATGCGTGGCAGCACAAGGTCCTGTGTGGTTGCGGCGGCTGCGCCAAGCGCTGTCGCGCCCAGCATTCCGGCAAGGAAGTTCATCACGTAAAACAGGGTCGCATTATCGGTTGTATGGCCAATGCCGATTGGAACGATTGGTCCCAAAACGCCGAGGATCACGACCAGGATGCGGCCTGCAGGATTCTTGGTGCGCAAATAATCAGCGACGCGGCCGCCAATGATGACACCTAAAAATCCGCTGACTGCACCATTTGCGCCAAGAATGAATGCGAGCTCTTTCTTCGGTAGGCCAAGGACTGTTTCAGCATAAGGTGCTGACCAGAAGGCGAGTGCATAGGCCGCCAGCGCGACCAAGCCATAGCCGATGGTGGTGCAGATGAACGCAGGCGTTCCCCAGATGAGCTTAAATGTCGCCGGATCCTTCGCCCGCAAGGTCGATGCCCATGAGAAGACGGCATAATAGCCAAAGCCAACCGCCGACCATTGCGGGAAATTGCCGGTCAGTTGGATCATCGTATAAGCAAACGCCGCGATAGCGGCTGCCGTGACAATGTTTATCACAAGCGCCACTGGGCCACGTTGCCATGCACCCCACAACGTAAATGGTGGGACGATCATGGAAAGATCACTGGCAAATGCACGGAAAGGGGCAGGGTGCGCAGGCGTAACCAACCCATCCATCGCGCCGCGGACCGGTTCACGCAATGTTGCAACCCACAAACCGACAAGTACACCCGGAATACCGACGGCAACAAATGCCGCATGCCAGCCGACCAGGCCTAGCGGGCCGCCTTGTGGGTAA